>Ga0209066_10001560_pt1 | contig 30036 bp, 24 predicted proteins | sample All_14_2_FD_187198 | JGI IMG/M metagenome (GOLD analysis project Ga0209066, IMG submission 187198) | Freshwater microbial communities in response to fracking from Pennsylvania, USA - Allegheny Zone_MetaG_DW_15 (SPAdes) (version 2) ...
CCACTGCGGGAAGCCGCCGCCGGCGGCGGCTTCCCGCAGTGGAACTGCAACTGCCGCAACTGCGACGGCGTGCGCCGCGGCACCGTGCGGGCCACGCCGCGCACGCAGTCGTCCATCTTCATCCGGCCCGATGGCAGCGCCGACGGCGTGCTGATCAACGCCTCGCCCGATGTGCTGCAGCAGATCAAGGCCAACCCCGCCCTGCAACCCGGCCGCGCCGCCCGCGACACCGCCATCGCCGCCGTGGTGCTGATCGATGGCCAGATCGACCACGCCACGGGCCTGTTCATGCTGCGCGAACGCGGCACCCCCCTGCCGCTGTGGTGCACCGACCCGGTGTTGGAAGACCTGAGCACCGGCAACCCCATCCTCAAGGTGCTTGGCCACTATTGCCAGGTTGACCGCCACCCGCTGGCCCTGCACGGCGAGCCGTTCAACATCCCCGGCATGCCCGGCCTGCGCTTTCGCGCCCTGGCGCTCGACAGCAAGGCCCCGCCCTACTCGCCCCACCGCGAAGCCGGCGTGCCGGGCGACAACATCGGCCTGATCGTGGAAGACCTGGCCAACGGCAAGCGCCTCTTCTACGCCCCCGGCCTGGGCGCCATCACCCCGGCGGTGTTTGATGCGATGAGCGGCGCCGATGTGGTGATGGTGGACGGCACCTTCTGGACGGATGACGAGATGATCCGCCTCGGCTTCTCGGCCAAGACCGCCCGCTCCATCGGCCACCTGCCGCAATCGGGCGAGGGCGGCATGATCGACGTGATGCGTCGCCTGCCTGCGCGCACCCGCAAGCTGCTCATCCACATCAACAACACCAACCCGATCCTGGATGACGACTCGGCGGAGCGGGCGACGCTCACGCAAGCAGGCATCGAGGTGAGCCGCGACGGCATGGAGATCGCGCTATGAGAACGCCGAGCCGCCCCAAGTTCGAATGTTCCCTCTCGGAGGGACCGGCCACAGGCCGTAGGGAGCCAACATGAGCATGCGTGCGGACATCATGAAAGAAGGCCGCCACCCGGCCGAAGCCGGCACCGCCTGGAGCCGCGTCGAGTTTGAAGCGCAGTTGCGCGAGCGCGGCAAGGCGTACCACATCCACCACCCGTACAACGTGATGTTGAACGGCGGCAAGGCCACGCCCGAGCAGGTGCGCGGCTGGGTGGCCAACCGCTACTACTACCAGATCGCCATTCCCATCAAAGACGGCGCGGTGCTCTCCAACTGCCCCGACTCCGCCATCCGCCGCGGCTGGGTGCAACGCATCCTTGACCACGATGGCTTCGAGATCGCCGGCGTGCGTGACCCCGGCGGCATCGAAGCCTGGCTGCGCCTGGCCGAAGCCGTGGGCCTGAGCCGCGACGAAGTGCAGGACCTGCGCCACGTCGCCCCCGGCGTGCGCTTCGCGGTGGATGCCTACGTCAACTTCGCCCGCAAGGCACCGTGGCAAGAGGCGGTGTGCTCATCGCTCACCGAGCTGTTCGCCCCCGAGATCCACAAACAACGCCTGGCCACCTGGCCCGAACACTACCCCTGGATCGCCAGCGATGGCCTGCAGTACTTCCGCAACCGCGTCAGCCAGGCGCGACGTGATGTGGAACAGGGCCTGGCGGTGACGCTCGACCACTTCTGCACCCGCCCGTTGCAGGAGCGCGCGCTGGAAATCCTGCAGTTCAAGCTCGACATCCTGTGGGCCCTCAGCGATGCGATGGCGTTGAAATACGGAGTGACGGCATGAGCCCCGCCCGGCCGCCCGAAGGGGCTCGCACCGCAGCCCGTGAGGGCGGAGGCTCTGAAGGGGTAGCGCTGGACACCGACATCCGCCCCCGCGTGGGCCCTGGCATGCGGCTGCAATGGGAGCCCGCACAAAGCTGCCATGTGCTGCTCTACCCTGAAGGCATGGTGAAGCTCAACCAGAGCGCGGGCGAGATCATGTCGCGCTGCGATGGCCAACGTTCACTGGCCGACATCGTGGCTGACCTGGAGGCCACCTTCAACGCCACCGGCTTGGCACCCGATGTGGAAGCCTTTGTCGAGATCGCCGGCCAGCGGCATTGGCTGGTGTGGTGAGCGCATGACCGCCCCCCGCCCCGGCCCGCCGCTCTGGCTGCTGGCCGAGCTGACCTACCGCTGCCCGCTGCACTGCGTGTTCTGCTACAACCCGGTCGACTTTGCCCGCCACGAAGACGAGCTGACCACCGACGAATGGATCCGCGTGCTGCGCGAGGGCCGCGAGATGGGCGCGGTGCAACTGGGCCTCTCGGGTGGCGAGCCGCTGCTGCGTGATGACCTGGAAGACATCGTGGCCGAAGCCCGCCGCCTGGGCTACTACAGCAACCTGCTCACCTCCGGCGTGGGCCTCACCGAAGCCCGCGCGAAGCGGCTGAAGGATGCCGGGCTGGACCACGTGCAGCTGTCGTTCCAGGACAGCACCCGCGAGATGAACGACTTCCTCTCGCACACCAAGACGTTTGACCTGAAGAACCGCGTGGCCGCCCTCATCAAGGCCCAGGGCTGGCCCATGGTGATGAACGTGGTGCTGCACCGCATGAACATCGACCATGTCGACCGCATCATCGCCATGGCCCATGAGATGGGCGCCGAATACCTGGAACTGGCCAACACCCAGTACTACTCCTGGGCCGAAGTCAACCGCGCCCAGCTGCTGCCCACGCATGCCCAGTTGCGCGAAGCCGAAGCCATCACCGACCGCTGGCGCCAAAAGCTGGGCGACAAGATGCGCCTCTTCTTCGTCGCCCCCGATTACCACGAAGGCCAGGCCAAACGCTGCGTCAACGGCTGGGGCAGCACCTTCCTCAACATCACCCCCGACGGCGCCGCCCTGCCCTGCCACACGGCCCGCCTGCTGCCCAACCTGCACTTCCCCACCGTGCGCGAGGCCTCGCTGAAAGACATTTGGTTCCACAGCGAAGGCTTCAACCGCTACCGCGGCACCGGCTGGATGAAGGAACCCTGCAACACCTGCGAGCACAAGGAAGAAGACCTGGGCGGCTGCCGCTGCCAGGCCTACATGCTCACGCAAGACCCCAACGCCGCCGACCCGGTGTGCCGCAAGAGCCCGGCGCACAGCCTGGTGCGCGCGGCGGTGGCGGCGGCTGAAGCCGCCACACCGCAGCAATTGGCGGAGTACCCGTTGGTGTTTCGGGAGCCGGCGCAGTCGAGGCGGTTGTCGGCGGCAGCCAAGGCCTAAGAGTCCGAGGCCGCGCTGGCCGGCAACCCCGCCGCCACATCCCTGAACGCCGCCAACGCCGCCTCCAGGTGGTCAATGATTTCCTGCTGCAGCACGTCGGGCGGCGGCAGGTCATCCAGGTTGTCCAGGCTGTCGTCCTTGAGCCAGAAGAGGTCGAGGCTGGCCTTGTCGCGGGCGATCAGCTCGTCATAACCGTAGAACCTGAAGCGCTCGGTGGCGGCGCGCTGATGCCGGTTTTCCGGGTGGTAGCAGGCGATGAAATCGCGCAGGTCATCCAGCTTCAGGGTGCGCGTCTTCAGCGTGAAGTGCTTGTTGGTGCGCAGGTCATAGAACCACACGCCCTTCGTGTGCACCTGGCCGTCCTTGGGCTTGGCATCGAAGAACACCACATTGGCCTTCACCCCCTGCGCGTAGAAGATGCCGGTGGGCAGCCGCAGGATGGTGTGCACATCGCAGGTTTCCAGCAGCTTGCGGCGAATCTTCTCGCCGGCACCGCCTTCAAACAGCACGTTGTCGGGCAGCACCACGGCGGCCTGGCCGTTCAGCTTCAGCATGCTCACGATGTGCTGCAAAAAGTTGAGCTGCTTGTTCGAGGTGGTTTCCCAGAAATCCTGCCGCTCGTAGGTGAGCGCGTCGCGGTCTTCCACGCCGTCTTCGTTGGTGATGGTCATGCTGCTCTTCTTGCCGAAGGGCGGGTTGGCCAGCACGTAATCCACCTTCACCTTGGGCTCGGCGATCAGGGCATCTGACCGCTCCACCGAGGGCTCGCCATCCAGCTCGCCGATGTTGTGCAGGAACAGGTTCATCAAGCACATGCGGCGCGTGTTCGGCACGATCTCGTTGCCGTGGAAAGTCTTGTCGCGCAGAAACGCCTTTTGCCGCTTGTCCAGCTTGGCACCGGGCCGGGTCAGCCACTGGTAGGCGCCCAGGAAGAAGCCGCCGGTACCGCAGGCCGGGTCGGCAATCGTCTTCATCGGCTCGGGCCGCACACAGGCCACCATGGCCTCGATCAACGCGCGGGGCGTGAAGTACTGGCCTGCGCCGCTCTTGGTGTCTTCGGCATTCTTCTGCAGCAGGCCTTCGTACAGATCGCCCTTGGTGTCAGCATCCAGGCTGATCCAGTTCTCGGCGTCGATCAACTGCACCAGGCGCGAGAGCTTGGCCGGGTCTTGAATCTTGTTCTGCGCCTTGAAGAAGATGGCGCCCAGCATGCCCGGCTCCTGCCCCAGCTTGTGCAGCGTGGCCAGGTAGTGGGCTTCCAGCGGCTCGCCGGTCTTGGGCTTCAGGCTGGCCCAGTCATAGCCCGGGGGGATGTGGGTGTCGCGGTTGTAGGGCTCCTGCGCGTATTCATGCGCCAGCTTCAGGAACAGCAGGTAGGTGAGCTGTTCCAGGTAGTCGCCATAGCCCACGCCATCGTCGCGCAGGGTGTGGCAGAAGTTCCAGACTTTCTGGACGAGGGTGGAGGTGTTCATCGGTTTCAAGGTGCGTCGCTGGCCGCCATGCGTCGGATACCGCCCACCAGATGCCGGAAAGTGGCGGAACGCTCATTCGCCAAATCGAGGTACTGGCCAATCGCGCGCGAGCCCGCCACCTTTTCGTAGTTCTGCTTGGTCAGAACGCGCAGTTCACGGCTTGGGCTTTCCAACTGATCTGGCGCCCTGAACTTGCGAGACCCTTGCTGCTTGGCCAGCCCTCTGGTCGACAGGGCCTGCTCCACCGCCTGCAGGTCGGCCAGGTAAATCGTCTCAAGCTCCCGACAAGCGATGCGCACCAAGCAATCATGCCCACGCCCCGAGGCTGCACACAACGCCAGCAGCCGGCGCTTCACTACTTTGCAATCGGGCGCACTATCCTGGTCCCGCAACACGACAAACCGCGCCTCGTCGTTCAAGTAGCCGCGAATGCGCCGGGTCAGTTGCTTCTCAAGATCCTGCTTGCCCTCGAATGGAATCAGCCTGTAGGGCAACTCTGGGGGCAAGAGTCTCGGTAGCAACGATTCCAGCAGGGCTTGGGCAGAGCGCTCTTCGAGCAGGAAGACCAACTCCCTCATCGCGGATCGACCCCGTCAAAGAAACCCTGCTTCCACAGATAACCCAGTTGGTCACCTTCGGCCATGTAGGCAGCCACCTGATTGTTTTCGCGCGCCCGGTGAACCGTGGTGTAGCCATCGCTCTTGACCAGCCAGAACGCCTCATCCAACTCAACCGCATTCAAAAAATCCGGCGAATGGGTGCTGACGAACACCTGGCCGCCGCGCCTCGCATACGCCCGGAACTCCTCGGCCAATGCAGCCATCAGGTTGGGATAGAGCTGGTTCTCGGGCTCCTCGACGCACAGCAGCGGATGCGGCCGCGGATCGTTCAGCAGCACGAGGTAGGCGAACATCTTGATGGTGCCGTCTGACACATAGCGGTCCAGGAACGGCGTCTTGAACGATCCATCCTGAAACCGCAGGGTCAGAAAGCCATCATCCATGAGCTTGGGCTCGACAGACGACACCCCCGGCACTCTTCGAGCCATGGTGTCGAGGATGTGCTGGAACACCTGTGGATACTGCTCATGCAGCGTCCGCGCCACCAGGGGCAGGTTGTCGCCGGATTCGCTGAGGTGCTCGGATTCGTCCGACGCATCCTTGCGCCCGCGGGCCGCGCTGATGTGGAAGTCAGACACATGCCAATGCTCTATCAGCTGCCGAAACGCGTTGGCTGCCTTGAACCGCTCGAACTGGCCCAACCCCTTGATGGCCAAAGCGTCTGGAGAGACCTTCTGGGTTTCGCGCTCCAATTCTTCTTCGGCCTTGGTGAAGTCTTCCTCGTTGACGATCGCAAAGCCTTCCCCCCGCGTGAAGTCCAAGAAGTGGAAAGGCTTGCCATGGCGGCCCCGCTTGTAGCGCAGCACCTCGCGCAGCACCACGGGCTGCCCGGCCACTTCGCCGATCTCCACCGAGTACGTGACCAGCCGCTCCTTGCCGGTGATCTCCATGCGGTACTGGATCTCGATCTGGATCGAATCCTTTTCCGGATCGCACCCGCGGCTGAGCACCTCGCGGAAGCGCCCGCGCTTGTCCAACGCCGAGCGCACGTTGCCGCGCAGGCAGTCATGCAGGAAGCCGAACACATCAAACAGCGTGGTCTTGCCCGTGCCGTTGGCCCCCACCACCACCATGAAGTTGGGCAGATCGGTCAGGTCGACTTTGCGAAACGCCTTGAAATTGCGCAGATGGATGGTTTCAATCTTCATGCAGCGACCTTCGAATCGGTCAGATCTGAACAGGAGGGCATTGTCGCCACCCTCGACGGCCCGCGCGCGCAGTGGCAGAAGTTCCAGACTTTCTGGACGAGGGTGGAGGTGTTCATTCTTTGTCGGCTTCTTTTTGTGCCAGGCGCAGGCGGGCCTGCGCCATCGCCTCATGGATCTTCTGCTGGAACACCTCGCGCGGCGGCAGCACCGTCAGGTACTCGGCCACATGGATGCCTGATTTGTCGAGCTCCAGCAGCTCGATCTGTTCTGACTTCTTGCCGGTGCACAGGATGATGCCGAGCGGTGGCAGATCACCCGGCTCCTGGTCATACTTGGCCAGCCAGCGCAGATACAACTCCATCTGGCCCTTGTACTCGGCCTTGAACTCACCCAGCTTCAGCTCGATGGCCACCAGGCGGCGCAGCTTGCGGTTGTAGAACAGCAGGTCGATGTAGAAATCATCGCTGTCGAGCTGGATGCGCCGCTGCCGCGCCACGAAGCTGAAGCCCGCGCCCAGCTCCAGCAGAAAGTGCTCCAGCTCGCGCAGGATGGCGTCTTCCAGGCCCTTTTCCAGGTAGCGGTCGTCCAGGCCCAGGAAGTCGAGCACGTAGGGGTCTTTCAGCACCAGGGTCGGCGTCACATCGCCGCTCGCATGAAGGGCATCCAGCTCCAGGCGGATCAGCTCGTCCGGCTGCTTCGACAAGGCGGTGCGCTCGAACAGCATGGCGTCGACCCGCTCTCGCAGCGTGCGCACGCTCCAGCCATCGATGCTGCACATCTGCGCGTAGAAGTCTCGGGCCAGCGGGTCTTTGAGCGGCAGCAGCGCCAGAAAGTGCGACCAGCTCAATTGTCGTGACAGCGTCACGACCTTTTGCTCATCGGGAAACAGCTCGGCGAACTGCACCATGCGGCGCAGGTTCTTCTCCTCGAAGCCACGTCCGTGGTCGGTCACCAATTGTCGTGACAGTGTCACGACAATCTCGGCGCCGTAATCGGCACGTTGCCCACCGAGCACCTCGCGGCGAATGCGCGCCCCGACACGCCAGTACATCAGGGTGAGCCCGGCATTCACCGCAGCCACAGCCGCGTGCCTGGCCTGCTCGATCAACTGCCGCAGATCGGCCAGCAGCTCAGGGGCCTCGCTTGTCGACCCCGCCGCAGTCACGGCCTTTGTGGTCTTCGGTTTGGCTTTGCTCACACCGCCTCCTTCGCCTTGCGCCCACGCGGCTTGCTCACCGCCTCACGCGCCGCCCGCTCGGCGCGGATGCGGGCCAGCAGCGCGCTGGCGGGCTCGTCGTTCGGGTCTTGCGGCACCAGTTGGCCGGTGAACGCGGCGCGCAGGATGTTTAGGCGTTGGGCGGTGGATTGTTTGAGGGAAACGACGATGACGCTCTCCTGGTTTGCAACCGCCGCAAACCCCTGTTCAACCAACTCAACCAAAGCCATTTGCTCTGCAAGCGGGGGCAGTGGCACAGGCAGCTTGGAGAACTTTCCGGCACTCAGGTGATTGATGCCGACACCACCTGAAAGCTTGCGAAAGACACCCAACTTCTGCATCGCCAAGAACGAATAGAACGAGAACTCGGAGCTGATGCCATGCGGGGTGAACCTGAGCACCGTGTTCTGAAAACAATAGGCGCCAGAAGGGTGCTTCCAAATGGCTGGACGACCGACATGCTCAGCGCTGCCAGAGGCTTCAGTCAGCAGGACATCGCCGACATGCAGCTGGAAGCTTTTCCTCTCGTCCTCCGAGAAGTCCATCTCCAGCACATCCGTCAGATCAACACCGGCCTCAGTGATGTTTGCAGCACGAATGTATGGCGTCGGGTTTGCGCCGCCCACTTTGTCCGGTGACCGCTGGCGCCCAAGTTGTACGTGGCCGAGTTGCTCCACACTTGCCCAAACCCACCCCACCGGCAATGCTGGCAATTCGGTGGTGTCCGGCTGCACCGGTTCGGCGTACTTCGCCTTCCAGTCCTTCGGCGGCGCCTTGCCCTGTTCCTTGAACTTGGCCAGCTGCTTGGCTTCCCACCGGGCACGCCGCTCAACGAGGATGCGCTCCAGCAACTGCGCGCCGGTCTCGGCAGGCTGATGCTTCGCTCTCCAATCAGCGGTGAGCGCACCTTCCACCGCAGCTTTCAACAGCGATTGGCGGTACTGCACCAGCGTCTTCTGCGCGGCCTTGAGTTCGGCCACGCCGGCATCGAGGTCGGAGAGCAGTTCTTCGACCTTGGCGACGATGCGGGTTTGTTGAGCAGCAGGCGCAACAGTAAGCGGAAAGCGGGCCAAGGCAGGGCCTTCGATACTGGCCACCGTGGTGCCATCCTTTGAGCACTTGGACAGCACCTCACGCTCCTTGGCCATCAATTGCCAAGCTAGGTACTGCGCTGAAACACCGCCCTCCGGCACAAAAGCCCGCATGTCCTGATTGATCGTGACAGGCAGGCTGTTGAGCGCTACGGGCAAGGTGCGCGACAAGATGCCGGACCGTACGACAACCAACACGCTCTCCGCCGGAATCAGCGACAGGCGATCCAAAGCCTTGTCCGCCAACCTGTCCTCACTAGAGGTTACGTTGAACGTTTTCATGTCCTTGGGAGACACCCACGGAATAGTTCCGTCGGTCCAGAACGTCGGGTCAGACTTCGACGGTGTTCCGCCGCCAAAAGAACGAGCAACTTCCTCCAAGTTCGAATAGCACCAGCCGGGCGGCAGATCCAACAAGTCACTCACGCCACCAACTCCTCATTCATCTCATTCATCAACCCATCCAACTCCGCCCCAAATACCCCCCACACCTTCTGCAACCCACCCCGATCGGCCATCTCCGCAAAATCAAAGTCATCGCGGCTGATGCTGCAGCTGCTGGCGATGTGGTCTTTGATGAGCCGCAGCCATTCAGTCTGCTCGGCCGTGAAGGCGGTGCCGCGCTGGGCGTTGTGGCGGAAGATCCAGGCCTGGAAGCGTTTGTCTACCTCGTCGGCAAAGGGCTTCAGCTCGGCATCCAGGCCCAGCGCAAAGCGCACCAGTGACACCACATCGGTGAGCTGGCGGCGGCGGTCAGCGCCCTTCACCTGGGCGGCCTGCACGCGCGCGTAGGCGCTCCACAGGCGCTCGGTGGTGAGCATCAGCGGCGGCTGGGCCAGGCGCTGGTGCAGGTCTTCAATCACCTCGAAGGTGAGCGCGCGGCGCTGGTAGGGCTGTTGGTAGAAGAAGCTGAGCGCGGCGATGTCATCCTTGTGCTGCTGCAGGTAGGCGGCAAAGGTGTGGATCACGGCCTGAGCCTGTGCCTGCGCCTGCTCCGAAAAGCCGCTGAACGTGACCTGATCGAGGTTGAGGTGGTCGATGAGCTGCTCGCGTTCACGGCGGGCGTTTTCAATCTCGTCGCGCAGGGCCGGTTGGTCAAAGGGGGCGCAGGCAGCGGCCACGCGGGCGGCGCGGGCGGCTTCGATCTCCTGCGGCAGCAGGGTGTCTTCGCTGCGGGTGATGCCGTTGGCTTGGGCTGTGGCCAGCGCGGCTTGCACGATGGCATCGGGGTCCAGCGCGGTGATCAGGGCCTTGCCCAGCTCGCCCACGGGGATGCCGCCGCTGGCCTTTTCGATGCGGGCCTGGGCCTTGTCGTCCAGCTGCTTGGCAAGGCGCACCAGGCGGTTGGCCAGCGAGAGCACGGTGTCGTCATCGCGGCTGCCCATCGCCACGCCTTGCAGCAGGTCTTTCAGCGGCACGCCGGGCTTCTTTTCCAGCGGGCGGCTTTCGGTCTTGAGGCTCTTTTCCACGCCCACGGCGTCGATCAGCACAAAACGGGTCTTGGCGCCATCGGCGCTGTTGCTCACGCGTTGCAGGCCATCGGCATCGAGGCTGCGCACGCCGCGGCCCTTCATCTGCTCGTAGTAGCCGCGTGAGCGCACGTCGCGCATGAAGAGCAGCACTTCGAGCGGCTTCACATCGGTGCCGGTGGCGATCATGTCCACCGTGACGGCGATGCGGGGGTGGTAATCGTTGCGAAAGCTGCTGAGGATGCTGTCGGCGTCTTCTTCAGCGCGGTAGGTCACCTTCTTGCAGAAGGCGTTGCCCTGGCCGTAGACCTCGCGCACGATCTGGATGATGTCGTCGGCGTGGCTGTCGGTCTTGGCGAAGATCAGCGTCTTGGGCGTTTCCTTGCGGGTGGGGAAGATCTGCGTTTCCACAGCCGTCTTCATGGCCTGGATCACTTGGCGGATCTGGCTGAGGTTGACCACCGAGCGGTCGAGTTCGCGGCCGCTGTAGAGGGTGTCTTCCTCGGTTTCGCGCCAGCGCTTCTTGCGGGTCTGGCGGTCGCGGTGGTCGACCCATTCTTTGGCCTTGACCTCGGCGCCTTTTTGGGTGACCTCGGTTTCGATCTCGTAGACGTCGTAGCCCACGTTCACCCCATCGGCCACCGATTGCTCGTAGGTGTACTCGGCCACGATGTTCTCGTTGAAGAAGCCGAAGGTGCGTTTGTCGGGCGTGGCGGTGAGGCCGATCAGGCTGGCATCGAAGTAATCGAGCACCTGCTTCCACAGGTTGTAGATGCTGCGGTGGCATTCGTCGATGACGATGAAGTCAAACGTTTCCACCGGCACGGCCGGGTTGTAGCGCACGAGCTTTTCCTGCGCCTGGGTTTGCTGCACCTCGTTGAGCGACACGTCTTCGGCCGATTCATCGATGGGCTCGCCGCTGAGGATGGCGTACATGCGCTGGATGGTGCTGATGCACACCTGCGCGTGGGGGTCGATGGCGGGCGAGCTGAGCCGCTGCACGTTGTACAGCTCGGTGAACTTGCGCGCATCATCCGGCGGCGTGTAGGCCATGAACTCCTGATGGGCCTGCTTGCCGAGGTTGCGCGTGTCCACCAGGAAGAGGATGCGCTTGGCACCGCCGAACTTCAGCAGCCGGTACACCGCGGTGATGGCGGTGAAGGTTTTGCCCGCGCCCGTGGCCATGTGCACCAGGGCGCGGGGCTTGTTGAGCGCGAGCGAGTGTTCCAGGCCGGTGACGGCGCCGATCTGGCAGCCACGCAGGTTGCGATCGGGCAGCGGCGGCATGTGCTCGGCCAGGCGGCGGCGCAGCGTCGATGGGGCACCGCTTGGCAGCGGGGGCTGGGCCAGCCAGGCGGCCAGGGTGTCGGGCTTGAAGAAGTGGAAGACCTCGCGCGAGCGGGGCGCCGGGTCGGCGTTGTCGGTGAAGCGGATGATCTGGCCGGTGGCTTCAAACAGGAAGCGCAGCGGCGTGTTGCCGGTGCGCCATTTGAGGTTGGCGGTGGCGTAGCGGGCGGTCTGGCTCTCGACCACGGTGAGGGTTTCACCGGCGCTGTCTTTCTTGGCCTCGATCACGCCCACGGGCACGCGGTGGACGAACAGCACGTAGTCGGCCGGGCCGGTGTCGGTGGGGAACTCGCGCACGGCCACGCCCAACCCGGCGGCCAGGTTGAGCTGCTTCATGTCCTGGATCACCCAGCCGGCCTGTGCCAGCTTGTGGTCGATCTGCTGGCGAGCTTTGGCTTCTGGTGTCATGCGCACCCCTCCCCTTCTCCCTGCTGCGGTAGGCATCCTCCCCGCGATTGTCACCTCCCTCACAGGGTGCAACCGCCCACGGATTGCCGCCGATGTGGACGGCTACCCGGAGAGGCGCTGCAGGGTGCGGGCCCCCAGCCGGCGGAGCGCGCAGCCAGCCCGCGCCGGCTCAGTTCGGTGCGCCGAACAGCACCCGCATCGCCGCACCCGTGAGTTCGCGGTCGCCCTTCAGCACGCTGTCCAGGGATTGATCGGCATTGTTCAGCGCGATACCGGCCTGCTTCAGATCCGCCAGCAACACGTCAGCAGACCGGCCGGTGAGCGGGGCCAACTGCGCCAGCGGGGCCTTCGTCACGGCCTGTAGGGCCAGCACGGGTGGGGAGGCGCCTTCCTCGTCGCCCGCGGGCAGCGGTGCAAATGAGCCGGCGATCACCAAGGCGCTTACCGCGAGGATGGCGCGGGCGGTGGGGTTGGCCAGGAAGTAGCGCTTGAAGGAGAGCCAGTTGACGGCCACATGCAGGCTCACGCCGATGATCAACAGCCAACCCAGCCACTCGTGCGCCAGCTTGTTCAACTCGCCATCGAGGTGAAAGAACATCAGGACGCCGGTGGTGGCCATCAGCGCGAAGGCACCGATGGTGAGGGGCGTGGCCCAGTCGCGAGAGATCTTCATGGTGACGGCTTTCGAGGAGGTGATGCGGTTGACTCAGGGCATCCTACGGCCCAACCCGGCAAACAGCGAGGTGGCCGGGTTGACGAACGTCAGCCCAACGACGGCTCACACTGTGCAGCCGCGCACAGACAGGGAGCCGGCCCTGCAACACCTTGTGGCGGCGCCGCCCCGCCCCTTGCCCGGCCCGCCCTGGCACGCTTCGTGATGCGATGACACGGTGACGAACCGCTGCCCCGCCCTGTTGGATCTGCCCTCGCCGCCGCAGCGCATCTTTTGTGGCCCCGCGAGGCCACCGCAGGAGACTGCGCCGTGTGGGTGATCAAGCTGGACGGCGACCTGCTGCACGACCCAGCCACCCCCAGCGGCCTGGCGCCCTGGCTGGCCATGCTGGCCACCTTTGGCGGCGGCCGGGTCACCGTGGTGCCCGGTGCCGGCGCCTTTGCCGACCCAGTGCTGCTGGCGCAGCGGCAATGGGGTTTTGGCGACTTGGCCGCCCACAACATGCAGGTGATGGCCATGGTGCAGGCGGCTGAGATGCTGCATGCCATCGAGCCACGGCTGCGCCTGGTGCGGCAGGACAGTGAGATCCGCCAGGCCCTGCATGCCGGCGCCTGCGCGGTGTGGCAACCCTACACCGCCCTGCGTGATGCGCCTGACGCCCTGATCACTGACCAAGGCTTCCAGAGCGACTGCCTGGCCCTGTGGCTGGCCCACCGCCTCAACGCCGAACGCGTGGTGGTGGTGAAGGCGCTGGCGCTGCCGGCACCCCAGCCGCCCACCCCCGACCCGCTGGCGCGCTGGCGCCACCAGGCGGCCTTCACGATGGATGTGGTGTCGCCCGACGCGCTCGATCAGGTGCGCACCGCACTGGTCAGCGGCAACTGAATCGCCCTGTCAGCGCACAGGGGGGGAAACATCCACCGGGATGTGCAGGCGGTGCATGCGGCGGTACAGGGTGTTGCGGCTCACATCCAAGGCCTTGGCGGCGTGGCTGACGTTCCAGCGGTGCGATTCCAGCAACTGCAGCAGCGATTGGCGCTCTTGCACTTGCTGGGGCGCCAAGGTGGCCAAGTCCACCGGGGGGCCGGCGTCGAAGTCAGACACGGGGCCTTCGTCCCCATGGTGCAGCAGCGCGCCCAGGTGAGACAGCCGCAGCACCTGGCCATCCGCCAGCGCCACCGCGCCGCGCAGCACATGGCGCAGCTGGCGCACGTTGCCGGGCCAGGGGTGGTTCATCAGCAGATCCCAGGCTTCGGGTGAGATGGGCAGATCAGGCCCGCCTTCCTGCGCCAGCACAGCGCGGATCAGCTCGGCCCGGTCGCTGCGCTCGTGCAGCGCAGGCAGCCGCAACTCGATGCCGGCGAGCCGGTAGTAGAGGTCTTCGCGAAACAGCCCGCGTGCCACCAGCTGCGGAATGCTGCGATGGCTGGCGCTGATGAGCTGGAAGTCCACCGCCTGCGCGTCTTCACTGCCCAGTGGGGTGACGGTGCGCTCGTCCAGCACACGCAGCAGGCGGGCCTGCAGCATCAGCGGCATGTCGCCGATTTCGTCGAGGAACAGCGTGCCGCCGTCGGCTTGCAGGATCTTGCCGGGGCGGCCGCGCCGCTCGGCGCCGGTGAAGGCGCCGGCCCGGTAGCCAAACAGCTCAGATTCGATCAGCGTCTCGGGCAGGCTGGCGCAGTTGATGGCCACGAAGGGGCGTTGGGCGCGCTCGCTGGCGGCATGCACGGCGCGGGCGAACACTTCCTTGCCCGAGCCCGTCTCGCCGCACAGCAGCAAGGGCGTGCCGCGCGCCACCACGCGGCGGGCCACATCGAGGTGCGATTGCAGGCGCGGGTCACGCAGCAGCGGGGCCGGGTCGGTTGCGCCTGCACGGCCGGCCACCACGGCGCCGGAGGCGCTCAACCGCACCAGGGCCGCAGCCCGGCTGGGCGCGGAGCGGCCGTCGGTAAGCGGCAAGGTGCTCTGGTCTTCATCACGCACCGGTGGCCGCGCCACGGCAAAGAAGCGATGCGCCGCGTTGGTACGGTAGGTCACCACCGGGTGATAGGCGGCGCGCTGCGTGCGCTGCAGCATGTCATCGAGTGAACACTGGAACAGCTTGTCAACGTGTTGAGACCTCAGCTCAGGCACTGAGGGCAGGCCCAGCTGCAGCGCCGCACCGCGGTTGGCGGCCAGCACACGGCCCGCAGCATCGACCACCAGCTTGCCTTCGTGCAGCGTGTAGACAAACTCGGGCCGGCTGTGAAAGCGGATCGAGTAGGCATCGGGGTAGCGCATCTCGATCAGCCGGTTCTCGATCATGCGCGTGGTCATGCCCAGCAGCAGCAGCAGGTGCTGGGGTGAGGTGGGCGATCGGCTGCTGACATCGAGCACCGCGCACAGTCGCCCGGTGGGATCGTGGATGGGCACGGCCGAGCAGGTGAGCGAGGTGAACTCGGTGAAGAAGTGTTCGTCCTGATGCACCACCACCGGCCCGGCCTCGGCCGCGCAGGTGCCCATGCCGTTGGTGCCGGCTTCGGCTTCGCTCCACACGGCGCCGTCTTCCAGGCCCAGTGGGCGCACCACGCTGTCGAACTCGGGCGAGATCACCATCTGCACGATGACGCCGTCCATGTCGGTGAGCACCACGGCGCATTCCGGGTCGCCCAGCTGTTGGTACAGCGTGGTCATCTCGAAGCGGGCGCATTCAATGACATCGGCCATGCGGGCGCGCCGCGCTTCGAGCTCGGCCGAGCCCAGCACGGGCGGCCGCCCGGCCTGGCGCGGGTCAAGGTGATGCACGTTGAGGCAGCGGGCCCACGACCCGGCCACCGCACCACCGGCGGTGGCTTGGCCGGCACGGCGCACGGCTTCAATGACCCGGTGAGCATGGTCCGCGGGTTCTATGTGACTGGGGGACATCGCCACCTCCTGAGGTACTGCACTTGCGAAGCGGTGAGAGCGGAGCGCACGCGTCAAAGGCGCGATCAATCCGGAGGGCGTCTTTGATTCTGACGCTGCAGCCGCTGGCGGCTATAGGGGTTGGCCTGAGGCTCGGCAATCCCGCAACACCGGGGTCTTGTCAGCCTCATGACAGGGTTCGGACACACTGCGCCACAGCCTCTTCGGACGCTGTTGCACTGTGTCCTTGAGCCTGCGGCCAGCAAGGTCTTCACCGGCCCTGTGCCGTACGCGATAGCCCCGTCGAAACGGGATCTCGCCGTGACGCCCGCCACCACAAGCGTTGGGGCTTTCCCGAGGAAATGCCGTGTTGATCGGTGCTTTCCGGGAATCCTTCCCTGGCTGGCATGGAACGTGTTCTAAGCCCTGTCGCTACCGGCCAACCGACCGGGGCGAACACACACGATCGAGGAGACTGAGATGGCAAGAATCGACCGCATGATGGTCGGCGAGTCGCTCGTTGGCGACGGCAATGAAGTCGCGCACATCGACCTGATCATCGGCCCGCGCGGCAGCCCCGCCGAATCGGCCTTCGCCAACGCGCTGGTGAACAACAAGGACGGCTTCACTTCCCTGCTCGCCGTTGTGGCCCCCAACCTGCTGTGCAAACCGGCCACGGTGATGTTCAACAAGGTCACCATCAAAGGGGCCAAGCAGGCGGTGCAGATGTTCGGCCCGGCCCAGCGCGCCGTGGCCATGGCAGTGGCCGACAGCGTGGAAGACGGCACCATCCCAGCGGACGAAGCCGACAACGTCTTCGTTGCCGTGGGTGTATTCATCCACTGGCTGGCCGACGATGACAAAAAGATCCAGGCCTACAACTACCAGGCCACCAAAGAAGCCATTGCCCGCGCGGTGAGTGGCTCGCCCTCGGCCAAGGAAGTGGTGGCGCAGAAGGGCGCCTCGCACCATCCCTTCCAGGCCTCGTAGGCCACGCTGATCTGTCGGATTCACGCTCGACACGCACTCCCTCACCCACAGGAGACTGATGATGAGAATGACCACCCTCCCCTCACGATGGCTTGGCGCCATGCTCGGGGTACTTGCCTTTGCGGCACCACTGGCCGCACGCGCCAACGCTGATCTTGAGAAGCTGATCAACAACCCGAAGAACTGGGCCGCGCAGGCTGGTGATTTTGAAAACCACCGCTACAGCAAGCTCAAGCAGATCAACACCGGCAACGTCAACAAGATGCAGGTGGCCTGGACGTTTTCCACCGGCGTGCTGCGGGGCCACGAAGGCTCGCCGCTGGTGATCGACGGCATGATGTACCTGCATTCACCGTTCCCGAACAAGGTGTTTGCGATCAACCTGGAAGACCAGAAGATCGTCTGGAAGTACGAGCCCAAGCAGGACACCGCCGTGGTGGCGCAGATGTGCTGCGACACGGTGAACCGCGGCCTGGCCTATGCCGAAGGCAAGGTGTTCTTGCAGCAGGCCGACAGCATGCTGGTGGCGCTGGATGCCAAGAGCGGCAAGGTGATCTGGTCCGTGAAGAACGGCGACCCGAAGGTGGGCGCGGTCAACACCAATGCCCCGCACGTCTACAAGGACAAGGTCATCACCGGCATCTCCGGCGGTGAGTGGGGCGTGCGCGGCTACATCACCGCGTACGACATCAATTCCGGCAAGCAGGTGTGGCGCGGCTACAGCGTCGGCCCCGATGCCGAGATGCTGATGGACCCGAACAAGACCATGACCTGGACCGACGGTGCGATGAAGCCCGTGGGCGCCGACTCATCCCTGAAGACCTGGAAGGGCGATCAGTGGAAGATCGGCGGCGGCACCACCTGGGGCTGGTTCAGCTACGACAAGGCGGCCAACCTGCTGTATTACGGCAGCGGCAACCCGTCCACCTGGAACCCGGCGCAGCGCCCGGGTGACAACAAGTGGTCGATGTCGATCTGGGCGCGTGACCTCGATACCGGTGTGGTGAAGTGGGTCTACCAGATGACGCCGTATGACGAGTGGGATTTCGATGGCGTCAACGAGATGATCCTGGCCGACATCGACGTGAAGGGCAAGCCCACCAAGGCGCTGGTGCACTTTGACCGCAATGGCTTCGGCTACACGATGGACCGCCTCACCGGCGCCCTGCTGGTGGCCGAGAAGTTTGACCCGGCGGTGAACTGGGCCACCCATGTGGACATGAAGACCGGCCGCCCCGTCACCGTGGCGAAGTACTCCACCGCCCGCAATGGCGCCGATGTCAACACCAAGGGGGTCTGCCCCGCCGCGCTGGGCTCGAAGGACCAGCAACCTGCTTCGTTCGACCCGAACACCAAGCTCTTCTACGTGCCGACCAACCACGTCTGCATGGACTACGAGCCGTTCGCAGTGGAATACGCGGCAGGCCAGCCGTATGTGGGTGCCACGCTGTCGATGTTCCCGGCGCCGGGCAGCCACGGCGGCATGGGCAACTACATCGCCTGGGATGCCGGCAAGGGCAAGATCGTGCAGTCCAAGTCCGAGAAGTTCTCGGTGTGGAGTGGCGCGCTCAACACCGCGGGCGGGCTGTCCTGCTTCGGCACCCTGGAGGGTTACCTGAAGTGCGTCGATGCGAAGAACATCAACAAGGAGTTGTTCAAGTTCAAGACGCCCTCCGGGATCATCGGCAACGTGTTCACCTATGAATTCAAGGGCAAGCAGTACATGGGCGTGTTCTCGGGCATTGGGGGCTGGGCCGGCATCGGCATGGCCGCCGGGCTGGAGAAGGACACCGATGGCCTGGGCGCCGTGGGTGGCTACCGTGAGCTGAACAAGTACACCGAACTGGGTGGCTCGCTCACCATCTTCACGCTGCCCAACTGAGGGCTGACCACAACCACCCGGGTTGGCCTGTCCCCCGCAACGAAGCACCGCTGCGTTGCAGGGGCAGGCTCCCATCCAACCCCACGAGACCTTGATGATGATGACCGTGTTCCGAGCTGCCTGGATCGTGGCCGGCGTGACCGCAGGCAGCGCCCTCATGATCGCCCCCGCCAACGCGCTGGCGGCCGACACAACGCCGCTGTACAAGGTGGTGGACGGCACCAAGGTTGACCGCGACACGATGCTGGGCTTTCGCACCTGGCGCGCTGCCGCCTGCGACCGCTGCCACGGCGCCAACCAGGAAGGCATGGTGGGGCCCTCGCTGGTCAACAGCCTGAAGGTGTTGAGCAAAGACGACTTCGTCAAGACCGTCACCAGCGGCCGGCTCGACAAGGGCATGCCCAGCTTCGGTGAGAACAAGCAGGTGATCGAGAACATCGACAAGCTCTACGCCTACCTGAAGGGCCGCTCCGATGGCACCATCACCCAGGCCCGCGTGGAAGAGATCAAGTAGCCCGCCATGCCCCTGCACCGCCGCCTGGTCCCGCGTGTTTTGCGTCTGCTCGGCCCGCTGGTGGCCGGTGCCTTGTGCCTGATGGCCGCCACGCCGGCCCCCGCCCAGAGCGACGCCCCCGAGCGCAAGACGTTCAAGGTGTGCCAGGACCCGAACAACCTGCCCTTCTCCAGCGAGCAGCAGCCGGGCTTCGAGAACAAGCTGGCCGAGCTGTTTGCCAAAGACCTGGGCCTGCCGCTGCAGTACTACAGCTTCCCCAACCGCCTGGCCTTCATCCGCAACACGCTGCGCTACAAGCTGCCGGGTGAAGACTACCGCTGCGACCTGGTGATGAACGTGCCCGCCGGCTTCGACCAGGTGGCCGCCACGCAGGCCTACTACCGCTCCACCTACGCACTGGTCTACCCCAAGGGCCGCTTGCTTGACGGCGTCAAGAGCCAGGCCGACCTGCTGGCGCTGCCGGCCGAGCAGCTCAAGGCCCTGCGCATCGGGCTGTTTGACCGCACCCCCGCCTCGCAATGGCTGGCCAAACATGGCCTGGTGGACAACGGCCGGCCCTACCAGATGATGAACGCCGACCCCGACTGGTACCCCGGCCAGATCATCGACCGCGACCTGGCCCAGGGGACGATCGACGCCGCCATCCTCTGGGGCCCCATCGCCGGCTTCTTTGCGCAGCGCCACCGCAACCCGGAAATGGTGGTGGTGCCGATGCAATCCGAGCCGGGCGTGAAGTTCGACTTCGCGATGGCCATGGGCGTGCGCCGCGGCGAGCCGCAGTGGCAACAGCAGATCGACACCCTGATCGCCAAACACCGCGACGACATCCAGGCCATCCTGCGCAGCTATGGCGTGCCGCTGGTGGCTGATGCTGACGCCGCACCGGGCCGATGATGCGCACGTCCCTCACCCCTCTCAGGTGCGTGCCGTCGCTCGCGGTGGCGGCCGTGCTGGCCTGCGGGGTCACGGGCCTGGCAGGCGCCGATGAACCCTCTGCCGCCGAGCAACTGCTGTTCAACGCACCGCACCTGAGCGCCCTGAAGCCGCCCACGCAACTGCGCTACCGCTACGAGGAAACCGAAGCCGGCCAGGCCAAACCCAGCGACGAGGTGCGCATGCAGCTGCAGCCTGACAGCCAAGGGGCCTGCTGCGCCGTCACGGGCCAGTTCCTCACCGGGGTGCAGGCCCTGAGCCTGCCGGACATCGACGCCGCCCGGTCCAACCCCGTGCTGCTGTACTTCCTGGAGTTCGAAGTGCGGCGCCTGGCCCGCACCACCGGCGGCCATGCCAACCACTTCCGGCGCCGCATCCGCGAGGCGCTGGTCAGCGCCAGCGTGGCCCCCGCCCGCATCACCTGGCAAGGCCGCGAGGTCGCCGCCAGCGAAGTGCAGGTCGCCCCGTTTGAAAACGACCCCTTTCGCGCCCGCTTCGAAGCCCAGGCCGGCACCCGCTACCGCTTCCTGCTGGCCGACGAGGTGCCTGGTGTGCTGTACCAGCTCAGCGCCACGGTGCCCGGCCGGGCTGCCGATGACCCGCCCCAGCGGGTAGACCGCCTCACCCTCACACCGGCCGCGGCGCTGGCCGCCGCGAGAACCCGCCAGCCATGAGACGCCCCGCCCTGCCCCACCGCACCGCCAGGCGAGCCTGCCACCTGCTGGTCGGCATCGCCCTTTCAGGCGCCCTGCCCGCCTGGGCCCACGACTACCCCACCGCCGACCGCGTCACCTGGGTACAGGCCTGCATGCAGGAACACCCTGGCCACTACTTCGAGATGGTCAACAAGTGCTCTTGCGCCATGGACCGCATTGCCCAAGCCGTGAGCTACGACGACTTCACCACCATGAACACCGCCGTCAACGCCAGCAGCATCGGCGGTGAACGCGGCGGCAGCCTGCGCGCCAGCGATGGGGTGCAACAACAGGCGCGCCAGTACCGCGCGCTGCAGAAGCAGGCCAAGGCGGCATGCTTCATCCAGCCTGCTGATGCGGCCAAGCCGCCCGCGGCACCGGGCGCCTCGGCCCCGTGACCGACCCCGGCGGCGGATACCTGCCGAGTATCAAGCGGCACTGCCATCGGTATTGGACACCCGGGAACGTCTCTCGATAAGCTTCCAGGCAAGTTGACATCCAGACCCCGCCGCAACGGGGAGATGCCAGCACCTTGAACACCTCAGGAGACATTCCATGGCAATGACCGGCGTACTGCGCCCGGGCCACGCACAACTGCGTGTGCTGGACATCGAAGAAAGCCGCAAGTTCTACCGCGACGTGGTGGGCTTGGTCGAGATGGGCAGCGATGCCCAGGGCCGCGTCTACTTCCGCTGCTGGGACGAGCTCGATCACCACAGCATCATCCTGCGCCAGGCTGAAAAAGCCGGCATCGACTTCGTCGCCTACAAGGTGCTCGACAACGCCACGCTCGATGAGCTGGAGCGAAAGGTGCGCGAGTTCGGCCTGGAGACCCAGCGCATCCCCGCCGGCGACCTGCTGGAAACCGGTGAGCGCGTGCGCTTCCAGCTGCCCACCGGCCACCTGTTTGAGCTGTATGCCGAGAAGACCTTCGTCGGCAACGGCCTCAGCGAAGTCAACCCCAAACCCTGGAACCCGGAAACCGCCGAGCGCGGCATGGGCCCCAGCCGCTGGGACCACTGCCTGCTGTACGGACCGAACGCAGCCCAGAACAAGAAGCTGTTCACAGAAGTCCTTGGCTTCTTCCTGGCCGAGCGCATTCTCGGCCCCAAAGAAGCCGGCGAGCCCGAGATCGGCTTCTTCCTGTCTTGCTCGATCAAGTCGCACGACATCGCCTTTGTCGAATACCCAGAGCCGGGCAAGCTGCACCACCTGTCGTTCCGCATGCCCACCTGGGAGCGTGTGCTGCGCGCCGGTGACATCATGGGCATGCACGACATCCCCATCGACATCGGCCCCACCCGCCACGGCGTCACCCGTGGCGAAACCATCTACGCCTGGGATCCGTCGGGCAACCGCTTCGAAACCTTCGCCGGCGGGCGCGAGCCCTACCCCGATGGCCGCACCATCACCTGGACGTTTGACGGCTTCCCGCACGGCCTGGACTACCCGCAAGGCAAGCTGCACGAGAGCTTCCTGACGATCGTGACCTGACGCTCACGACCCACGGCAAACGGCTGCTTCATCGCCCCGGCATCGCAAGGTGCCGGGGCTTTTTACTGGGTGACTGAAAGGTGCGGCCACCTTCAACACCATCGTGTCATATACTAACACTTGATACTAATTGACGGCTTAACCCATCGTGACCCGTGCCAAGCAAGCAGAGGCCCTGCGCCACTTCGGCTTCCTGCTGAAAGACGTCTCGCGCCTGTACTCGCGCAACTTCGAGCGCTACTCCAGCGTGATGGGCCTGACGCTGATGCAAAGCCGCGTGCTCAGCCACCTGCACCGCAACGAAGGCATCTCGCAGGTGCGGCTGGCCGAGCTCAGCGACTGCGAACCGATGACGCTCGGGCGGCTGCTGGCCAAGCTGGAAGACGATGGCCTCGTCGAGCGCCGCCCTGACCCGGCCGATGGCCGCGCCCGCCAGCTCTACCTGCGGCCCGCCGCGGTGCCGCTGATCGACCAGATCCTGAAGATGGGCGACCTTGCCGGCATCGAGGCGATGGCTGGTTTTTCAACGGCCGATCGCGCCCAGCTCATCAGCCTGATGGCGCGCATGCGCGCCAACCTGGACGCCCTGCTGCCCGGGGTGTCCGACGCCGCCGCAGACGATGCCGGCCCCACCGGCGATGCAGCGAGTGACACCCCCAAGCGCCGCCGCAGCGCCGCCTGACCCAAGCCCACGCCCCCCGAAGGAAGCACCGATGCTGGTGAATGTTGTCCACACCGCACTGCGGCGCCCGTACACCTTTGTGGTGATGGCGCTGCTGCTGTTCATCATCGGCCCTTTGGCCGCGCTGCGCACGCCCACCGACATCTTCCCGGAGATCCGCATCCCGGTGATTGCCGTGGCCTGGCAGTACACCGGCCTGCCGCCCGAGCAGATGACGGGCCGCATCACCACCAGCTTCCAGCGGGTGCTGACCACCACCGTCAACGACATCGAGCACATCGAGGCCAACTCGTACCCCGGTGTCAGCGTCGTGAAGATCTTCTTCCAGCCCGGGGTGGACATCGCGGTGGCCAATGCCCAGGTCACCGCCATCTCGCAGGTGGCGGTGCGCCAGATGCCAGCCGGCACCACGCCGCCGCTGATCCTGAACTACAACGCCGCCACGGTGCCGATCGTGCAGCTGGCGCTGTCGGGCAAGGGGCTGTCGGAGCAGGCGCTGTTCGACATGGGCTTCACCCAGGTGCGCCCGCCCATGGTGACGGTGCCCGGCGCCGGCCTGCCCTACCCGTATGGCGGCAAGATCCGGCAGGTGCAGATCGATCTGGATCCGGCCGCGCTGCAGGCGCGTGGCCTGTCGGCACAGGACGTGGCCAACGCGCTGGCCGCCCAGAACCTCATCCTGCCCATCGGCACGCAGAAGATCGGCAGCCTGGAATACACGCTGCAGCTCAACAATGCGCCCAGCGCCATCAAGGACCTGGGCAACCTGCCCATCAAGGTGGTGAACGGCAGCACGATCTACATCCGCGATGTGGCCAATGTGCATGACGGCAATGCGCCACAAACCAACATCGTGCATGTGGACGGCGGCCGCTCGGTGCTGATGTCGGTGTTGAAGATCGGCAGCACCTCCACGCTGGCCATCGTTGACGGCGTGCGGGCCAAGCTGCGGGAGATCAAGGATGCGCTGCCGCCCAACCTGTCGGTGGTGCCGATCAACGACCAGTCGATCTTCGTGCGCGCGGCCGTCAGCGGCGTGGCGATGGAAGGCGTGATTGCCGCCGCGCTGACCAGCGTGATGATCCTGCTGTTCCTGGGCAGCTGGCGCTCGACGGTGATCATCGCAGTGTCGATCCCGCTGTCAGTGCTGGGCTCGATCATCTGCCTGGCCGCCATGGGCGAAACGCTCAACCTGATGACACTGGGCGGCCTGGCCCTGGCCGTCGGCATCCTGGTGGACGATGCCACGGTGACCATCGAGAACATCAACTGGCACCTGGAGCAAGGCAAGGACGTGGAGAGCGCCATCCTCGACGGCGCCAACCAGATCGTCACCCCCGCCTTCGTCTCGCTGCTGTGCATCTGCATCGTGTTCGTGCCGATGTTCTTTCTGGAAGGCGTGGCCCGCTACCTCTTCGTGCCCATGGCCGAGGCGGTGATGTTTGCCATGGTGTGCTCATTCCTGCTCTCGCGCACGCTGGTGCCCACGATGGCCAAGTTCCTGCTGCGCCCGCACGCACCGCACACCGATGCGCATGGCAACAGCCTCACCCTGCCCCCCACGCGCAATCCGCTGGTGCGCTTCCAGCGCGGCTTTGAAGACCGCTTCGAGCACTTCCGCGAGGGCTACCGCCAGGTGCTGACCACCGCCATGCAGCACCGCCGCCTCTTCGCGCTGGGCTTCATGGGGGCGATGCTGCTGTCGCTGGCGCTGGTGCCCTTCCTGGGCAGCAACTTCTTCCCGGCGGTGGACAGCGGCCAGATCCTGATGCATGCCCGCGTGCCCGTGGGCACCCGAGTCGAAGAAACGGCCGCACGCTTTGCGCACATCGAAAACGCCATCCGCGAGGTGATCCCCGCCCATGAAATTGCCGCGTTGGTGGACAACATCGGCCTGCCCAACAGCAGCCTGAACCTGGCCTACAACAACACCGGCGTCATCGGCTCGATGGACGGCGACATCCAGATCGCGCTGCATGAAGGCCACCTACCCACGGCTGATTACGTGCGCGCCCTGCGCGACCGGCTGCCGCGCGAGTTCTCCGACACGGTGTTCTCCTTCCCGCCGGCCGACATCGTCAGCCAGATCCTGAACTTCGGCGCCCCAGCCCCGATTGACCTGCAGATTCGCGGCAACAACCTCAATGCCAACTTCGCCTACGCGAACCAGCTGCTCAAGGCCATCCGCCGTATTCCGGGCGTGGCCGATGCGCGCATCCAGCAATCGAACAAGGCGCCGATCTTCGATGTGACGCTGGATCGCTCGCTGGCCCAGTCGGTGGGGCTGACGGCGCGTGATGTCACCAACAGCCTGGTGGTCAACCTGGCCGGCAGCAGCCAGGTGGCGCCCACCTACTGGCTCAACCCGGCCAATGGCGTGTCATACCCCATCGTGATGCAGACGCCGCAGTACCAGCTCGATTCGCTCTCGGCCCTGGCCAACCTGCCGATCAGCAGCACCACCGGTGCCGTGGGCGCGACGACCCAGGTGCTGGGCGGCCTGGCGCAGTTCAGCCGCCGCACCGGCCAGGCCGTGCTCAGCCAGTACGACGTGCAGACCCTGGTGCAGATCAACGCCACCACGCAAGACCGCGACCTCGGCGCCGTGGCGGCCGACATCCGCCGTGTCATCGCCGACACCGCGGGCGACGTGCCCAAGGGCTCCACCGTGGCGCTGCTGGGCCAGGTGCGCACGATGGACCGCGCCTTCTCGGGCCTGCTGTTCGGCCTGCTGGGCGCGGTGGTGCTGATCTACCTGCTCATCGTGGTGAACTTCCAGTCGTGGCTCGACCCGCTGGTGATCATCTCGGCCCTGCCGGCCGCGCTGGCCGGCATCGTGTGGATGCTGTTTGCCACGCACACCACGCTGTCGGTGCCCGCACTCACCGGCGCCATCATGTGCATGGGCGTGGCCACGGCCAACAGCGTGCTGGTGATCAGCTTCGCCCGCGAGCGGCTCGATGCGCTGGGCAACGCCGTTGACGCCGCCATCGACGCCGGCTTCGTGCGCTTTCGCCCGGTGTTGATGACCGCGCTGGCCATGGTGATCGGCATGCTGCCGATGGCCCTGGGCCTGGGCGAAGGCGGCGAGCAGAACGCCCCGCTCGGCCGCGCCGTGATCGGCGGGCTGATCTTTGCCACCGTGGCCACGCTGGTGTTCGTGCCGGTGGTCTTCAGTCTTGTTCATGCACGGCACGGCCGGCGGGCGGCCACGCCGCCCGCGGCGCTGCCGGCTCTGGGAGATGCTCATGCTGTCTGATCGCACCGGCCACACCGTTGTGCCCAACCACCGCCTGCGCTGGGCCGGCCTGGCCCTCGTGGTGATCGCGGCCGCCGTGCTGGTCAGCGGCATCGTCACTCGCCGCTCACAGGCCAATGAGCTGCGCAGCCGCGCCGAATCACAGGCCATGCCCACGGTGGCCGTCATCCGCCCGGCCGATGCCGCCGCTTCGGCCACGCTGGAGCTGCCCGGGCGCATTGAAGCCTATGCCCGCGCCCCCCTCTACGCCCGCGTGAGCGGCTACCTGAAGCGCTGGGTGGCCGACATCGGCACGCCGGTGAAAGCCGGCCAACTGCTGGCCGAGATCGAAACGCCTGATCTCGACCAGCAACTGCTGCAGGCCCAGGCCGAGCTCACCACCGCCAAGTCGAACGCGGCGCTGGCGGCCAGCACCGCCAAGCGCTGGCAGGCCCTGTTGGCCACCGATTCGGTCTCGCGCCAGGAGGCCGACGAAAAGGCCGGTGACCTGGCGGCCAAACAATCAGTGGTGAACGCCCTGCAGGCCAATGTGGAGCGGGTGCAGGCGCTCAAGCACTTCACCCGCATCGAGGCGCCGTTTGATGGCGTGGTGACCGCCCGGCAAACCGATGTGGGCGCGCTGATCAACGTGGGCGGCGCCGCGGGCTCGGAGCTGTTCGTGGTGTCGGACATCCGCAAGCTGCGCGTCTACGTGAGCGTGCCGCAGGCCTACGTGGCCGCCCTGCACAAGGGCAGCGTGGCCCAGCTCAGCGTGCCCGAGCGCCCGGGCAAGGCCTACCCGGCCACGGTGCAGTCGCTGGCGCAGGCCATCAACGCCGGTTCGGGCAGCATGCTGGTGCAACTGGCCGTGGAAAACAGCGGCGCCGAGCTGCTGCCTGGCGGCTTTGCCACCGTGCGCTTCCCGCTGCCCAAGGTGGCCGGTGCGCTGGCCGTGCCGCCCAGTGCGCTGATCACCGGCAAAGACGGCCTGCGCGTGGCCACGGTGGGCGCGGGCGACAAGGTGGTGATCAAACCCGTGACCGTCTCACGCGACCTGGGCGCCAGCATCGAGATTGCCTCCGGCCTAGCTCCCGATGACCGGGTGATCGAAAGCCCGCCGGACGGCCTGGCCACCGGCGACGCGGTGCATGTGGCTGCGGCCGCGCCGGCCAAGCAGGCGCATCCATGAAGCCCTCGCGCATCGTCTGGGGTGCCACGCTCGGTACCTTGCTGGCCGCCTGCTCGCAAGCGCCCACGCTGAAGCTGCCCGACGTGTCCGTGGCGGCCGACTACAAGGAGGCCGCCCCGTGGCGCACCGCCCAGCCGGCCGACCAACTGCCGCGCGAAGGCTGGTGGTCGCTCTTCGGCGACCCGGAGCTGAACGCGCTGGAACAGCGCCTGGTGCAGCACAGCCCTGACCTGGCCGCCGCCCTGGCCCGCTACCAGCAGGCCAAGGCCTCGACCGACCAGCTGCGCGCCGCCGAGCTGCCCACGCTGGGCACCTCACTCAGCCTGCAGCGCAACCGGCAATCCGAGCGCAAGCCGCTGCGTGTGCTGGGCCCCTTGTCGCCCAATGAATACGACGCGCACACGCTGAGCCTGAACCTCGACTACGAGCTCGACCTGTGGGGCCGCGTGCGCGACCAGGTGGCCAACGGCGTGGCACTGGATCAAGCGGCCCTGGCCGACCTGGCCTCCGCCCGCCTGAGCCTGCAGGCCCAACTGGCCGAGACCTACCTGCTGCTGCGCGGGCTGGACCGCGATGCCGCGCTGCTGGCCGATGCCGAAGCGGCCTACGGCAAGGCGCGTGACCTGATCCAGCGCCGCCACGATGGTGGCGTCTCCTCGGGCCTGGACCTGGCCCGCGCTGAAGCCCAGTTGGCCGCCACCCGCTCGCAGGGCCGCCAGTCGCAGGCGCAGCGTGCCGTGGCCGAGCACGCCATTGCCGCCCTCATCGGTGAAAGCGCATCGAGCTACTCGCTGCCTGCCCAGCTCACCGCCATCCCGCTGCCGCAGGTGCCCGCCGGCCTGCCATCGGCCCTGCTGCAACGCCGGCCCGACATCGCCGCCGCGCAGCGCCGTGTGGCCGCGGCCAATGCCAGCGTGGGCGTGGCCCGCGCGGCCGTCTTCCCCACCGTGATGCTCAGCGCCTCGGGCGGTTTCCAGACCAGTGACATCGGCCACTTCATCGCCGCGCCCAACACCTTCTGGGCCATCGGCCCGGCGCTGGTGATGAACCTGTTCGACGGCGGCCGTCGGCGTGCCGAAACGGCCCGCGCCGAAGCTGTGTTGGACGAAGCCGGCGCGCGCTACCGCGGCGTGGTCATCACAGCCTTCCAGCAGGTAGAAGACAGCCTGGCGCTGCTGCAGCACTACGGCGACGCAGCTGAAGAAGAAACCACTGCTGTCAACGCCGCCCAGCGGTCACTGGACATCGCGAACGCCCGCTACAAGGAAGGGGCGGCCAGCTACCTGGAGGTGGTGACGTCGCAGACGGCCACGCTGCAGGCGCAGCGCAGCGCGCTGGATCTGTCGACCCGCCAGCGCCGGGCCAGCGTGCAGTTGATCCGCGCACTGGGCGGCGGCTGGGCAGCCAGCACCAACTCGCTCGCCCAGCGGCAGGAATGAAGCGACTGCTGATCGGCAGCCTGCCCCCAGCCGGTCAGTGCCCGGCGGGCTGCAGCGCCCGGTAGGCGGCCAGCCGATCCAGCAGCTCACCCAGGGCGGCCATGGGCTGCCCCTGCTGACGCCCCAGCGCCATGCAGTTCTGCATCACCTGCAGGTCCTGCAGCGCCACCTTGCCGCCGTGGTGAAAGCGGTTGAAGGCCTGGTAGTCCAGCGGCTTGGCATCCTGCTCCACCTTGCGCTGGATGCGGGCACTGAGGCCATCGCCCATGATCATCGCCACCCCGCGGCCGAGCCAGCCATGCTGTTTCAACCGCGTCACCTCGCCCTGCGCCTGGCAGCACAGGTGCCACAGCGCGCGGTGCTGGGTGACGAGCCCATCCACCGTGGGCCAGCCGGCGATCTCGCTGGCGGCGAGCATCGGGAAGGCTGCGTTTGTCATGATCGACAGCAACGTCTTGGGGATCACCGCGGCCTTGGACACCCCGCTGCGGCTGTACAGCGCCGCGAAGGCCTTGGCCGGCTCAGCGTAAGTGGCATCGATCACCATGGCCGCCTGCTTGCCCAGGTGCCGGTAGGCCACCGAGGCTTGGGCCAGCCTGGCGGCATCCGTGGGCGGCAGCACCGGCAACCCGGCTGAGACCTGATGTGCCAGCATCGACAGCGAGGCGTTGAGCAGTCGATGCGCTGGCAAGCCAGTGGCTTGGAGCACGTGCTCACGCAGCCCCACACCCACCCCGCCCATGATGAACACGGTGGGGCTGGATGCCATCGCCCGGCCCAGGGCGCCCAGCAACGCGGTGGATTCCAGGGTGCGCGCGGTGGCACCATCGAGCGTGCTGAGCACGAAGTCAGGCGCGTGGCCGATGTCAGCCACGTTGTCGATCACGCGGTAGTTGGCATAGGTCTTGAGCGCGCCATCGTCGTAGCAGTAAAGCTGCTTGGGCGGGTGAAAGGCTTCCACACGGCCCGGGCGAACCAGGTAGGTGATGTCGGTGCCTCCCAGTTGAAGGTGATAGCCGGTCACCATGCCCATGGCGCCCGCGCCGACGATCAACACCGACGGCTTGCTCATGCTGCCTGTCTCCTGGTTCTTGGGATTTCGTATCCTAGTTTACTAGGTTGGCAGGGTGGGGTGTTATTTGGGAGGGGGCCATCTTGCTGCGACTTGGGCGGTCGCCACGGCTGCCGGGTGGCCGCTTGCGCTCATGTCCCCCGAGTCCGCTGCGCGGCCTCTCCTCCTTAACTTCGCTGCAGCGACCACCCGACATCCGCGGCTCAACACACACCGGTGGCAGGCGCCACCCGAGCACCTCAAATCGCCTTGAACAACGGGCTGCGCACCCGCTCGGCATCGGCCGCGCTCAGGAACTTCTCGGTGTAGATGTCTCGCTCGAACAACCGGCCTTGCATCAGCGTGCTGATGCAGGCATCGATCATCACCG
>Ga0209066_10001562_pt1 | contig 30022 bp, 27 predicted proteins | sample All_14_2_FD_187198 | JGI IMG/M metagenome (GOLD analysis project Ga0209066, IMG submission 187198) | Freshwater microbial communities in response to fracking from Pennsylvania, USA - Allegheny Zone_MetaG_DW_15 (SPAdes) (version 2) ...
ATGTCGAGCGTCTCGAGCAGGGCCAGCTCCTCGCGGTTCTTCATCATGAGGTCGGCGAGCTTCAGCATGATGCGCTTGCGCTGGGCCGGCGCCATGTTGGCCCAGGTGCCCTTCTCGAAGGCGGCGCGGGCGGCCTTCACGGCGGCATCGACGTCGGCCTGCTCGCAGGCGGCGACCTTGGTCAGGACCTGACCGGTCGCCGGGTTGACGCAGTCGAAGGTCTTGCCGGTCAGCGACGCCGTGAACTTGCCGCCGATGAAGGCCTGGTTCCGGTAGCTGAGGCCGCCGATGCGGCCTTTCCAGTCGTCGCGCGAAAGCTGGGCGCTCATGGTCTCTCTCCTCCTCGTTGAATTGCGCGGGAGCCTATCCCACGAAAAAGCCGCCCGGAAGGGCGGCTTGGTCGTCTGTCCTGCAATGCGGCAGGCTATTTGATCTTGGATTCCTTGAACACGACGTGCTTGCGCGCGACCGGGTCGTACTTCTTGAGTTCGAGCTTCTCGGTCTTGGTGCGCGGGTTCTTCTTGGTGACGTAGAAGAAGCCGGTGTCGGCGCTGGAGATCATCTTGATCAGGATGGAGGTCGGCTTGGCCATGGCAATTGTCCTTGAGCCCTGGAGGGCGAATTCGCGGAGGGGCGCAAAGTAGTCGGCGGGGCCGCCATGTCAAGCGCCCAGCCACGAAAAGGTCTAGGGGCGGGCGGCGGCCTGGAAGGTGGCCGATTGCACGGCATGGGCATAAAGCGGCCGGTCGCGCAGCAGGCGGATGGCGAGGTCCACGTCGGCCTCGGGGGCGGCTTCGCCGGGCGGGCAGATCTTGCGCAGGTCGGACACTTCCTGCGGCGTCGGATTGCGCAGGGCGTGCCAGCGAATCAGCGAATTGTGGTTCGAATCGACCGAGGCAACCCCCAGCTTGCTGGCGTCGCCGACCTTCGAGGTGCAGATGTTGGGAAGCACTCCGAGTTCGTTCCAAGTGTACCCGGACGGAGCCTGCAGGCGCGACCATGTGAGGATCAGTTCACCCTCGTTGGCAAGACGCACCACGGTCTGGACGGTGCCCTTGCCATAGCTGGTGGTGCCGATGACGACGGCTCGTCCACGATCCTGAAGGGCCGCCGCAACGATCTCCGCCGCCGATGCCGAACCACCGTTCATCAGCACGACGATCGGCAGCTGGTTGCCGATCGCGCGGCCGTTGGAGCTGCGGTAGGTGCGCTTGCTGTCGGGATGGCGGCCGTTGGTCGAGAAGATCGTGCCATCGGCGATGAACACTTCCGAAACCGACTGGGCCTGGTCGAGCAGGCCGCCGCGATTGGAGCGCATGTCGATGATGAGCCCGGCCAGATCCTTGCCGATCTCGGCCTTTGCCTTGTCGAGGGCGGTCCGGAGGTTTTCCGTCGTCGCGGTATTGAAGCCCGTCAGGTGGATCAGGGCGACGTCGCCGCGGCGTTCGTAGACCACCGTGGTCGGAACGATACGGCCGCGCTTCATCGCCAGGGTCAGTTCGGCGCCCTGAGAGGGACGCAGTACGGTCATGGTGACCGGGGCGCCCACCGCGCCGCGCAGCTTGGCCACGACATCCGAGAGCGGCCGGTCGATCATGGACTCGGAATCGATCGCCAGGATCTGGTCGCCGATCTGGACGCCGGCCTTGGCGGCTGGCGAACCGTCCTGGACCGCCCGGATGAGGATCCGTTTCTCGTCGGTGCGCTCGACGGTGATGCCGATGCCGCCGCCGCCGTCGCGCTGGAAGCGGTTGTCCTTGGCCTCGTCAGGGTCTGCATAGCGGCTGTTGCGGTCGAGCTGCTTGGTGGTGGCCGTCATCGCCTGGCGGACGAGCATCTGGCGGTCGACCTGTTGCAGAGCAGGTGACGCGCCGATCGACCCGGCCATCAGTTCGGTGAGCGTGCTCCCCCAGGCGCGCCCGTCGGTCGTGTCGGCGGGGGCGGGCCGGCTGACGATCTCCTTGCCGTTGCGCTTCACGGTCAGGCTGCTGTCGCTGGCCTCGAGAACCAGAGTGGAATCGCTGCTGGCGAACCCCCGGTAGGCCTCGACCGTCAGGTTGCGGAAATTCGGCTCATAGAGGTGGCGGTCGCCGATCGCGCGGTAGGCCTGCAGGACGACCCGTTCGATGCCTGCGTCGGCGGTGGCGGCTGGCGGCCGGCCGTCGGCCTCCGGGCTCGGCGCGTCCGGCGCCGTTGCACAGGAGACGACGAGACAGGCGGCCAGCAGCGATGCGGCCGCGCGCAGCCGCATCAGACGACGAAAAGGGAACTGAGACACATCCATATCGGCGACACGACAATAGCACAGGCCGTCGACGGGCGGCCACGCCCTTCAGGCCGAGCGATCGAGGCTGCCGGTCGCCGCTGCCTTGGGGGCACCCATCTTCTGGGCCCAAAGCAGCGCAATTACGGCACCCTTGATGCGCGGCAGCAAAAAAAGTGCGAGGACGACGGAGAGAGGCAGCCACAGCAAGGCGTGGACCCAGAGCGGCGGCTGGGCTGCCCAGCGTTCCATCAGGAGGACCAGCGGCACGACGATGTGACCGACCACGAAGATCGTGAAGTAGGCCGGGGCGTCATCGGCGCGATAGGGTTCGAGTGCGAGGTCGCAGACCTCGCAATGGCTTTTCATCTTCAGGTAGCTGCCGAACAGATGGCCCTGGTTGCATCGTGGGCAACGGCCGTGCCAGCCCCGCAGCAGGGCGGTCCAGAAGTCAACCGGAGCATGTTCTTCATCCATGCTGAGCAGGATGCGCCCCCCTGCTACTTGCGTCGGCGTGACCCTTTGTCCCGCGGCGGCCCGCGATGCGCGACCGGACGCCGCGGCGGCCCCTTGCGTTCCTTGCCGTAGGCCGGGCGCGACTGTCGGGGCGCGGGCTGGCGTTCGACCCGCTCGATCACGTCGACGATCTCGAACATCAGGCCTCCGGTGGCGATGTCGGCCTCCGCCAGCTTCAACTGCAACCGGTCGCCCAGGCCGAACGTCTCGCCGGTGCGCTCGCCGATCAGGACCTGACGGCCCTCGTCGTGGCGGAAGAATTCCTGGCCGAGCGACCGGATGGGAATCAACCCGTCGGCCCCCGTGCCTTCGAGCGTGGCGAAGAGGCCGAATCGCGTCACGCCGCTGACGCGGCCGGGGAAGACGGCACCCACATGGCCGGCCATGAAGGCCGCGACGTAGCGGTCCATTGCCCCGCGCTCGGCGGCGACGGCGCGCCGTTCGCACGTGGACAGATGCTCGCCGAACTCGCTGAACCGGCCCCTGTCCTCGGAAGAAAGTCCGCCTTCGCCCAGGCCGAAGGCGGCGATCAGCGCGCGATGAACGATCAGGTCGGGGAACCGCCGGATTGGTGAGGTGAAATGGGCGTAGCGCGCGAGGGCGAGCCCGAAATGGCCGAGATTGTCCGGGCTGTAGACGGCCTGGCTCTGGCTGCGCAGCACGGTCTGGCTGACCAGTTCGGATACCGGCTTGCCGGCGACCTCGCGCAGTACGCGATTCAGGTCGGCCGGGCGCAGCCGCTGACCGGTCGGGACGCGGATGCCGAGCGTGCCCAGGAACTCGCGCAGCGCCTCCAGCTTGGCGAGGTCGGGCTGGTCGTGGACGCGATAGAGGCAGGGCGCATGCTTTTGCTCGAGCGCCTGCGCCGCGGCCACGTTGGCCAGCACCATGAATTCCTCGATCAGCTTGTGGCTGTCGAGGCGCTCGCGAACGCCGATCGTGGCGATGTGCCCGTCCTTGCCCAGGGTCACCTGACGCTCGGGCAGGTCGAGGTCGAGCGCGCCGCGCGCCTCTCGTGCCGCCAGCAGGACGCGGTAGGCGCCGTAGAGCGGCCGCACGACGCCGTCCATCAACGGCTCGATTTCGGCGTCGGGCGTGCCGTCCATGGCGCGCTGGACGCGGTTGTAGGTGAGGCGCGCGGCCGAGCGCATCATGGCGCGGTGGAACTTGTGGCGCTTCAGGTGGCCTTCGCCGTCGATCCACATTTCGGCGACCAGCACGGGGCGGTCCTCGTGCGGGACCAGCGAGCACCAGTGGTTGGACAGCTGCTCTGGCAGCATCGGCACGACGCGATCGGGGAAATAGACCGAGGTGCCGCGGCGGTAGGCGGCCCGGTCGAGCGGACGATCGTGACGCACATACCAGGCGACGTCGGCGATCGCGACCAAGATGCGCCAGCCGCCGGCATGGCCCGGATCCGGCTCTGCGAAGACGGCGTCGTCGAAGTCGCGGGCGTCCTCGCCGTCGATCGTCACCAGCGGCACGTCACGCAGGTCGAGGCGGTGCCCGAGGGGGGCTGCTCCGGCTTTTTCGGCTTCGGCGAGGGCCGCCTCGGGGAACTCGACCGGAATGTCGTTGGCGGCGATCGAGATCAGGCTCACGGTGCGCGGATCGCTCATCGGGCCGATGCGCTCGACCACGCGCGCGCGCCGCGTCAGCGCGCCACCGGTCTCCTCGATCCAGACGATGTCGCCGGGCAGCGCGCCGTTGCGATCGTTCGGACGCACGTCGAACTCGCGCCGCAGCTTGCGGTCGGTCGGCGTGACCAGGCCGAGCCCCTGCCGGCCCTGGGGCTCCTCGTAGAGGCCGAGGATCTTTTTGGGCCCGCTGCCGAGGCGGCGGATGATGCGGGCCTCGTAGGCATTCTTGCCGCGACGTTTGAGGCTGGCCAGCACGCGGTCGCCGACGGCCGGGGCGGGCACCGAGCGTGATGTCGGCGCTACCACCTCGATGCGGGGGGCGGGACCGTCCTTTTCCTCGTCGTGGCGACGCGGCACTGCCAAGAGATGGCCGTCGTCGTCAACCGTGACGATTTCCAGCACGGCGGTCTCGGTCAGTGCCTCGGGATGGCGGAACGTCTTGGCACGATCGGGCGCGATCTCTCCTGTGTCGCGCAGGTCGCGCAGCAGTTCCTTGAGCTCGATGCGCTGGTCGCCCTTCAGCCCATAGGCGCGCGCGATCTCGCGTTTGCCGACAGGCGTCTCGCTATCGCGAATGAAGGCCAGCAGTTCGTCGCGGGTCGGGACCTTGCCCTTAGCCATCGGTGCCGGTGCGGGGCGGAGCGTCGTCCTTGTCCTTCGCCTTGGCCGCCTTCTTCCTGGCGGCGGGCTTCTTCTTCGCCGCCGCCTTCTTTGCCTTGGGTTTGGTGCCGGCGTCGTTGGCCGCCGGCGAGGCCGCCTTCTTCGCGCGCGCCGCCTTGGGCTTCTTGCCACCGCCCTTGGCCGCCCGCTCGGCCAGGAGCGCGACCGCCTGGTCGAGCGTCAGCGCCTCGGGCTTCACGTCGCGGGGCACCGTGGCGTTGACGCCGCCATGCTTCACGTAGGGCCCGTAGCGGCCGTCGTAGAGTTCGACCGGCGCCTCGTCGGAAGGGTGGTTGCCGACGACGCGGATGGGTTTTACGGCGGCTCGGCCGCGCGCGGTCTTGGCCTCGGCCAGCAAGGCCACGGCGCGGTTCATGCCGATGTCGAGCACGCTCTCGTCGGACGGGACCGACTTGTATTTCGACCCGTGCTTCACATAGGGGCCGAAGCGGCCAACGCCCGCGAGAATGACCTCGCCATCCTCTGGGTGCGGCCCGAGCTCGCGCGGCAGCGACAGCAGCGCCAGCGCCTTTTCGAGCGTCAGGTCGGCCGGCGTCATGTCGCGCAGCAGCGACTGACGCTTGGGCTTTTCCTTGCCCTCGGGCTCGCCGAGCTGGACGTAGAGACCATAAGGCCCCTTGCGCAACGTGACCTGCTTGCCCGTGACCGGATCGACACCGAGGATCTTGGGGCCGTCCAGATTCTCGCCGCTGGTCGCATCGGCGTCGGCATCGACGATGCCGAGTTTGCGCGTGAAGCGGCACTCGGGATAGTTCGAGCAGCCGATGAAGGCCCCGAACTTGCCGAGCTTCAGGCCCAAGCGGCCGTTGGCGCAGGAGGGGCAGGCACGCGGGTTCTTTCCGTTGTTGTCGTTGGCCGGGAAGAAGTGCGGCCCAAGCTCCTCGTCGAGCTTGTCGAGCACTTCGCTCACCCGCAGATCCTTGGTTTCGCCGACGGCCGCAGAGAAGGCCTTCCAGAACTCGCGCAGCACCTCGTGCCAGTCGATCTTGCCGCTGGAAATATCGTCGAGTTCTTCCTCGAGATGGGCGGTGAAGCCGTATTCGACGTAGCGGGGGAAATAGGTCTGCAGGAACGCCGTGACGATCCGGCCGCGATCCTCCGGGATGAAGCGCTTGCGGTCGAGGCGCACGTAGTTGCGACGCTGCAGGACCTCGATGATGCTGGCGTAGGTCGACGGACGGCCGATCCCGAGCTCCTCGAGCTTCTTCACCAGGCTGGCTTCCGAATAGCGCGGCGGCGGCTCGGTGAAATGCTGCTCCGGAACGACCTCTCGCCGCTCCATCGCATGGCCCTCGGTCACGTCCGGCAGGATGGTCCCGGCTTCCTCGTCGTCGTTCTTGTCGTCCTGGCCCTCGTCGTAGAGCGCGAGGAAGCCGTTGAACTTCACGACCGATCCGGTGGCGCGCAGCTGGACAGTCTTGTCGCCGCTGGCGATGTCGACAGTCACCTGGTCGAGCACCGCGCTTTCCATCTGGCTGGCGACGGTGCGCTTCCAGATCAGCTCGTAGAGGCCGAGCTGGTCCTTGTCGAGATAGGCCGCGACGTCCTGCGGCGTGCGAAAGAGATCGGTCGGACGGATGGCCTCGTGCGCTTCCTGGGCGTTCTTGGCCTTGGACGTATAGATGCGCGGGCTGGCGGGTACGTAGTCGGCACCGTACTTGGTCTCGATCAGACGCCGCGTCTGGCCGATCGCCTCGGGGGCGAGCTGCACGCCGTCGGTGCGCATGTAGGTGATGAGGCCGACCGTCTCGCCGCCGATGTCCACGCCCTCGTAAAGGCGCTGGGCGATGCGCATGGCCGTCGCCGCGCCGAGACCGAGCTTGCGCGAGGCTTCCTGCTGCAGGGTCGAGGTGATGAAAGGCGGCGGCGGGTTGCGCCGGACCTGGCGGCGGTCGACCGAGGCGACGGCGAAGGCGCGGCGCTCGATCTCGTGCTTGGCCTGCTCGGCGCGTTCCCTGGTGTCGAGATCGAACTTGTCGAGCTTGCGGCCGTCCAGATGTGTCAGACGCGCCTTCAGCACCTGCTTGCGGGGCGTGCCGAAATAAGCGTCGACGGTCCAGTATTCACGGCTCTTGAAGACCTCGATCTCCGACTCGCGCTCGCAGATCAGGCGCAGCGCCACCGACTGGACGCGGCCGGCCGAGCGGCTGCCCGGCAGCTTGCGCCACAGGACGGGAGAGAGGGTGAAACCGACGAGATAGTCGAGGGCGCGGCGCGCCAGGTAGGCGTCGATCAGCGGCTGGTCGAGGTCGCGCGGATGGGCGACCGCGTCGAGCACCGACTTCTTGGTGATGGCGTTGAAGGTGACGCGTTTGACGTCGACGCCGGCGAGCGCCTTCTTGCGCTGCAGAATGTCGAGTACGTGCCAGGAGATGGCTTCGCCTTCGCGATCCGGGTCGGTGGCGAGGTAGAGCTTGCCGCCATTGCGGACCGCCTGCGCGATCGCATCGATGCGCTTCTGGGACTGGCCATCGACCTCCCAGTCCATGGCGAAGTCCTCTTCCGGCCGGACAGACCCGTCCTTGGGCGGCAGATCACGCACGTGACCATACGAGGCCAGCACGGTGTAACCGGGGCCAAGGTATTTCCCAATGGTCTTAGCCTTGGCCGGGGACTCGACGACCAATACGTCCATCGCCGGAACATGCTCCAGTTGCGACTACAATGACCGGCGTTAAACCACTGACTTATATCAAGGATACGCGGTTTCCCCGGTGCCTCTCCAGGCGGCCCTCCAGCTCGAGAGCCATGAGAACCTCCGCGACGAAGGCGGCGGACACTTGGCATCGGCGTACCAGTTCGTCAACCGCAGTGGGGACGGCGCCCAGTGCTTGCACCACCCGCGCGGCATCGGCGTCTCCGTCGATTTTCATTGTTTTTTCAACGGGTTGGCAAACGCGGCCGGGCTGGCCGAGGACACTGAGAATATCGTTGGCGTCGCGGACCAGAATGGCGCCTTCCTTGATCAGCCCGTTCGATCCGGCGTAGCGGGGGTCCATCGGGGATCCCGGGACGACGAACACCTCTCGGCCCTGTTCGGCAGCCCGCTGAGCGGTGATCAGCGAGCCGGACCGGGCAGCCGCCTCGATGACCACGATGCCGGCCGACAGGCCGCTCACGATGCGGTTGCGCCGCGGGAAGGCGCGGGCGATGGGCGGAGCGCCAAGCACGACTTCGCTCAGGATCAGGCCGCGCGTGGCGATGGCCTCCTGCAGGCGGTCGTTCTGCGGCGGATAGACCTGGTCGACGCCGCAGGCCAGGACGGCCACCGTTCCGGTCTCGAGAGCGGCCTCATGGGCAGCCGTATCGATTCCGCGTGCGAGGCCGGAAGCGACGACGAAACCCGCCGCACCCAGAGCCGAGGACAGTCCGGCCGCGAACTGGCGCCCGGCGAGAGAGGCTTCGCGGGCGCCGACGATGGCAAGGGTCGGGCGGCCGAGCAGGCTGGGGTCGCCCAACATGGACAGGACCGGCGGCGCATCGGGCAGAGCGGCCAGCGCGGCCGGGTACTCAGCGTCGCCAATCACCAGGAAGCGTCCCCCAAGATTCGTGAGCGTCCGTTCCTCTTGCTCGATCGCGGAGTCGGGGACGGTGGCCAGGCTCGCGCAGGCCGCTCGGGCGGAGCCGAAGTGGGCCAGCGCCTCATGGAAGGTGACGGGGCCCACGCGCGCGCTTCGCGCCAGCCTCAGCCGGGCGCGACGCTCCGCCGGAGGAAGATCGCCAGGGTCAGAACCGTCGAACATGCCGCCGACCTTATGCGCGTGGGGGTGGCATGTAAAACAACCAATAGTAGAAATTCGACGATCACGCCCGGCTGCGACGACTGAGCAGTGCCCCCAGGGTCCCCAGCAGGGCCAGCAGGGCGATGAGAGGTCCGAATCCCTCGAACCCACCCCAGCCGATCATGACCGCCCCCAACGCTGCGGCGCCGATCCAGCCGACGCTGGCCGATGTGCCGTTGAGGCCGAGCACCGTGCCGCGGACATCCTCCGGGACAGATGCGAGGGAGGCCATGAAAGAGGGTCGGCCCAGCGCATTCAGGAGCACGTAGACGAACCCCACGGCCACCGACACCGAGGGGCCGGGATGCCAGGTGAAGAGCAGTAGCGCGGCGATACCCGACAGCGCCATGGCAACGGCGAAGGTCAGCAGGCGGTCGCGCAACCGGTCGGCGAGCTGGCCGCCCAGCACCGTTCCGACGATGTTGCCCAGGGCGAACACCGCCAGCGGGATGGCGAGTTCGATCAGGCTCATGCCATAGGTGACCTGCATGAAGGTCGCGAAGTACACGACCGCGAGACCGTAGCAGATCCGCTCGGCGACGCCGGTGCCCAGGAGCCCCAGCACCCGCGGCGAAAGCGTGGCCCGCAGCGAGGGGCGCGGCCCGCCGGACCGCACATGGCCGGCACTGCCACGGCCCAGGGTCAGGAAGAGGCTGATCACGGCAGCGACCGACAGGCCCGCGACGCAGAGGAGCCATCCGCGCCAGCCGAAGACCGAACCCAGGGCCGCCGCCATCGGCACACCGACCACGAGGGTGAGCGACTGGCCGCTCATGACCCAGCCCAGCGCGCGTCCCCGCTGGTTGTCGGGCACGCGTGCCGAGACCTCCGCAAAGACCACGCCGGTGAAAGCGCCGGCGCACCCGCCGCCCGCGGCGGCCCAGACCGCGACCCAGAAGAACGACCCGGCCGCGGCCTGCGCGACCAGCGTGAGGGCGAGCGCGAACGGCGCGACGATCAGGAGCGGCCGGCGGCCAAGCAGGTCCGACAGCCAGCCGCCCAACGCCGAGGTAATGCCCCAGGCTGTCGCCGTGAGCGAAACGAGGTTGGCCACCAGCGGCATCGCCACACCGAGGTCGTGCGACATTTCCAGAAGGAACGGCGCCCGTGTCGTCCCACTCGACGTCGCGGCGAAAGATCCGAGGCAGGCGGCACCAATCAGTGCCCAGGGCAGGCTTCGGGGCGAGGAAACGCTCATGCGCCGCTGCTATGACAGGATTGGCGGCGACCTGCACCGGGCGGATGGATATACGAGCCATGTGACGGCGGGGCCGGCGCGCGGTGGGTCGTTGCGAGGGAACGAGCGATGAAGAGATGGTGGACGGCGATACTGAGCATGCTGGCGGCTTCGGCGGCGATGGCGCAGGACCGGACGCGCCTCGAGGTCTACTCGACCCTCGAGATCGAAAACCTCAACGATTTCAAGAAGACGTTCGAGGCGGAGAACCCGGATATCGAGATCCTCTGGAACCGCGATTCGACGGGTGTTGTCACGGCCAGGATCCTGGCCGAGCAGGGACAGCAGCGCGGCGACGCGATCTGGGGGCTGGCAGTGACGTCGATGCTCCTGCTGGACCGTCGCGGCCTGCTTGAACCCTACGCGCCGAAGAACCTGGCCGAGATCAAGCCGGCCTTTCGCGATCCGGCTCAGCCGCCCGCCTGGGTCGGCATGGAAGCCTGGGTCGCCGCCGTCTGCTTCAACACGATCGAGGCGAACAAGCTCGGCTTCTCGAAGCCGCAATCGTGGTTCGACCTGCTGGATCCGCGCTTCAAGGGCAAGCTCACCATGCCGCATCCGGCCTCTTCGGGAACGGGCTATTTCCACGTTTCGGCCTGGATCCAGATGTTCGGCGAAGCCAAGGCCTGGGAGTTCATGGACAAGCTCCATGACAACATCGCCGTCTACGAACATTCAGGCACGCGGCCCTGCCGACAGGCGGCCTCTGGCGAGTTCCCGGTCGGTATCTCCTACGAACTCGCGGCCGCCAGCGCCCGGCAGAAGGGCGCGCCGATCGAGGGTCTGATGATGAAGGAAGGCGGTGGCTGGGACATGGATGCCGCCGCCATCCTTCGCGGCACGAAGAAGCCTGAGGCCGCGCGCAGGCTCATGGACTTCGCGGCCAGCCGGCGCGCCAACGAAATCTATGCATCGTTCGTCAGCCAGGTCGCGATCGCCGGTATCGCGAGCGTCATTCGCGACTACCCGGCCGGCGTCGCCGAATCGATGATCAGGAACGACTTCGCCTGGGCATCGGAGAACCGGGCGCGCATCCTTGCCGAGTGGACGAAGCGCTACGAGGGAAAAGCCGCGAAGAAGTAGTCAGGCCGCCTGCTTTTTGCCCTGGCCGATCTTGGGCTCGGTCCCGTTGAGAAGCCGCGCGATGTTCTCGTGGTGGCGTACCCAGACGAGCGGTACCAGCAGGGTGAGCAGCGTGGCGGCGCGTGCATCGGTTATGAACCAGGCGGCGATGGCGGCGACCACGACGCTGAGCAGTGCCGCCAGGGAGGAATAGCGGAAGGCGGCGGCCAGCAACAGCCAGGCGGCGCAGGCGATCGCGCCCACCGGCCAGGACAGGCCCCACATGACGCCGAGGGTCGTGGCGACACCCTTGCCGCCCTTGAAGCCCAGCCAGACCGGGAACATGTGGCCCAGCACGGCGCCCGCGGCGGCGCCGACGGCGGGCAGTTGCCCCACCTGGTCGGCGATCAGCACGGCAACCACGCCCTTCAGCGCATCCAACAGCAGGGTGGCCGCCGCAAGTCCCTTGCGGCCGGTGCGCAGCACGTTGGTGGCGCCGATGTTGCCGGAACCGACGTTGCGGATGTCGCCCAGTCCCGCCGCGCGCGTCAGCAGAAGACCGAAGGGGATCGAGCCCATCAGGTAGCCCATCAGGAACGGGCCGGCCATCAGGATCAGGGTCGAGATCATTGCCGAGTCCTACGGGCTGAGCAGCCTGCAGTTGGTCGAATCGACATAGGCCGTGGTCGGCGGCCCGATCAGTTCGGTGGTGATCTGCTCACCGGGCTGGATCATGACCGGACCGTAGTAGGCATCCTCCAGAGCCCGGCTGCCGTTCATGAAGGTGCAGACCGCTTGCGTGTCCATCGGGCGCTGGACGTTGGATTTGAGCACGATCGTGACCTGCCAGTAGCGCGACGGTCCATACGTCAGATTGTTGGCGCCGATGGTGACCAGCGGCTGCGGCGTCGCGAAGTTCGGCACCGGGCGCGGGCCGGTGCGGCGCGCCTGAGGTTGCGGCTTCGGGCCCATGGCCTCCGGCGGCCGGTAGGTCGACTGGCTGGGATCGAACGCGGCGTTGGGATCGTAGGGCGCCGGGCCGCTGGACGTCGGTGCGCCGAGCGGCTGCGGGCTGCCGAGGGTCGCGGTGCCGCCGCCCGGCACGGCGAGAGGCTGCGGCGTCAGCGGTGCGGCGTTGATCGAGGAGCCGGTGCTGGGCATCGGCGAGAGGGGCGTCGGTATCGGCTGCAGCGGCGTCGGCGTCGGCGTCGGAGCGGAGGCGGCCGCCGGCGCGGAGGCCGGAGGCTGGACGCCACCCACCTGGGTCTGCAGGCGGTCGTAGCAGGACAGGCGGGCCTGGGTCTCTGTGATCTCGCTGCAGATCTGGATATGGCGCGTCAACGCATCCAGAAGATCGTCACGCGAGCCGCCACGCTGCTGGGCATGGGCGGTGCCGGCGAGCGCGACCGAGGCGACGCCGAGAAGAAGTGAGTGCCGGAGCATCATCGGTTCCCCGTTTGAAAGACGAATGACCATATCAGACCATTTGGCCGATTGAAGGCGGCCGTCAGGCGAAAGCGGCCGCCGCCGTGAAGCTGTCGTTGCGGTAGATCGTCCGCCCGCCGACGATCGTCGCGAGGACGCGGCCCTGCACGGGGCGCTCGTCGAACGGCGAGTTCTTGGTCTTGCTCCACAGATCGTCGCGATCGATCCGCCAGGCATAGTCGGCGTCGAACAGCACGAGATCGGCCGGTGCGCCTTTGGCGAGCCTGCCGGCCGGCAGTCCGAACAGCGACGCCGGCTTCGACGAGAGCAGCTGGAACAGCCGTGGCAGGGTCAGATGACCGCCGTGCACGAGTTCCAGCGAAATCGGCAGCAGGGTCTCGAGCCCGATGCCGCCGGGTTCGGCCTGGGCGAAGGGCACCCGCTTGCTGTCCTGGTCCTGCGGCCGGTGATCGGAGACGATCGCGTCGATCGTGCCGTTCTTCAGCCCTTCGACGACCGCCAGCCGGTCCTTCTCGGCGCGCAGCGGCGGCACCAGCTTGCCGAAAGTGCGATAGTCGCCGACCGCGAGGTCGTTCAGCGCGAAGTAGGGCGCGGCGGTATCGCAGGTGATCTTGAGGCCGCGCGCCTTGGCGGCGGCGATGACCTCCACCGACTCGGCGGTCGAAATCTTGGTCAGGTGCATGCGGCCGCCCGTCATCTCGGCCAGCCGGATGTCGCGCTCGACCATCATCACTTCGGCGAGCGGAGGACTGCCCGACAGGCCGAGGCGTGTCGCCATCGCGCCGCTGGTCATCGTGCCGCCCGACAGGGTCGGCTCCTGCGGCAGGTGGACGATCAGCGCATCGAAGGTCTTGGCGTAGTAGAGGGCTCGCCGCATGACCTGGGCATTGGCGACGGCATGGTCGGCATCGGTGAAGGCCACTGCGCCGGCTTCCGCGAGCAGGCCGATCTCGGCCAGTTCCTTGCCTTCGAGGCCGACGGTCAGCGCGCCGTAGGCATACATGTTGGCCAACTTGATCTGCCGGGCGCGACGGGCCACGAACTCGATCAGCGAGGCATCGTCGAACGGCGGTTCGGTGTCGGGCAGCAGCACCATCGAGGTGATACCGCCGACCGCGGCGGCGGCGCCGGCGCTCTCCAGCGTCTCTTTGTGTTCCTCGCCGGGCTCGCCGGTATGGACGCGCGTGTCGACCAGGCCGGGTGCGAGATAGTACCCGCGGCAGTCGACCGACTGGATGCCGTAGGGCGCACCGGAGGCGAAGAGGTTGGGGCCGAAGTCGGCGATCTTGCCGTCACTGATCAGGACTGCGCCGAGATACTCCGAGTCGCCGGTCGGGTCGACGATGCGAGCGTTGATGTAGGCGGTCGAGCCGGCGTGCGGCGGCGCGAGCTTGTCGATCTTGCCGCTCATGCCCCGTTCCCGATCTGATTGCGCTGTCCGCCGATCAGGGCATCGAGGCAGGCCATGCGCACGGTGACGCCCATCTCGACCTGCTCGTGAATCACGCTGCGGTCGAGATCGTCGGCGACCTCCGAGTCGATCTCCACGCCGCGGTTCATCGGGCCGGGATGCATGATCAGCGCGTCGGGCTTGGCGTAGGCGAGCTTGGCCCGGTCGAGGCCGAAGAAATGGAAGTATTCGCTGATCGAGGGCACGAACGAGCCTTGCATCCGCTCGGTCTGGAGGCGCAGCATCATGACGATGTCCACGTCCTTCAGGCCGGTCTTCATGTTGTAGTGGACCTCGACGCCCATTTTGTCGACGTCGGTCGGCATCAGGGTGGGCGGACCGACGACCCGCACACGGGCACCCATGATCTGCAGCAGGTGGATGTTCGAGCGGGCCACGCGGCTGTGCATGATGTCGCCGCAGATCGCCACCAGGAGACCCTCCAGGCTGCCGCGTCGTCGTCGGATGGTGACGGCGTCGAGCAGCGCCTGCGTCGGATGTTCGTGCTGTCCGTCGCCGGCATTGATGACGGCGCAGTTTACCTTCTGCGACAGCAGATTGACGGCGCCGGACTCGTGGTGACGCACGACGATCGCGTCGGGCCGCATGGCGTTCAGGGTCATCGCCGTGTCGAGCAGGGTTTCGCCCTTGCGCACGGAGGAGGTGGCGACGTCCATGTTGATGACATCGGCGCCGAGCCGTTTGGCCGCGACCTCGAAGCTCGTCCGCGTGCGCGTCGAGTTTTCGAAGAACAGGTTGATGATGGTGCGGCCGGCGAGCCGGTCGCGCCGTTTGTCGACGGACCTGTTCTGGTCGATGTAGGTTTCAGATAGGTCAAGCAAGCCCGAAATCGTTTCAGGCGAAAGACCTTCGATGCCGAGAAGGTGGGGCAACCTCGGCACGCCCGCGCGATTGTTTGTCACTAAAGCGCGACGTTAAGCACGCACGCACGGCGCTCGCAAGGAAGCGTTTTGGTGGATAACCGACGAGCCTCGAATCACGCCGGCGGCCGCGGTCCGGTATATCGTGCGCGCGGCCTAATCAGCGCACCGTGTGCGGCCTGTTCGATGGCATGCGCGATCCATCCGACGGTGCGGCCGAGAAGGAACAGGGCCAGTGCGGAGTCCTTTGGCAGGCCGAGAACGCGCGCCAGTGTCACAGTCGCGAAATCGACGTTCGGCTTGCGGTCGATCTGCTGCTCCACGGCGCCGGCGACGCGCTCCGCGAAGGCAAGCTCGGCCGAGCCCGGCAGGAATTCGCGCATCATCGCGAAAAGAGCGAGAGAGCGGACATCGCCGTCGGGATAGAGCGGGTGGCCGAACCCCGGGATGTAGATCCGTTCGGTCACGCGGCGCGCGATCTCCGCATCGATGTCGGAGGCGGCAGCGAGATCGGCGAGGAGACTTGCCACGCGGCGCGTGAGGCCGCCGTGCCGCGGGCCGTTGATGGCCACCAGGCCCGCCATCGTGGAGGCATGGAGATTGGCGCCCGTCGAGGCCACGACGCGGGCGGCGAAGGCGGAGGCGTTGAATTCGTGATCGGCCGACAGCACGAGGGCGGCGCGAATCAGCGGCACCAGATCCGCCGGCACGTTCCAGGCGGCGGAGACCTGTTCGTGGATCGGGCTGCCCGATAGGGGTTGGCCCGTCACGGCGGCCGCCAGCAGGCGCAGGATGCGCACGCCGGTTTCGAGCATGGCGCTGCGATCCTCGACCCAACTGCGATGGTCCCAGCGAGACGCCGCGGGCAGGAGGACGAGGCAGGCATCGACCGGCGGCAGGATCGAGGCGGCCTGCCAGGCGCTGCGGAGCGCGGCCGACATCGGCGGCAGATTGCCCTGCGCGAAGGGCCGGTCGTCGCAATCCCAAAGAAGCTGCGCGACCTGCTCCAGCGAGCCGTTCCGCGCCAGCCGCGCCGCGTCATGGCCGCGATAGAAGAGGCGCCCGTTCTCGATCAGCGTGAGCGACGATTCGAGAACCGGCGTGCCGAAATCGAGAGCATGGGCGGCGATCGATTCGGCCTTTCGTCCGACATCGCGGCGGCGCTTGAGTTGGGCCACGTCGTCGGCCCGGTAGCGCCGCTCGCGCTGGCCATTGGTGCCCTCGGAGCGCAGCAGACCGCGGCTCACGTAGGCATACAGCGTGGCAGGAGAGATCCCGAGGCGCCGTGCCGCTTCCTTCGAACTCAACCATTCCGTAGGCATTTCTTATTATGGATTAATTGAGTCAATATTGACAATACATAGGCTGCGCCGAATGTTGGCCGCGGAGCAACAAGGGGATTGCGATGCTGCAGACACGGGTGGACAGTGGGCTCGACGGCGTGATCGTCGCCGATACGGTGATGAGCGAGGTGGACGGCGAGGCCGGCCGGCTGATCGTTCGCGGGCAGCCGATCGAGGACCTCGTCAAGACGCGCGGCTTCGAGGGCGTGGCGGCCCTGCTGTGGGAGGGCTTCGCCGCGGGTGGCGGGGACGAGAAGGCCGTGCGGGCGGGCCTGGCAGCGGCGCGCGTGCGCGCTTTTGCTGATGTGGCCAAACTGCTGGAAGCGGCAAACGGGCTCAATCCTGTGGAGGGTCTCCGGGTCGGCCTCGGCATGCTGCCCGACTCCGATCCGGTGCCGCACCATTATCTGGTCTGCGGTGCGCTGCCGGTCTTCCTGGCGGCGCTGCTGCGGGCCGCCGACGGCAAGGCGGCGCTCGCGCCGGATCCGACGCTCACGACGGCGCAGGATCTGCTGCGCATGATCCGCGGCCAACGTGCCGACCCTGCCTTCGAGAAGGGTCTCGATACCTATCTCGCGACGGTCACCGATCATGGCTTCAACGCCTCTACCTTCACGGCCCGGGTGGTCGCCTCGACACGGGCCGGTCTGATCTCCTCGGTGCTCGCGGCGCTCTGCGCCCTGAAAGGACCGCTCCATGGCGGCGCGCCCGGTCCGGTGCTCGACATGTTCGACGAGATCGGGTCGCCCGAGCGGGCCGAGGCGTGGCTGGACGACGCTTTCGCCAAGGGCACGCGCCTGATGGGCTTCGGCCATCGCGTCTACAAGAAGCGGGACCCGAGGGCCGATGTGCTGAAGAACACGGTGGCGACGCTGCCGCAGACCGCAGGTCGTCTGGCCTTTGCGGTGGAGGTCGAGCGCAGCGCCATTTCAGCCTTGCGCAAGCACAAGCCGAAGCAGCGGCTGGACACCAATGTCGAATATTACACGGCGCTCCTGCTGGAGGCGCTCGAGGTGCCCCGCAGCGCCTTCACCGCGCTGTTCGCCGTTGGTCGTGCTGCCGGATGGTGTGCGCACGTCTTCGAGCAGGAGAAGGGCGGGCGCCTGATCCGGCCGCAATCGACGTATGTCGGGCCGCGGCCGGCCTGAGGCTCAGCCCTGGCGGACGGTGGTGCCCCGCCATGTACGGGCGCGCGTTCCCGCGGCGTCGAAGACCCAGAGGATCACGTCGGCGCCGGTCGACGTGAAGGTGGCGGTGAAATACCGTCGCCAGAAGCTGCCGTCGGCGTGGGTGAACAGCGCTTCTGTGCCGAGTTGATTCGGCCTTACCGTGAGACTTGCCGAGCGGGGCATCGCCCGGGCGTCGGCCGACCGCAGCAGGGCCACGCCGCTGGCCAACGACCCGAAGAACATCGTCTCGCCTGCCTCGTCGGTCTGCATCGGGCCTCCGTCGATTCGCAGCGAAATGGCCGGCCTGTCGTCGACGCTGCGTACCGCGAACCGGAGGCCGAAGGGCGTACCGTCGCCATATGGCTCGCGCGGCGAGGCAGGCGGCGGAACGATGTCTTCCAGCGGAATCGACCGGTAGAAGCGGGCGGTCCCGGCGTAGGTGCCGAGCCATTCGGTCCACGGGGTGGATTGGGCGCGCGCCGCCGGGGCAGCCAGCAGCAGGCCGGCAATCGCGAAAGCGTGTCGCCGCCCGATCATGAGGAGGCGATCCTAATCAGCAAGAGCGGGCTGTTCCTCGTAGGTGGCGAAGAAGCGACGGCCCGAGCCGCGCTGGTTTTCATAGATCGAGCCCTGATGATCGGCGGGCGGCAAGGGCATGCGAACCGGCGCCGGCCGTACGCGCGGCTCGATCGTGGGCTCGCCCAGAACCATGCGGCTGTTGAACTCGTCGAAGTCGGCCACGCCCATCAGCGGCCAGGCATCGGCAGCGGCGTATTCGTGCAGCAGAAGCCTGCGCTGGCGGTTGGATCGGTTGAGCGCCGAGCCGTGCACCAGCCGCGCATGATGGATCGTCATCGAGCCGGCCGGGCCCGTGAGCGGGACGGCCCTCGCGACATCGACGCCGGCCGCCTCCGGATCGAACGCGCCGCAGAACCGGCCATTGGCGTGATGGTCGTGGACCGGGCCGCGATGGCTGCCCGGGACGACCATCAGCGGACCGTTGGCCTCGTCGCAATCGTCGAGATAGATGCCGGTCGCCAGCACATCGTCGTTGCTGTGCGGGTAGAAGGCCCAGTTCTGGTGCCACTCGACCGGTGACCCGTAGCCCGCCGACTTCATGTTGAGCTTGCCGCCGTGCAGGCGGATCGACGGACCGATGAGCTGTGAAAGCAGGGACGTGATCTTCGGGTCGCGCGCGAGTGCACCGAAGAAGGCGTGACGCGTGAAGATGGCGGGCTTCAGCCGGCGCACCCGCGGAAGGGTGGCGCTGTGGCTGGGCTCCAGGTCGTAGAACTCGTCATTGTCCGAAATGCCACGCGCATCCGCAACCAGCCGGTCGGTGAGCGAGCGCAATTCCGCGAGCTGCTCCCCCTCGATCAGGCGCGGGATCAAGAGATAGCCGTCACGGCGGTAAGTCTCGATTTGATGATCGGTGAGCATGCGGAAACCATAGCACGCGATGGGCGCATCATCGATAATCGCCGCATGACGAGCCGTGCCCTGTTTCCGACCCTGATTTATCGCGAGTCGCTGGCCGATCGAAGCTGGCCGCGCTTCAACCAGTCCCTCGCGGACGAGTGCCAGTCGCTGGCGGCGTCGGATGCGGCGGGGCAGCGCTGGTCCGCCCAGCACTATCTCGGCGGCTATACCTCCTACGGCTCGCTCGACCGGCTGCATCTCGTCTCATCGCTCTTCGACCGGCTCCGCCGTCGTATCGATCCGCACGTCAAGGCCTTCGCGCGCGACCTGCACTACGATCTGTCGGGCCGGACGCTGGCGATGACCGACTGTTGGGCGAACGTCATGCCGGCCGGAACGGTGCACTCCATGCACATTCATCCGACCTCGTTCGTGAGCGGCACTTACTATGTATCGGTGCCGAAGGGCGCGGGAGCCATCAAGTTCGAGGACCCCCGGCTCGGCTACCAGATGGCGGCACCGCCGCGGCGCCACGATGCGCCGGAGGCCTACCGCGCCTTCGTAAGCGTCGCGGCGCATGACGGCGATCTGGTGCTGTTCGAAAGCTGGCTGCGCCACGAGGTGCCGCCGGCGCACTTCTCCGGCGAACGCATCTCGATTAGCTTCAACTATGCTTGCCAACCGAAGGTGAGCCGCTGAAGGAACGAAGATGCGCCTCCTTGCCCTGGTCCTTCTCCTCATATCCGCCGGCCTGTCACCCGCGCAGGCCGACGAGCTGCCGATCTTCGACGCCCACATGCACTACAGCCATGACGCCTGGACGCTCGTGCCACCGCTGGAGGTGGTCGAAATCCTGAAGAAGGCCGGCATCAAGCGCGCCATGGTGTCGAGTTCGAACAACGAGGGCACCAGAATGTTGCAGGACGTGGCGCCGGACCTGATCGTCCCGGAGCTGCGGCCCTATCGCTCGCGTGGCGAGATCTCGACTTGGGCCAGGGATCCGACGCTGATTCCGTATCTCGAGGACCTGCTCTCGAAGCGCAAGTACAGGGCGATCGGCGAGTTCCACATCTACGGCGCCGATGCCGACCTGCCGAACGTGCGGCGCGTGGTCGAGCTTGCAAAGCAGTACGGTCTCTATCTGCACTCGCACTCGGACGCCGATGCCGTGACGCGGCACTTCCAGCAGGATCCGAACGCCAAGGTCCTGTGGGCGCACTCGGGCTTCGAACGCCCGGATAAGGTGCGCGAGATGCTGCGCCGCTATCCCACCCTGTGGTGCGATCTCGCTTTCCTCACGGCGCACGTCTCCAACGGCAAGGTGACGCCGGGTTGGCGCGAACTCTTCATCGAATTCCCCGACCGATTCGTGCTGGGCAGCGACACCTTCACCCCGGAGCGCTGGCATTATGTGATCGAGAATGCCCGCTGGTCGCGGCAATGGCTCTCGGACCTGCCGGCCGACGTCGCGCGCAAGATCGCGTTCGAAAATGGCGACCGGCTGTTCGGAACCGTGCCGTGAGGCTCGTCACGGCATTGTTGGCGGCTTCCCTGGCGACGCCAGCTCTTGCCGATTGTCCGCTCGATCTCGGTCGCGGCACCGGGTGGGTGGTCTTTTCGGGTCAATACTTGATGGCCTTCAGGCCCGATCCGCTGCGCATCGAGGTGGGCGAACCCTTCGCGCTGGTCGTCAATGTGTGCACCCGCAGCGGCGATGCCGCCCAGCTGCTGGCCGTGGATGCAAACATGCCCGAGCATCGACACGGCATGAACTACCGCGCCAGCCTCGTATCCAAAGGAGATGGACGCTTCCGGGCCGAAGGACTTCTGTTCCACATGCCCGGCCGCTGGGAGGTCACTTTCGACGTGGCGGCGGGCGCAGAAAGCGAGCGCCTGACGCACGACATCATCCTCAAGTGATGCGCGGGCTTTTGCTGTCGCTGCTGTTCCTGGTGGCGGTGCTGACGGCGGGTTTGATCGGCGTGCAGGCGCAGACGCTGCTCGATTGGTCCCCCGAGGAGATCAGGACGATCGGACATCATGGCCCGTGGCCACCACCGCCCGTACGCGATCCGTCGAACAGGGTATCGGGTACCGCCGCCGGCATCGCTCTGGGTCGGCATCTGTTCGAAGAGCCGCGGTTGTCGGGCGACGGGCGGATGAACTGCGCCTCCTGCCACCAGGCCGGGCGCGAGTGGAGTGACGGTCTTGCCAGGGGGCAGGGAAGGACCGAACTCGACCGTCGCACACCTTCGCTCTGGAACATCGGCTATCTTCACTGGTTCGGCTGGGACGGCGCGGGCGATTCGCTCTGGGCGCAGAGCATCCGACCGCTGCTCGACCCGCGGGAAATGAACGGCGGTCCGACGCGCGCCGCCGAGCTTCTGCGCGGCGATGCGGCGCTCGCGTGCGGATACGAAAAGGCGTTCGGTACAAAGCCCGGCGCCGATGACGAGCGTCTCTTGGTCGACACGGCAAAGGCCCTGGCGGCGTTTCAGGCGACGCTGGTCAGTCCGCGGACGCCGTTCGACGACTTCCGGGATGCTCTCGTTGCGGGCAATCGCGAAACCGCTTCACGCTACCCGTTGGCGGCGCAGCGAGGCCTCCGGCTCTTCATCGGCGAGGCCAACTGCAATCTCTGTCATCTCGGGCCGCGCTTCACGAGCGGCGAGTTCGGCGATATCGGCATTCCGTTCTTCGTCGGTCCGGGAATGGTCGATCCCGGCCGTCTGGGCGGGTTGCAGCGCCTGGCCGACAGCCCGTTCAACTTGCTCGGCCGATACAACGACGATGCGACCGGCGACAACACGCGGCGTACGCGTCACGTCCGGCGGCTGCATTCCAACTTCGGAGAGTTCCGCGTGCCTGGTCTGCGGCAGGTCGGGCGAGCGGGCCCGTTCATGCACAATGGTAGCCTCGCGACACTCGAGGACGTCGTGAGACACTATTCCGACGTCAGCCCCGACCGTCTTCACAGCGACGGAACCCCGCTTGTCCGGCCGCTCGGCCTAACGGTGGAGCAGAGTGGGGATCTCGTGGCGTTTCTGCGTTCGCTCGACGCTCAACCGCCGCCGCGTGCGGCTCCGGCGCCGCTTTGTCCGTGAAGGACCGGCGCCGGGAAACAATGGCGGGGCTCAGGCCTGCTTGATGAGAAACGATTCCAGCTTCTTTCCGCTCTTCAGAGCGGCCGTAAGCCATCTCGGGCGATTGCCGCGGCCGGCCCAGGTTTCGGACTCGTTCTTCGGGTTTCGGTAGAGCGGCGGCAATTCTCTTCCTTTGAGCGGATGCGCCTTGCTGCGACGTTCTCCGCCATTCCTGGCCGGGACGGTACCACGGAGTTCGGCAATCGCTTCGATCAGCCTCATGCGCTGCTTTGAGATGCGCGTCTCGATCTCGGCCTCGATCTGCGCACGCATCACGACCAAGTCGTCAAAGGCCATCGACTTTATCTTCATGCTTAGGCGTCCTCATCTATGCAAGTCATGAATGAAGTACGCGCGAAGAGCGAACAGTGCAATATGATTGCGAATGTGAATGATGCGTTGTTCGTGCGGGCTTCTTGCTGCAGTGCCGCAACGGTCGGGCTCGATGTCAGACCGATACATCAGCGCAAGCGCGCGATCATACTTTCGAGAATCCACGCCGCTGCGGCTGCATCGACACGTTCGGCGCGCTTGGCGCGTGTCATGTCATAGTCGTCGATCATGCCGCGTGTCACCGCGGCGGTGCTCAGTCTTTCGTCCTGGAAGACGATGGGCAGGGCGGCGAGCGGCGGCGAGCCGTGATTCTGTATGTTGGTCACGAATTGACGTACCGATTGGCAGCGCGGGCCTTCGGTGCCGTCCATATTGAGCGGCAGGCCGACCACCAGCGCCTTGACCTCATGCTTGCGCGTGAGTTCCCCAAGGGCCGCAAGATCAGCGGCCAGCTTCGTGCGCTTCAGGGTGGTGAGAGGGGTCGCGAGCATTCGCATCACGTCCGACGTCGCGATGCCGATCGTCTTTGTGCCGAGATCGAGCGCCATCAGGCGGCCGTCCCGCACCAGCAGCGCCTTGAGTTCGGACACATCCATGAGCGGCATTCAGATCACCTTGCCCGTGAGCCAGTCTTCGGCATGTTGCGCCACCCGCTCCCAGCCCGCCTGACCCAGGACCCAGTGACCCTGGCCGGCGAATTCGACATGCTCGGAGACATGGCGGAACCGCGTCGCGGCTCGCCGCACGACGTCAGGCGGGACCAGCCTGTCCTTTTCCGCCCCGACGAAGAGGAGGGGGACGGTGACGCAGCGCGGGTCGACCGTTGTCGCCTTGTTCCGGTCGAGCCAAGGCAGGGCAATCTCCAACAGGGCGCGCCCTGACTCGTGGACGAAGGTCGCGTGCTCTTTCTCGCCCGTGCTGCGATCGGCTGTATTGAAAGTGTAGTATAGCGCCTCCCGAAGCGTCGCCCTGTGCGGCTTGCGCCACCAACCCCAACGCGCCTGGATACGGGCGAAGGCCAGCAGGTTGGAGGGCCTGATCGCGAGCACGTTCGCGGGCGGGGCGGGGGTGAGCAGGACGCCGGCCCTCGCCAGGCCCTTGGCGCACAGGAGCAGCGCGATCAATCCGCCCATCGAATGGCCAATGACCACGGGCTTTTGCGGCAAAGTCAGGATCAGCCGTTCGAGATCGGCAACATAATCGAGCAGGCTGGTTCTACCGAGAGCTTCCGGCGGCATGTCCGGCGGTGCATCATGGTGGCGGAGCGAATGGGCGATCGTGTGCCAGCCGCGTCCCTCCAAGAAGGGGCGCCAATTGTGCCACACGGCGGACGTTCCCCACATACCGTGAATCAGGACTGCCAAGCGGGCCATCGCCAAGGTTATAAGGCGTGGAGCGGAGCGGGTCGACACGGGCCCCGATGGAAAGGTGTTCAGGCAAGGTGACAGACACTCTCTATGCCATTCTCGCAATTGCGATCGTTCTCACCGTCGTCAGCCTGCTGGTGCCGCTCGCGGAACGCTTCCGGCTGCCGCACACCGTGCTGTTGGCGATCGCCGGCATGGGCATGGGCTTTCTCGGGTCGTGGATCATCAGTCGCGGCGTCAATCTCGGCGTCCTCTCCGACGCTTTCGTCGGTCTCGACAAACTAGAAGTCGGTACAGAAGTCTTCCTGCCGCTCTTCCTGCCGCCGCTGCTGTTCACGGCGGGCCTCACGATCGACGTCCGGCGCCTCATGGACGAGATACATGCGGTGCTCCTGCTGGCCGTGGTCGCGGTCCTGGTCTGCATCGCCTGCGTCGCGGGGGTCGTCCATTTCGCCACCGGAGTCGACCTCGTGGTTTGCCTGTTGCTCGGCGCGGTCGTCTCGACGACCGATCCGGCCGCTGTCATCGGCATTTTCCGCGACGTCGGTGCCCCCAAGAGACTGTCGATCCTGGCCGAAGGCGAATCGCTGCTGAACGACGCGGTCGCGATCGCGGCCTTCGGCCTTTTCATGGGCATCCTGGTGGCGCGGGCATCCGGCGATTCCGCCATGCCCGCCGATGCCACGGCAGCCGTTGCCGTATTCCTTCGCGAGTTCGTCGGCGGCCTCCTGCTGGGCTTTGCGATGGCACGTGTGGCGATGATGATCCTGCCGCGCCTGGGCGAGTCCGACGCCGCCATCGCCTCCGTCACCCTGAGCCTCACCTATCTCTGCTTCATCGTCGCCGACCGCTACATCCACGTGTCCGGCGTGGTGTCCGTGGTGATGGCCGCGCTCACCGTGGCGGCCTATGGCCCGACGCATCTACATCCCCGGCAATGGACGGCCTTGCGCCAGGTCTGGGCACAACTCGAATTCTGGGCGAACTGCCTGATCTTCGTGCTGGCGTCGATGCTGGCCGCCGATGTCCTGCTCAAGATCAACTGGCTCTATATCTGGGGCGTCGCGGCCGTCGCCGTGGGGGCCTTCGCCGCTCGGGCGCTCGTCGTGTTCGGGATGCTGCCGATCCTCGAGACCCTGAAACTCGTGCAGCCGGTTAATCGGCGTTACAAGACGATCCTGGTCTGGGGTGGTCTGCGCGGCGCGGTGACGATCATATTGGCCATGGTCGCGGCCGGCCACCAGCAGCTCCCCGAAGCCACTCGTGACTTCATCGCCATCTCGGCCGTGCTCTTCGTGCTGTTCACCCTGTTCGTGAATGCGACGACCCTGGGCCTCGTCATGCACACGTTCGGACTGGACAAGCTCAGCCGTCTCGAACTCGCCCTGCGCGATCGGGTCCTCGCCCTCTCGCGCATCAACGTAGACCGTCACATCCAGGACATCATCCGTCAGCACAACGAGCGCACCGACGGCTTTGCCGTCGATCCTGCTTCGGCAGGCGACCCGCCCGTGGAGCCGGTGCCGCCGGACCTCGCCCTCGATCTCGACGAACGGGTCAAGATCGGCCTGGTGACGCTGTGCACCCGCGAAAAGGAACTCTATCTCGAGCTGTTCCAGCAGCAGATCCTGTCGCGACGGATGGTGGCGATCCTGGCGGCCAATGCGGACCGCCTGATCGACACGGTGCGCGACAAGGGCGTCCAGGGATACGAAGAGTGGCTGGCCGAGATATCCAAGCCGAATTACGGCTTCCGGGTCGCGCTGTGGCTGCATCGGCGCTTCGGTCTCGAGCGCATGCTGACCGATCGGCTGGCCGACCGCTTCGAGGTCCTGATGGTGTCGCTCAGTGTCTTGAGCGAACTGGCCGTTTTCAACGCCAATTCCATCGCCGACCTGCTGGAACACGATGCGGAGCAGCGTCTCGCATCCCTGATTGCCAGCCGCCAGGCGGCCGCTGAGGGGGCACTGAAGGCACTCTCCCTGCAGTATCCCGGCTATTCGGAATCGGTGCAGCAGCGCCAGCTCGAGCGGGCTGCGATTCGTTTCGAGGCAGAGGAGTACGCCCGCCGCCTTCACGAGGGCATCATCAGCCGCGAGGTCTACAACGACCTTCGCGACAAGCTTGCGGAGCGGCGCAGCGCGGTGAGCCAGCGTCCGGCACTCGACCTCGGCCTCGAACTGCAGGCCATGATCGGCCGCGTGTCGCTGTTTGCAGGACTCGACCGGGAGACCATCGTTCAGGTCGGCAAGCGGCTGCGCGCCCTCGTTGCCTTCCCCGGCGAGAAGATCATCCGGGTCGGCGGTCCGTCTGATGCCATGTACTTCGTCGCCGCGGGCGAAGTCACCGTCCATGTGCGGGGGCTGCAGATCACGCTCAAGGAGGGCGACTTCTTCGGCGAGATGGGCCTCCTGAGCGCGCAGCCGCGCAATGCCGACGTCGTGGCCAACGGCTATTGCCACCTGCTGGTCCTCTACAAGAAGGACTTCGACCAGCTCCTGTCACGCAAGCCGGAGGTGCGCGCGGCGATCGAGGAAGTGGCGGCCAGCCGAGCCTGACCGACCCGCGACGGGTCGGTTGCCCGAGAAAGGCAAACCGGCTACCAACCGCGAATACTGCTTTGTTTTCTGGGCGTTCTGGAGTGCTGTGATGTCGCTCGACAAGGAGACGGTGGCCCGCATCGCGCGGCTGGCCCGTCTGAAGGTTCCTGAGGAGGAACTCGCCCCGCTGGCCGGCGAGCTTTCGGGCATTTTTGCCTGGATCGAGCAGTTGAACCAAGTCGACACGAACAATGTCGAACCGATGTCGTCGGTCTCCGACGTCACGCTCCCGATGCGCGCTGACAAGGTCACCGACGGCGGCATCGCGGAGAAGGTGCTCGCCAACGCGCCGGGCGGTGCAGTCTACATCGATCCGTCCGACAAGAATGCCGGCGGCTTCTTCACCGTCCCGAAGGTGGTGGAGTAGACGATGGCGGCCCTGACCGATCTTACGATCGCCCAGCTCACCTCGGCGCTCGCCGGGAAGGAAGCCAGCGCTGTCGAGGTGGTCGACGCGCACCTCGCGAAGCTCGACGAGCACCGCGCGCTCAACGCCTTCATCACCGAGACGCCGGATCGGGCCCGCGAGATGGCCAAGGCTTCCGACGCACGTCGTGCCAGGGGCGAGGCGGGCCTGCTCGACGGTGTGCCGCTCGCGATCAAGGACCTGTTCTGCACCGAGGGCGTCCAGACGACGGCGGCATCGAAGATCCTCGAAGGGTTCGTCCCGCAGTACGAGAGCACGGTTACGGCGAACCTGTGGAAGTCGGGCGCGGTGATGGTCGGCAAGACCAACCTCGACGAATTCGCCATGGGCTCCTCGAACATGACCAGCCATTTCGGCGGCGTCGAGAATCCCTGGAAGCGCAAGGGCGATAACCGCAAGCTGGTGCCCGGCGGCTCGTCCGGCGGCTCCGCGGCGGCCGTCGCTGCCTACATGGTGCCGGGGAGCACGGGAACGGACACCGGCGGTTCGATCCGCCAGCCGGCCGCCTTCTGCGGCATCGTCGGTCTGAAGCCCACCTACGGCCGCTGCTCGCGCTGGGGCGTCGTCGCCTTCGCGAGCTCGCTAGACCAGCCCGGGCCGTTTGCCCGCACCGTCGAGGACACGGCGCTGCTGCTGCAGGCGATGTCGGGCCACGATCCGAAGGATTCGACCTCGGCACCGCTCCCGGTGCCGGACTTCGCCGCGGCGGCGCGTGATCCCGACATCAGGGGCATGAAGGTCGGCATTCCCACGGAGTACCGCGTCGACGGCACGTCCGACGAAATCGTGGCGCTGTGGACCAGGGGCGTGGAGATGCTGAAGGCAGCCGGGGCGGAGCCCGTCGAGGTCTCGCTGCCGCACACCAAGTACGCGCTGCCGGCCTATTACATCGTGGCGCCGGCGGAGTGCTCGTCCAACCTTGCGCGCTACGACGGCGTCCGCTTCGGCCTGCGCGTGCCGGGCAAGGACCTGACCGAGCTCTACGAGAACACACGCGGTGCCGGCTTTGGCAAGGAAACCCGCCGGCGCATCCTGATCGGCACCTACGTGCTGTCGGCGGGCTACTACGACGCCTATTACAAGAAGGCCCAGCAGATCCGGGCGCTGATCGCGCGCGACTTCAAGCAGGCCTTCGAGAAGTGCGACGTGCTGTTGACGCCGACCGCGCCGACGGCGGCGTTCGCCGCCGGTGAGAACATGGACGATCCGGTGACCATGTATCTCAACGACATGTTCACGATCCCCGCGTCGATGGCGGGCCTGCCGGGTATCTCGGTGCCGGCCGGCCTCGACAAGGACGGGCTGCCGCTCGGTCTGCAGCTGATCGGCCGCGCCTTCGACGAGGAGACGCTGCTGCGGGCCGCCGCCGCTCTGGAGAAAGCGGCCGGCTTCACCGCTCGCGCCGCGGGGTACTGAGCAAGGCGCGTCGTATCGCGAAACGATGCGCTCGTTCTGCAATTCGTCTCATGTGACGTGTGGAGACGGGTCCGCTCTTGACGCGTAAGCTTCCGGAAATCCCGGAGGAACGAACATGGCGGACTTCGATCTCGTGGTACGTGGCGGCAACGTGGCGGACGGCACCGGCGCCGCGATCCGCGAAGCCGATGTGGCGGTCAAGGGCGGCAGGATCGCGGCCGTCGGCAAGGTGAGCGGGCAGGGCAGGGAAGAGATCGATGGCAAGGGCTTGCTGGTCACGCCCGGTTTCGTCGACATCCATACTCATTATGACGGCCAGGCCACCTGGGATTCCTACCTCCAGCCGTCGAGCTGGCATGGCGTTACGACCGCGGTGATGGGCAATTGCGGCGTGGGCTTCGCGCCGGTGAAGATCGAGGACCGGCAGCGCCTGATCGAGCTGATGGAAGGCGTCGAGGACATTCCCGGCGCCGCGCTCGACGAAGGCCTGAACTGGTCCTGGGAGTCGTTCGGCCAGTATCTCGACACGCTCGACGCCAAGCCACGGGACATGGATCTGGGGGCGCAGCTGCCGCACGGCGCGCTGCGCGTCTTCGTGATGGGCGAGCGCGCTGCGCGACTGGAAGAGGCGACCTCCGAGGAGGTGGCGCAGATGCGCGCGCTGACGGCGCAGGCGATGCGTGACGGCGCGCTGGGCTTCTCGACCTCGCGCACGTTGAATCACCGTACCGTGAAGGGCGATCCGACCCCGTCGCTGCGGGCCTCCGAGGAGGAGCTGCTCGGCATCGCGCTCGGCATGAAGGATGCGGGCCGCGGCGTCATCGAATTCATCTCCGACTTCAACACGCCCAATCCCGAGAGCGAATTCGAGATGCTCGACCGGCTGCTCACCGCGTCGGGGCGGCCGTTCTCGGTGTCGCTGGCGCAACGCCATTCCCGGCCCGATGGCTGGCGTCGCCTGCTCGGCCTCGTCGATGGCCTGGTCGCCAAGGGCCACAGCGCCAAGGCGCAGGTGGCACCTCGGCCGATCGGCGTGCTGCAGGGTCTGCAGGCGAGCCGTATCCCGTTCTCGATGTGCGCCGCCTACAAGGAGATCCAGCACAAGTCGGTGGAAGAGCGGCTGGCGATCATGCGCGATCCGGTCTTCCGTGCCCGCATTCTCAATGAGAGCAGCGAGCCGATGCGCTCCGAGATGGCGCAGCGCCTCACCGACTTCGACCGCATGTTCCCGCTGGGCGATCCGCCCGACTACGAGCCGCCGCAGGAAAGCTCGTTCGGCGCCCGCGCCGCGCGCGAGGGCCGCGATCCGCGCGAGCTGATCTACGACTATCTGATCGAGGGTGAGGGCAAGAACTTCATCTTCGCGCCGTTCGCGAACTACGCCGCCTACAATCTCGACTGCTGCAGCAAGATGATGCAGAGCCCGCACACGCTGATCGGCCTCGGAGACGGGGGCGCCCATGTCGGGCTGATTTCCGACGGCTCCTATCCGACCTATCTGCTTCAGCACTGGGGGCGCGACCGCAAGCAAGGCCGGCTCGACGTTTCCTGGCTGGTGAAGCGCCACACGCAGGACAACGCGAAGGCCGTCGGCCTCGGCGACCGCGGAGTCGTCGCGGTCGGCAAGAAGGCCGACCTCAACGTCATCGACTTCGACAGGCTGCGCGTCGAGGCGCCGATCATGAAGTGGGACCTGCCGGCCGGCGGCAAGCGCTTGTTGCAGCGGGCAAGCGGCTATCGCGCGACCATCGTCTCCGGCCAGGTCACGTATCGCGACGGCGAAGCGACCGGTGCTCTGCCGGGCCGACTTGTGCGGGGCGCGCAAGCCGGCTGAGCGACCCGCACAA
>Ga0209066_10001564_pt1 | contig 30021 bp, 21 predicted proteins | sample All_14_2_FD_187198 | JGI IMG/M metagenome (GOLD analysis project Ga0209066, IMG submission 187198) | Freshwater microbial communities in response to fracking from Pennsylvania, USA - Allegheny Zone_MetaG_DW_15 (SPAdes) (version 2) ...
CGCCGCTGCCGCCGTCTTGCTCGCCAGCACCGTGTCTGCTCAGGCTGCCAGTTACGCCATCGACCCGACGCACACCTTCGTGACGTTTGAGATCAGCCACTTTGGCACCACCACCAACCGGGGCCGCTTTGACAAGAAGGAAGGCACGGTGGAATTTGACCGTGCCGCCAAAACCGGCAAGGTGACGCTGACGGTGGACACCACCTCCGTCAACACCGGCACCGCCGCGTTCAACAAGCACCTGCAAAGCGCGGACCTGTTCAACGCCGAAAAATTCCCCACCATGACCTTTACCGCTGACAAATTTGTGTTCAACGGCGACAAAGTGGCTGAAGTGGCGGGCACGCTGACCCTGCTGGGCAAAACCAACCCGCTGACCCTGAAGGCCACCAACTTCAACTGTTATCAGAACCCGATGCTCAAGCGCGAAGTGTGTGGCGGCGACTTTGAAGCCACGCTGGACCGCACCGCCTACGGCATGAACTATGGCATCGACTGGGGTTTCCCGAAAGACGTGCGCCTGGTGGTGCAGGTGGAAGCCGTCAAACAGTAACTTTTTCTGTTTCAGGGATGAAATAGGCTACCAGCCCCTGTGAATAAAGGGCTGGTAGCTATTTTTTTGGTCGTGATGGGTGGCTGGACAAATCATGGCGCCAGCAGTTGCTGCTGGCCCATGAGGCCGCGCAGCCGATACTGCTCGCGGTCAATGTCCTGCAACTGCTGGCGAATGCGGCGCTTCTCGTCGTCGCTGGTGGCAGACTCCAGCTTCTTTTGCAGGCGGTTGATGGCCTGGGTGTTGTTTTGCATGCGCTGCCGGGTCTGGTACACCTGCAGCCCCGCGTTGAGGGCGCGCGCAAACCCCTCATGACCCGGCTGGCCAGCGCACACCGCGCCCTTGCTGCTGCGACCCTGCAGCCCTTGCTGCCAGCCGCTGGCCGGGGTGCAAAAGCGCTGGATGCCCACATCCCACCCCTGACGGTAGGCCGCTGCGTCGGGAACCACCCCGGATTGGCCGCAGTCTTCGGTGTAAGCCGCCAGTTGGCGCTCGGGCTCGCCACGGGCGCCGTCGTTGTGTCCCACGCGGCCCCAGTCGGCCACCCGGCATTCGGATTCGGACATCGACGCGCATCCGCCCAGCAGCAGCGGTGCAAGCACCAGCGCAAGGACACACGGTTTGAACATGGCCGCAGCGGCGACAGTGTGGCGTCGTGCTGCAACCGGCGGTGTCATGGCTTGGTAGGGCTGGGCAGCGGCAGCGCACACACTTGGTGCGCAAAAGCTTCCACCGCGGCCCAGTCGGTGAATTCAAACGCCTGGGTGATGTCGGTCGGGCCTTTGGTGATCAGCATGATGAAACGGATCATCTGCTTGTCCACAAAACCCAGCGCCGGGTAATTCAGCCGCCCGGCAAACACACCGGCCAACTGCGGCTTCCAGCCCAACTGTTTGAGCAGTTTGACCATGTACGGGTTGGTGTGCGGCTGGTTTTTCTCGGGCTTGCGCGCCACCACGTTGACGGAAAACAGCGCGTTGGCCTTGCGCGCCAGCAGCGCCTGATGCTTCTGGATGAACTCGGCCACCTGCGGGCGGTGTTTGCCGTAGCGGATGCTGGCGCCAATCACGATGCGCTCGAACTTGTCCAGGTTCAGGCTGTGCGCTTGGTCCAGCGGCGCCAGGGTCACGTTCTGACCGAGTGCGGTCATGACAAATTTCATGCGCTCGCAAATGTGTCGCGTGTGGCCGTCAACGGTGGAGTAGATGAGCAGGGTGTGATGGGTCACGGTGGCAAAGAGAAGTTGAAAAGTCGGCGCGATGCTACCGCTGTGCGCCGACGGGTGGTGTGACAAAAGTCATCAATCGTCGTTCAGGTTGCCGGGTTTGAAGGCGCTGGCCAATTTGGCCTGGGTGTCGTCGTTGACCTGCGCGTAATGTGAAAACGCCAAGCTGTACGAGCCCTGGCCGCCGGTGAGGGATTTGAGGCGGCTCTGGTAGTCGCCCAGCTCGGCCAGCGGCATCTGGCCGGAAATCGCCACGGTGCCCATCGGGCGCGGCTGGGTGCCGGTGATGTGGCCGCGTTTGCTGGCCAGGTCACCGGTTAAATCCCCAATGGCCGACTCGGGCGCCACCACTTCAATCGTGACCACGGGTTCCAGCACAATGGGTTTGGCCGCGCGCACCGCTTCCAGTGTGGCCTTGCGGGCCGCTGCCACAAAGGCCACCTCTTTGCCGTCCACCGCGTGGGTTTTGCCGTCAAACACGGTCACGCGCAGATCGTGCAGCGGGAAGCCCGCCACCGCGCCTTCCGCCAGCGCCTGCAACACGCCTTTTTCCACCGCCTGCATGAACACGCCGGGAATGGCGCCGCCCTTGACCACGTCTTCAAACTCAAAACCGGCGCCGCGCTCCAACGGCTCGACCCGCAGCATCACCTCGCCAAACTGGCCCGCGCCGCCGCTTTGTTTCTTGTGGCGGCAGTGGCCTTCGGCCTTGCCGAGGATGGTTTCACGGTAGGCGATTTGTGGCTCGCTGGTGTCAAGCTCCAGCTTGAACTGCTGCTGCATGCGCAGCATCTTGGCGCGCAGGTGCATGTCGCCCAGGCCGCGGATCACCGTCTCATTGGTGCCTGGGTGGCGCTCCACGGTGAAGCAGGGGTCTTCCAGCTCCAGCTTGTGCAAGATCTCAAACAGGCGCTGCTCGTCACCCTTGCGCTGGGTCTGCACCGCCAGGCCCTGCATCGGCTGCGGGAAGGCCAGCGGTTTCAGGTGCACGTTGTCCAACGCGTGGGAGTCGTGGATGACGCAGTCAAACTCGATCTCTTCCACCTTGGCCACCGCGCCAATGTCGCCCGGCACCAGAGCGTCCACTTCCACATAGTCCTTGCCCTGCAGGCGGTACAGGTGGTTGACCTTGAAGCCGCGCTTGGCGGAACCGGCGAACAGCTGCGCGTCTTTGCGCACCGTGCCCTGGTGCACCCGGAAGATGCCCAGCTTGCCGATGAAGGGGTCCATCACCACCTTGAACACGTGCGCCAGTACCGGCAAGGCGTCGTCGGGCTGGGCGGCGTAGGCCTCTTCCACGCCGGCCTCGGTCTTGAAAAACGGGGGCGGGTTGCCCTCTGACGGGCTGGGCGCCAGTTTGACCAGCGCGTCCAGCAGCTGCGGCACACCGGCGCCGGTTTTGGCCGAGACAAACAGGATCGGAATCAAATGCCCGGCGCGCAGCGCTTTCTCAAACGGGGCGTGCAATTCGTCCGGGCTGGGGTCGGCACCGTCTTCGAGGTAACGCGCCATCAGGTTGTCGTCTTCTTCAATGAGCTGGTCAATCAGCGCCCGGTGGGCGGCGGCCACGCTGGCAAAGTCGCTCTCGCCGTCGTCATGGCCCAGCAGCTCCACCACATCCTGGGCGTGGTGCGCAGGCAGGTCCAGCAGCAGGCATTGTTTGCCAAAACGTTCACGGATGTCGTCCACCAGCGCGGCCAGGTCCAGGTTGTCGGCGTCGATCTTGTTGATGAGGATCATGCGGCACAAGCCACGCTCACCGGCCAGGTTGAACATGCGCTCGGTGGTCAGCTCGATGCCGGTTTGGGCGCTGACCATGATCAGCGCGGTGTCGGCGCCCGCCAGCGCGGCAATCGCCTGGCCAGCAAAGTCGGGGTAACCGGGGGTGTCGAGCAGGTGAATGTGTGTGTCGGCACAGGTCAGGCTCACCACGGCCGATTGCAGCGAGTGGCCCAACTGTTTTTCAATCGGGTCAAAGTCACACACGGTGTTGCCTTTTTCCACCGTGCCACGGCTGGCAATGGCGCCGGTGGCGGCCAGCAGGCTCTCCACCAACGTTGTTTTACCGACAGACCCGTGACCCACCAGGGCCACGGCACGGATGTTTTCAGATGGTTTGAGACTCATATTTGGCTCGTGATATGAAGTTGTGAGCCTTGAGTTTACGCCGCAGACCAGTTTTTAGACAGATGTTTTCAGGCCCGATCAAACGTCAAATTTTGCGCCGTTCAGCGCGGGAAAAGCTCGGGATTCTGCGCGATCACCCGCTGCAGGTGCGCTAAGCAGGTGGCGTCAATCGCCGTGCCCACGCTGTCTTGCATGATGGCCAGGGTTTGGTCGACCGGCACCGCGCCGCGGTAGGGCCGCTCGGCGGTGATGGCGTCAAAAATATCCGCCGTGGTGATGATGCGGGTTTCCAGGCAGATGTCTTTGGCCAGCAGGCCGCGCGGGTAACCCTTGCCGTCCAGCCGCTCATGGTGCGCGGCCGACACCCGCGCCAGCTCGTCAAAAATGCGCACCCGGCCCAAAATGGCTTCGGTGTAGCTGGCGTGGCGTTGCACGGCTTGCCATTCGGCCGCATCGAGCTTGCCAGGTTTGTCCAGGATGCGGTTGCTCACACCGAGTTTGCCCACGTCATGCAAGAGCGCGCCGCGTTTGAGCCAGCGCCGCCGCGCCTCAGGCACGCCCAGCGACTCACCCAGCAGCGCGGTGTACAGGCCCACGCGTGCGCTGTGCCCGGCGGTGAACGGGCTTTTGGCGTCCACCACCTGGCCGAAGGCTTCGGCAATGTCGTCCAGGTAATCTTCGTCGATGGTCACCTCATGGTCGCCGGGCTCCAGCGCGTAGACGGCGCGCTCAATGTCGGCGGGCACGGCGCCCAGCACCTGCCAGAAGGCTTCTTCTTGCGCCACCGCTTCAAACGCGGCCACCAGATCGGGGTCAAACCAGCTGCCCGCGCGGACCTTGATCTCGGCCAGTGCGGTTTGATGACCCTGGGACGCCTGGTGCACGTCAATCACCTGCGCCAGCAGCGCAATGCGCGCTTGAATGGGGATGGCGTTGCCCGCCAGACGGTTCGGGCGGCCCTGGCCGCTCCAGTGTTCGTCCAGCGCATGGATGCCCTGCGCCACGGCTTCGGGAAAACGCAGTTGGCGCGCTATGTCGGCGCCGCGCGTGCAGCGGGTGTGGATGAGTTCCTGGGCAATCGCGTCACCGTTGCTCAGGATGCCGCCCAGCGCCTTGAGCCGGTCGCGCAGACCGGCTGCGGGGCCGGTATGGCGCAGCACAAACCGCAGCACCTGCGGCAAGCTGCCGTCCACCCACTTGAAGTCACGCTTGAACTGAAGGTCGTCGGTGACATACAGCTCGCAGATGCGCGCGGCGTTGCTGGAGCAGCCCAGGTCTTTGAGCAGCAGGGTGTAGTACAGCGTCCACAAGTCGTGGTTGCGCAAGCCGATCTTTTGGCCGATGTGCATGCCGATCCAGCAGCAGCGCACGCAATGGCCTTCGGGCTGGCCCTCGGTGATGTCCAGCGCATGGCTCAATGCGGCCATCAGTTCGGCGAGTTTCAAGGACTGCACCTCAGGCCCCCATGAAAATCACCGCGATGACCGCCAAGGCCTGTCATGACCAGCTGTCACAAAGGGTGCTCGGTGTAAAACTTGCCCCCGTGGTACAGCAGCGGTGAGGCACCGGCGCGGTGGCTGCAGGATTCCACCTCGCCGACAAAAATCACATGGTCACCTTCCACATAACGGCTGCGGTTGAAACACTCAAAGGTGGCCACGCTGCCGGTGATCAGCGGCGCGCCGCTGCGCCCCTCGGTGAAATCCAGATCCGCAAACCGGTCCACCCCGCGCGTGGCAAACCGCAGCGCCAGCGCCTGCTGGTCGGCCGCCAGGATGTTGATGGCGTAGTGCGAGCCCTGGCGGAACGCGTCCATGGTGCTGGCCGCCTGCGACAGGCTCCACAACACCAAGGGCGGGGTGAGTGACACTGAGTTGAACGAATTGGCGGTCAGCCCCACCAGATCGCCCGACGGCGTGCAGGCCGTGACGATGGTCACGCCGGTGGCAAACATGCCCAGGGCGGTGCGGAACTGGGTGCTGGAGAAATCGGGCGCTTGCGCCTGGAGATGGGTAAAACTTGAAAACATCGCGCTGAATCTAACCGAAATCGCACCGAGTCCGTGCGTGACGGGTCAACGCCATGAGAGAAGCGCCACCCCAACCCATGAAAGAGGGCCGTCATGGCGGGCCACGAGCCACCAACCCTGAACGCCAGATGCCTGAATCGCCCGGGTCGTGGCCCGGGGTTGACTCCTCACGTCCGGGATGGCCGCTGATCGTGAAGTCAAGGGTTTACCCCTAGATGTCAAATGCATTTGTTCAAATACACTTGCCCCGCAGTTCTCCTTCTAGCAATCGGGATTGCAAGCGAGTTTGGAGCCTTTCGGGGCTCCTTTTTTTTAGCCTGCCGGGGGTGTGGCAGGCGGCAGGCGTTGCAACTGCAGCTGCGCCATGGCCTGGTACAGCGGCACACACAGCAGCCGCGACACCCCGCTGGCCACCATGGCGGTGGCCATCAGACTCAGCACCAGCGCATGCCCGTCCACCATTTCCATGACGATGATGAACGCCGTCAGCGGCGCCTGTGTCACCGCCGCCAGAAACCCGGCCATGCCCAGCGCGATCAAGGTGGGCGCGTTGGCGTAGTGGGTGAGTTGGGCGATGTCGTTGCCCAAGGAGCCGCCAATTGACAGCGCCGGGGCAAAAATGCCGCCGGGCACACCGGCCCAGGCGGTGATCCAGGTGGCCAAAAATTTCAGCAGCGTGTACAGCGGCTCGGGTTCGTGCTGGCCGTCGAGCATGGCGCGGCTGGCGGCGTAGCCGGTGCCAAAGGTGCTGCCATGGCTGACCAGCCCGATCACCGCCAGCACCAGCCCGCAGGCGGCGGCAAACGCCACCGGTGAGCGTTGGCGCCAGCGGCTGAAGCGGTCGGCCGAGTCACCCCGCACCGAAATCAGCAACACCCGGGCAAACAGCCCGCCCACCAGCCCGCACACCACCGCCAGCAGCAGCCCCGGCCCCAGCAGTGCCAGGCTGAACTGGTCAATGCGGATGCGGCCAAAGTAGGTGGCGTTGCCATACACCGACACCGCCATCAGACCGCTGAGCACAATGGCTGCCAGCAGCAGGCCGCTGTTGCGCTGCTCGGGCTTGCGCGACAGTTCTTCAATGGCAAACATGATGCCGCCCAGCGGCGTGTTGAACGCCGCGGCAATACCGGCGGCGCCACCCGCCATCAGCAGACCGTGCTCCGACACCTGCGAGCGTTTGGGCAGGTAGTGCCGGGCGTGGTGCATCACCCCGGCGGCAATCTGCACCGACGGCCCTTCACGCCCCAGCGACAGGCCGCCCAGCAGGCCCCAGGTGGCCAGCGCCATCTTGGCCACGGTGAGTTTGAGCGATACATACAGGCTGCGCTGCGCCGGGGCCACGCCTGCGTCCAGCGCGGCCATCACCTGCGGAATGCCCGAACCGGCCGCACCGATGGCATACCGGCGCATGACCCAGACGATGGCCGCGGCGCACAGCGGCGTCCAGATCAGCGGGGCCCAGCCATAAGCGCCTTGCAAGCGTTCAAACAAGCCAAAGGCGTGTTCGGTCATCCAGGTGAAGGCCACCACGGTCAGGCCGGCCAGCGCCGCAAAACCGATCACCACCGCGCGGCCCGCCCACACCTGCCAGTCGTTCAGGTCGTCGCGAATCGCGTCGAGCAGGGTGGCACTGCCATCGTCAATTTTCATGCGAGCTGGCTCCGTGGCTGCGTGATCGCCACGCCCGACACGCGCTTGGGCTGAAGAGGTGAGAGGTACATTGAACCAAATGCAATTTGCTATATTGGGCGCACTGTAACGCGAATTGAGCGCGTCCCGAAACATCAGGAGGAGAGCAACATGATCAAAGTCGGTTTGGTGGGTTACGGCAAAGCCGGGCAGGCGGTGGCGCAGGTGCTGCAGTCTGATCCGCGTTTCGAGTTGTGCTGGGTGGCCCGCAAATCTGCCTCGCAGGCCGCCACCGTGCCTGACACGGCCATCCCGCTGGTCAGCCTGGCGGCCGAGGACTGGGCGCCCTGGCTGGATGCCCACCCGGTGGATGCGTTGGTGGATTTTTCCCAGGCCGACAGCCTGCACGCCTATGGCGAGGCGATGGCGCAGCGCCAGATCATGCTGGTGAGCGCGATTTCAGCCTACAGCCCGGAGGATCTGGCCTACGCGCGCACGCTGGGCCAACGCACCCGGGTGATGTGTTCACCCAACATCACGGTGGGCATCAACTTCCTGATCATGGCGGCCAAGCTGCTGCGCAAGATCGCCCCGTTTGCCGATGTTGAAATCCTGGAGCAGCACTTTCGGGACAAGCCCGAGATCTCCGGCACGGCGCGCAAGATCGCCCAGAGTTTGGAGGTGCATGACGAACGCATCACCTCGTTGCGCCTGGGCGGCATCGTCGGCCACCATGAGGTGATCTTCGGCTTTCCGTACCAGACGGTGCGCCTCATCCACAACTCGATCGAGCGGCGCGCCTTTGGCACCGGCGCCGCCTTTGCACTGACCCAACTGGCCGAGTGTGAACCCGGGTTTTACACCTTTGAAGACCTGATGAGCCGGCTGGCGCGCCGCGAATTGCTGTCGGGTGACACCTCCTTGACCTGAGGGCTGTGGCCCCTGCCAAGACCACCGGGCGGCACTATGATGGTGCCATTTTTGTCTTTGAGGTCTTATGACTACCCCAAGCCCTGTCAGCCAGCCAACCGCACAAACGGCGGTGGTTTTGCGCCGTTTTCGTGTGGTGTTCAACGCCGTGCGCACCCATTTCAAGCAGGTGGAAAAACAGGTCGGGCTGGGTGGCGCGCAGGTGTGGGCGCTGAGCCTGATCCGCGACCAGCCCGGCATTGGTCTGGGCGAGTTGGCGCGCGGCATGGACGTGCACCAGTCCACGGCCAGCAACCTGGTCAAGGGGTTGCTGCAAAAAGGCCTGATCCGCGCCGACAAGGGCAGCACCGACAAGCGCCAGGTGCAGCTGGTGGCGCTGCCCGAGGCGCTGAACCTGCTGGTGCAGGTGCCCGGCCCGTTTGAGGGCGTGTTGCCCGAGGCGCTGGAGAAACTGCCTCCACAGACGCTGGCGCGGCTGGACCGTGATCTGGCCGAACTCATCACCCTGCTCAAAGCCGACGAGGCCACCGGCAGCATTCCGCTGGCACAACTTTAAGGCGCCCCAAGGAGCTTGTCATCCTGGGCGTGGGTGGCGGGTCGCAGCCCGCCATGACAGCCCGATTTCATGCGTCGGGGTGGCTTCTCCGGCTTCGCCAGTCAAGCGGCGGGGTTGCCCAGAATTTCCCAGCGCTCTAGCGCGGCCAGCAACTCATCATCAATCTGGGCGCTGCGTGCGGCGAGTTTCAGGGCGCGGGCGTTGTCCACTGCGTACAGGCTGCCGTCGGCCAGCAGGGCGGCGGCCTCGGCCTGTTCTGCTTCCAGCTTGGCAATCAGGTCGGGCAGGCCGTCGAGTTCGCGCTGTTCCTTGAAGCTGAGTTTGCGCGTCTTGGGTGTTGGGGCTGCGGCTGCAGGCGCTGGGGTGGGTGCCTCAGCTACCTTGGTTTGCTGTGTTTTTGAGAGCTGCTCGCGCTCATAATGAAAGGGTTTAGGGGCTTTTTGACCCTTGCCTTTGGCGATCTCGGCAGCGCGTTTGCTCTGCACCAGCCAGTCGGTCACGCCGCCCTCGTACTCGCGCCACTTGGCGTCGCCTTCATACGCGATGGTGCTGGTCACCACGTTGTCCAGGAAGGTCCGGTCATGGCTGACCAGAAACACCGTGCCATCGTAGTTTTGCAGCAGGTCTTCGAGCAATTCGAGGGTGTCGATGTCCAGATCGTTGGTCGGCTCATCCAGCACCAGCACATTGGCCGGGCGGGCAAACAGGCGCGCCAGCAGCAGGCGATTGCGTTCACCACCACTCAAGGAACGCACGGGTGAGTTGGCACGCGCCGGCGAGAACAAAAAGTCGCCCAGGTAACTCTTGACGTGTTTTTTCTGGTTGCCAATCTCGATCCATTCGCTGCCCGGGCTGATGAAGTCTTCGAGGGTGGCGTCCAGGTTCAGCGCGTTGCGCATCTGGTCAAAGTAGGCCACCGAGATGTTGGCGCCCTGGCGCACCGTGCCCCAGGGGCTGTGGCCGGGTTCGGGCGCGGGCGAGTTGGCGGGCGCCGGGTCGGCCTGGAGTTCACCCAGAATCAGCTTGAGCAGCGTGGTTTTGCCGGCGCCATTGGGGCCGAGCAGGCCTATCTTGTCACCACGCAGGATGGTCGCGGAAAAATCGTCGACGATCTTGCGCTCGCCAAAACTCTTGGACACATGGGTCAACTCGGCCACCAGCTTGCCGCTGGCGCCACCGGTGACCACATCCATGTTGACACTGCCCACCGCTTCGCGGCGCGCCTGGTGTTTGGCGCGTAACTCACCCAGGCGCACGATGCGGGCCTGGGCGCGGGTACGGCGTGCTTCCACACCCTTGCGGATCCAGATTTCCTCCTGCGCCAGCAGTTTGTCGGCACGTGCGTTGATCACCGCCTCTTGCGCCAGCTGCTCCTCTTTTTGGACCAGGTAAGCGGCGAAATTGCCGGGGTAGGACAACAATTTACCCCGGTCCAATTCAACGATACGGGTTGCCACGTTGTCCAGGAAGGATCGGTCGTGGGTGATACAAATGATGCTGCCCTTGAACTCACACAGCAGGCCTTCCAGCCATTCGATGCTGTCCAGGTCCAGGTGGTTGGTCGGTTCATCGAGCAGCAGCACGTCGGGCGCGGCCACCAGCGCCTGCGCCAGGGCGACACGCTTCTTGTTGCCGCCTGAGAGGGTGCGCACAATCGCGTCGGGCGCCAGGTGCAGGCGGTGCAGGGTTTCACCCACGCGCTGCTCCCAGTTCCAGCCGTCCAGCGACTCGATCTCGCTTTGCATCGCATCCAGATCGCCATGGCCCTCGGAATATTCATCAATCAGGGCTCTGACCCTTGCCAGACCTTCGCTGACAGCTTCAAAAATAGTAGCGTCTGCGTCAAGCTGCGGCTCCTGCGCCACATAAGCGATGCGGATGTTGTTTTGTACCTGCGTCGTGCCGTCGTCGGGCTTGTCCAGTCCACCCAGGATCTTGAGCATGGACGACTTGCCCGCGCCGTTGCGGCCAATCAGCCCAACGCGCTCCTGCGTTTCGAGGGAAAAATCAGCGTGGTCGAGCAGGGCCACGTGCCCGAATGCCAGCTGGGCGTCTAGAAGTGTGATGAGTGCCATAGGGGCGGGATTATCCCTGGTGCCGCAGGTTCAAGCTGCAGGGTGGTTCATGCCGCCCCGGGCTGTCATGACGGACCCGATCCGCCACCCAGGCTCTCCAAGCGCTCAGCGCTCTTTGTCAGGAAACCAGGCCAGCCAGGTTTTGCGGGCCAGATGCGGCACGACCAAACGCAAAGGCATGCGCAAGCTGTGTGATCGCACGTAAATCAGCCATTGCGCGATGGCCACGGCGGGGTTCTGTTCATCCGGTTGGGGTGGCTCAAGTGCCAAACCAAATGTCGCCAACAACAGGGTCGATGGTCGCCTGCCGCGCTGCGCTTGTGTCAACTGTTCGCGCACCACCACGGGAACAGGCGTGCCAAACACCTGTTGCACCAATGCCAGTCCAAAGCTAACCGGGCCAGACAAGTCGTTGCCGATGGCATGGGCAGCCAGTCTGGTCCAAAAACCCGGCATCGACCCGAACTTGCCGAGCATGCTGTGGATGTCATTGAGGTCGCGCAGGCCGTTGTGCAATTCGCCCTCGTGGACCAGATGAACGATGCTGTGAATCACCAAGTCTTCCGGGCAGGGCACGCGGATCGCGGGCAGCCCTGGCTCCGACACCGGCAGGGCGCGGGACAGGATTTGTTGAGGATCCGGCTTGTGGCGTGCGGTCAAAGGGAGAATGGTGTGATGCACATCCAGCACCGTGGCACGCCGGATGTGGCTCATCGGCGGGATTTCATGCATCCACTGGCGGTAGTACCGCTGATCGTAGGCGCTGGTTTTGGCACTCACCCAGCCATGCAGCATCAGCTGACTCTCCACCTCGCCCAACGCTGTGCGTGGTACCAGGATGTCGATATCGCCAAACAGGCGCCCCTGTCCCAAGCTGTGGGCAGACAAAACGTAGGCGGCGCCCTTGAGCAACACAATGGGTATGGACAGATGCCCCAGTGCCGCCTGCAGTTGATGAACTTCCCAGCGAACCGACCGATGCTGGCGGTCACTCAGTTGATGAGCGCCGTCAAGATGACGTGAGGCGCGGGCTGGTATCAAGATCTGGGCTGCCTTGAGGCGGCCACTTAAAGCGCCCAATAAGTTGGCATGGCGAGCCGTGCTCACCAAGCGCGACCACTGTGCATCGTTCAGCGGGGTTGCCAGTTGGGGATCAGCCAGAACCGCGACCAGCGTCGGGCCTTCATCGCGCTGGGTCATGGCTGTGTGATCTCGTGAATCAATTGCAGGCCCGCATCGGTGGAGCCATAAACGATCTGAAAACAACGCGCATCGGTGAGCATGGCGCACAGGGCATCAAAGCCGACCTCGCCCATGCGTTCCCGGTTGAAAGATTGTTCTGAAATCATGGAGAACGCTTCCACACGGCTGATTTCTTCGCAACGCGGCGGGCTATCCAGCTCAAAGCGAGGGAAAACGACCCACTGAACCCGCGCCGGGGTGCTGGATGCCGCCATTGATGCAGTTGGGCACGCAGCGTGTGAAATCGTGCCCTTGCGGGTGTCGTGGTAGACGCGTCCCAGCCGGGTTTTCGGGAATCCGCAGGCAATCTCTATTGAGGCATTTTTCAGACAGATGGGGCGAGCATGTGGTTGCATCAAGCCCGAAACCGGGTCCAGAATAGCCAATTCGTCCGACAAAAGTCGCCAGTCCTCCAGTAGACACAGAGAGGCTGTCAAGGTGCTTTTCCCGGCACCCGGCACGCCTGGCAGCATCAAGGCCCGATCACCTTGCGCCAACAGTCCTGCGTGCATGACCAAGTAACCCAAGGGGCGACTGGCAATGCACCAGTTCAGGCCCCACTCCAGCATGGGGGCGGCTTGTACAGCTGGCAAGGGAAAAAATGACTCTTTACCGTCAAGCAGCAATCGCGCCTGAGGGTGCCACCACCGGCGCAGCCCCTGCCCGTGAAGCACCTGAACATCAAAGTCTATAAAACTATCAGAACCATGACGCGGATGGTTGCTGTAGAAAAAATCAAGATGCTCCGCCACACCCGCAAAAGAGGAACGGATCCGAACGTTGAACGGAAAAATGTGTAGGACGGTATCGATCAATCTGCGCGGCAGTGTACAGCTTGAAGCAGGCCGTTATCCATCAGGCTTTGCATGGTCAGTTGCAGCATGGCGGGGTTCTCTTCGTGGGCGAGATCAGGCGCCAACTGCATCGCCAACGCCTCATGAGTCATTTCTGCGTGGGTTAGCAACAGTCGGAGCAACTTGAAACCCAGATCAGACACAACCCAATAGTCGCCTGAATGGCAGTCAAACAGGATGACCGCATCAGAGCATGACCAACAGGGCCCAAACTTCAAAGACCGTCCTCGGGGCAGGCCAACTGATATGGCGCCACTCATGTCAGAACTACGGGTTGATGTTGCCAATGCCTCACAAGATCAGCTGACAGGTGAACCAACGTGGGAAGCCTATCTTTTATTCTTTTTGCAAGGCAATGGGTCGTCAATATCGGAATTGATATCGTACATACCGTCGATGTAATCGATCACTTGATTGGCGCTCCACCCCTGATTGGGTCCACAGGTCATGCCGTTAGGGCAGTAGATGCCACCACCCTTGGTCTCATTCCACATTTCCTGAATCTGTACCGTTGTCAACGGATATTGCTGATCGGATGATTTGGCAAAATAAAGGGCGTTGAGCCAAGCCGCCGACAAGTGCCGCAACAATTGGCCGTTGGTGCCAAAAATCGAGGCATGAGGGTCGGCCAAAACTACCCACATGCTGACAGCAGGAGCGTCGGTAAAAACAGCTGATAGAAGCGTTCCAGGGGCAGTGATATCGGCGGAAGACAACGCAGATAGATTTACGCTGCAAGTATCTAAAATGGCATCAAATTTTGGCGGCATCGCACCTGCAGCAGTCCAATAACCGAAATGTTTCGGTTGTTTCCAGAAACCTGGCGATCGACCGCCTGAGCAGATGATGCCGGTGTCAGCGCGTTGACTGACATTGCCACTCATCATGGCCGAGGGACTTTGGCATACCGAACCGCCCAGTGCCGTCTTGGCCTGAACTGCCATGAGAACCCCAACACCGCCATAAGCGCCCTTGAACAGCTTGCGACGCAACTGGTTGGGTTGTGTATTTAGTTGTGGCTTTTCGGTGGACATCATTTTCTCCAGTCAATTTGGCGCGTGAGCAGTCCGATGTATGTCTCCTGACAAATCATAGCCGACGACCAAAATTTGCGCGAAACCCTTCGCTGGCAACATGCTTACCAGTACCGCCTCAAAAGCCAAGCAAGTTTAGGGCCATTGTCGGCAGACGTTTATAACCCTTTGATATGTAAAAGAAAAAAAACAGGCGACCGATTTAATCGGGAGAGAATTGGAATAGTGTCAAGTTTTCCGACACTTCACAAGCCCTTCATCAATTCCGTCACTTCCTTCTGCCCCCCAAACTTGTCCCCCAGCTTGGCCAGGTCATCCAGTGGCACCTTGGCCAGGTCCTTCTTGCCGCCTTTGAGGTGAATCTTGGCCAGGTTCAGCTTGAATGCCGGGTTGTTCGGTTGCAAGGTGAGCACCTTGGTTTGGAGTTCCAGCGCCTTGGCGTAGTCGCCCTTGTCGGACAGCAACACCGCCAGTGTGTCCATGAAGGCGGGCTGGTTGGGTGCCAGGGCGTTGGCTTTTTCGGCCAGGGCGATGGATCCGTCCTTGTTCAGTTGGGCGGTGACCCAAGCCAGGTTGTTGAAGGCCACGGCGTTGTTGGGTTGCAGTTGGGTCACGCGGCTGTAAAGCTTTTCGGCACCGGCGTAGTCTTTGCGGGCAATCGCGCCGTCGCCCAGGTAGAGCAGGAAGATGGCGTCTTTGGGCTGCGTGGCCTGCCATTTGGCAGAGAACTTTTCAGCCTCGGCCGTTTTGCCTGCCGCCGCCAGCACTGAATGTAATTTGACGGCCAGTTCTGCCGAGCTGACTTGTTTCAGACCCGTCTGGTAGGCGCTGGCAGCGGCGTCCCAGTTTTTTTGCGAGGCGTTGATGTCGCCTTCCAGCACATAACCCACCGCACCTTTGGGGTCCTGCTTTTGCATGGTTTTGGCCGTTGCCAACGCGCTGGGGATGTTTTTGCCATCCATGTCGAGCAGGATGGTGCCGCGCTGGGCTTGCTGCAGGTCGGGTTTGATGTCCAGGGCTTTGCGCAGGCTGGCGGCAGCGGCGGCTTTGTCCTGGTTGGCCATGTGCACGTCGGCCAGGCGCAGGTAGGGTTGCGGTGACAGGGGTTGCATACCTGCCAGCTTGTTGAAGCTGGTGATGGCCTGGTTGAATTCACCCGCGGCTAGCTGGGTGCGGCCCAGCGCGTCCAGCAGTTCGGGGCTGTCGGGCAGGGTGGCGACCGCGTCCTGGGCGGTGGATGTGGCTTGTTTCACGTCCTTGTTGCGCAGGTGGAAGTCAATCAGCAGCAGGCGCGGCGCAGCGTCAGTGGGGTTGGCGCTGATCGCGTTGGTCAGCAGTTTGCTCACCTCTTCCTTGCTGGCGCCGGTTCTGGCGGCCAGCTCGGCTTGGGCCAGCAGCGCCTGGGCGTTTTTGGGGTCTTTGGCCAGCACGGCGTCAAAGCGGGCTTTGGCGTCCTGCGGCTTCTTGTCAGCTAGGTCCAGCCCGGCCAGGCTGGCCACCGCCGGAAAGAATAGCGGGTCAATCTGCAAGGCGCGCTCGAAACTTTGGCGCGCACCGGCCACGTCGCGCTTGGCCAGCAGCACGCGCCCGCGCAGGTTGGCCGCCAGCGGTTGGTCGGGTTGTTTTTTCTCCAGGCCGTCGATGGCCTTGAGCGCCTTGTCCAGGTCCTGGCGGCGCAGGTGGGCGCTGATCAGGGCCATGTCGGCGGTGGTGCCGGTATCTGAGGCCGCAATGTCCTGCAATTCACCAAACGCGCTGTCCACCTGCCCGCTGATCAGGTGGGTCAACGCCAGCGAGGTGCGGTTTCTGGCGTTTTGGGGGTCTTGCTGGGTGGCCTTGGTGAAATATTCCTCGGCTTTTTTGACGTCATTGTTCTGCAGATACACCTCACCGGCCACGGCGTATAGGCCGGGGTCGACGGTGTCGCCGGTCAGGCCGGGCGTCAGCGTGGCCAGCGCCTTGGCGGGCTGGCCGGTGCGCAGGTAGGTCATGACCAGCAGGCGCCGCGCCAGCGGCAAGCCGGGCGCGGCCTGCAAGGCCTTGCTCAGATAGGTCTCGGCCTGAACCGGCGCATTGAGCTGCAGTTCAATGGCACCGGCCAGTTGCAGGGCTTGCACGTTGCTGGGTACGGTGCGCAAGACTTGCTGTACCAGCTCGCGCGCAGCCTTCAGATCTTTTTGCTGGTAGGCCAGATTGGCTTGCAGGAACTTGGTTTGCGGGTGGTTGGGGGCTATTTTGACCAGCTCCGCCATTTGGGTCGCCGCGTCGGTGAGGTTGTTTTGCTGCAGCAGCAAGGTGATCACCGCGGCCTGGCCGACCAGAAAGTCGGGCTGGATTTCGACCGATTTGCGGTAGGCCGCCAGCGCCTCGGCGGGCTGGTTCTTGGCATAACGCAGCAGGTCGCCCTTGAACTTCCAGGCCTCAAAGCTCCGGGGATTCTTGGCGATGACATCGTCGGTGATCGCCAGCGCGCCGTCAAAGTCGCGTTGCCCGCCTTTTTGACGGGCCTGGATCAACCGGGCTGGGGCGTAGTCCGGCGTGGCAGCCAGGGCGGCGTCCAGGCTTGACTGCGCTGATTCGCTCTGACCCTGCGCGGCGTAAGCGGTGGCCAGCGTGGTCAGAAAGCTGCCTTGCGCGGTTTTGTCGGTCAGGGTGGTTTTGCCAAACTCGTCGGTGATTTTTTTGGCCTGGCCTTGCGCCAGCAAAGCGTTGGCCAGCGGCGGGACAACCTGGTCTTGCGGATGGTTGAGTGCCAGCGCCTTGCGCAACTCGGTTTCGGCACCGGGCGCATCGCCGCTGTCCATCAGCGCTTTGCCGAGCAAATAACGCGCTTCGGGCATGTCGGGGTTTTTTTGCAGCGCGTTCTTGATCTGGATGACGGCGGCTTTGCTGTCGTTCTTGGCCAGATAGTCTTTGGCCGAGCTGATCATGTCCTCGGGCTTGTCGCCACAGGCCACCAGCAGCAAGGCCACCAGCAGCGCAGACAGCGCCGCACGCGTTGGGTTTTTTTTGAATCTCATGGGTGACTCCCTGAATGGAACGGGTTGGAACGACGGCGCTATTTCAAACCTAGGCGATGCATCAAATCGTACAGCGTGGGTCGGCTCACGCCAAGCAGCTCGGCGGCTTTGAGCACATTGCCATTGACCCGGCCCAGCGCCGCCAGAATGGCGGTTCTTTCGGCGTTGTCGCGGATCACACGCAAGTCCAGCGAGGTGTCCAGCGCATCGCTGGCGGCCTTCAGGCCCACATCGTCGCGGGTGATCTGGTTGCCATCGGCCATGATGACGGCGCGTTTGATGCAGTTTTCCAGCTCGCGGATGTTGCCGGGCCAGGGGTGTTGCTCAATCGCCTTGACCGCATCGTCGCTCAGTGTCAGCGAGCCGCGGTTTTGCTCCTGGGCAAACCGGCGGACAAAGGCGTGCGCCAGCAGGGCCGAGTCGCCCACCCGATCGCGCAACGGCGGGATGTTGACCACAATTTCGGCCAGACGGTAATACAAGTCCTCGCGGAACCGGTTTTCCTTGCTCAGTGCCATCAGGTCTTGGTGCGTGGCGCAGATGATGCGCACATCCACCGCAATCTCTTGCCGACCGCCCACGCGCTCGATCGTGCGTTCCTGCAAAAAGCGCAGCAGCTTGGCCTGAAGCTGAAACGGCAGATCGCCAATTTCATCAAGCATCAAAGTGCCACCATTGGCGGTCTCGATCTTGCCCAGCGTGGTTTTGGCGGCGCCGGTGAAGGCGCCTTTTTCGTAGCCGAAAAGTTCGCTCTCCAGCAGGTTTTCCGGAATGGCGGCGCAGTTGATGGCGACAAATTTCTCGGCTCGCCGCGGCGAGGCCTGGTGCAGCCCGCGTGCCAGCACCTCTTTGCCGGTGCCGCTTTCGCCCAACAGCATGACGGTGGCGTTGCTGCTGGCCACTTTTTCGATGGTGCGGCAGATGCGCATCATCTGCGGGTCGCGCGTGGTCAGGCCAGCCAGCGCGTCAGGCTGATGCAACTCGCGCAGGCGCTTGTTTTCGGCCTGCAGCTCAAACAGCCGGAAGGCGCGCTCCACCGTCAGGTTCAGCAGCTCGGGCTCAAAGGGTTTGGCAAAAAAGTCGTAGGCGCCCATGGCGACGGCTCGCAGGGCGTTGGCTTGGTCGTTCTGGCCGGTGAGCACAATGACCTTGATGTCAGGGTCAAAGGCCATGATCTGTTCCAGCAGCTTGAAGCCTTCCGAGACCGAATCGGCGTCGGGCGGCAGCCCCAGGTCCATCGTCACCACCGCAGGCAGGCTCTTGCGCAGTTGCAGCAGCGCGCTTTCGCGGTCGCTGGCGGTCACGGTCTCAAAACGGTCCAGCGACCACTTGATCTGCTTTTGCAGCGCCAGATCGTCTTCCACGATCATCAAAGGGCGGGATTTGTCGGAGGTCATGGGCTTTCCACGGAATGTAGGTCGGAGGTCTTCTGGGTTTCAAACAAGGGCAACAGCAGTGTCACGGTGGTTCCACGGTTCACTTCGCTCTGGACGTCGATCTTGCCACCTAATTCCTGCACATATTGGTAACTTTCATACGCGCCAATGCCCATGCCGGCCTGTTTGGTGGTCTGGAAAGGTTTGAACAGCCGCTCGCGGATGAAGTCCTGCGTCATGCCCTGGCCGGTGTCCTGCACCACAATACGGGCCTGGCCGCCCGCGCGCGCCAGTGTCAGCCGGACATGTCCACTGGGGTCGGTGGCATCGAAGGCATTTTGCACCACGTGGCCAATGATGCGTTCCAGCCGCTCTTCATGCCCACGGGCGTCGACCGATTCGAGCGCCTGCACCTCCAGCACGCGCCCGCGTGCCGCCGCCACCGCCTGCACCCGCGTCACGATGGCGCTCAGGTTGACGCCAAACGCGGTGCCGGGCGGCTTGGCGCCTTCGCGCAGCTGCAACATCAGCTGGCGCATGCGTTCCAGCGAGTTCTCCACCGTCATCAGCATGTCCTGCTGAAACTCGGGGTTGCCACTGAGCCGTTTGGCGTTTTTCATCATCAGCGAGAGCTGGGTGACGATGTTTTTCAGGTCGTGCACCACAAAGGCCGACATCTTGTTGAAGGCGTCAAACTTGCGCACTTCCAGCAGCGCCTCGGTGGCCTGCATTTGCGCCAGGTAGCTGGCGGCCTGCTGGCTGGCGGTTTTCAGTAGGTCATTGACCTCCCAGTTCACGTCAAACAACGTGCGGGCGCTGGCCAGCACCACAAAACCGATCAGCTCGTCGCCCACCATCAGCGGCACCACCAGCCAGGCCTGGGGCAGTTCCTGCAGCCAGACCGGAATTTTGAGCGTGCCGTAGCGCCGGGAGAACGAGCGGTAGTCTTCCAGGTTGATCAGCTTGCCGCCGTCGGCCAGGTACTGGCACATCGGCGAATCGATGGCTTCCTTGTCGTCCGCCTGCCCGATGTTCCAGCGGGCGGTCTGGCTGAACACCGGCTCGCCCTTGACGCGCAGCCACAGGCCGCCGCCGGGGCTCTCCACCATCTCGGCCAGGCCGCGCACTACCTGCTGGCCCAAGGCTTGAGGAGAGTTTTGCGCCGACAACGCGCGGGTGAATTTGAGCCACTCTTCCCGGTAGTCATAACGGTAACGAAAGAAATGTTTGCCCAGAAAAATGCGCAGCTTGGCGCGCATGGTGCCCGAGAGCGCCAGGATCACCAGCACGATCAGGGCCAACACCACCAGCCCCAACTGCAGCGCGCGGCCCCACTCGCCGCCAAAGTAGCGCACGTAATAACCCACACCCGAGATGAAGATCAGGTAAATGCCGGCGATCAGCAGCGTGGCCGAGTGGAAAGCGGCCTTGGGCGAGAGCTGGATCTTGGCAATCCAGTCGCTGCGCCGGGTGCTGGAGAGCAGCAGCAGCGGCATCATCAGCGCATGCACGCCGCCGCGAATGCTCAGCGCGTCTTCATCGGGCCGGTTGAACAGGACGGCTTGCGAAAACAGGTACAGGTCAAACAGAAACGCGCCGGCCAGGCCCAGTGACAGGGGTTTGATGTTCCAGCGTGAATCTTCGGTGGCGTTGCGGAACACCTGCTCCAGCAGCACCAGCGCAAACACCGGCATGGCCATGGCGCTGAACAGAATCCAGCGCGCCGGGTCGCCCAGCACGCCCACCTCCAGCACGGCCAGCCCCAGCGACAGCGGGCCCGAGGCTGCCAGCAACACCGCCCACAGCACCAGGGTGTGGGTGCCGCGCAAGCCCTTGGCAGGCCGGTTGCTGCGCAGCAGGATCAGCAGAAAAGCAAACCAGGCGGCGTAGCGCAGCTGGTCCGCCAGCGTGGTCACCAGCAGCGCCAGGGCAGACGGCCGTAGCACCAGCAGCAGCGTGGTGCCTCCCCACACCGCGCTCAGGGCCACCGCCGCCAGCAGCGTCCATTTGGTGGCCTCGCGCGGGTGCTTCAGGTACCCGGCCTGCAGCAGGCGCAGCGCAAACACCGCGTAGCACACCCCTGCCAGTCCACCGCTCCAGGCGGTCAAATCGAGGTGGCCGCTGTTCATGATGGCAAGCGACGCTATTGCGCGCCCTTGCGCATGACCACCACACCCACGGTCTCGAACATCACCACGATGTCCAGCAGCAGCGAGTGGTTTTTGACGTAGTACAGGTCGTACTGCAGCTTTTCAGCCGCATCTTCCACCGAAGAGCCATATTGGTAGCGCACCTGCGCCCAGCCGGTCACGCCCGGCTTGACGCTGTGGCGAATGGCGTAGTACGGGATTTCCTGCGTCAGCTTGTCGACAAAAAACGGCCGCTCAGGGCGTGGCCCCACCATGCTCATGGAGCCCGCCAGCACGCTGAACAACTGCGGCAGCTCGTCAATGCGCAGCTTGCGGATGAAGCGGCCCACCCGCGTGACGCGGTCGTCTTTGGCCGATGCCCAGCGTGGTTTGCCGTCTTTCTCGGCATCGGTGCGCATGCTGCGGAACTTCACCACATTGAACAGGCGCCCGTTCTGCCCGACACGTTCCTGGAAATACAGGACCGGAAAGCCATCTTCCAGGACGATCAGCAGCGCTGTGACCAGCATCACGGGCAAGGCCAGCACCAACAGAATGGTGGCGGACACGATGTCGAACAGCCGTTTGACCAGCGCCCGCACCCACCCGGTCCCAAAACCGTCACCAAAGATCAGCCAGCCCGCTGACAGCGACTCCAGGCGGATCTGACCCAGCGTGCGCTCGAAGTGGGTGGCAATGTCCACCACCTGGACGCCCTGCAGCTTGCAGTCCAGCAGCTCACGCAGTGGCATGCTGCCGCCACGCCGCTCGGTCAGGGCCACCACAATTTCGTCCACCTGCTGGTCCTTGACGATGTCGGTCAGCGAGTTGGTCATCGACAGCAGTCCCCAGGCAGACACCAGGGCATCCTGTTCATTGGGGCCGGCGTAGTAGCCGATCAGGTCCACGCTGGGGTCGGATTTGAGCAGTTCGGTGCCGACCATGCGCGCTCGCGAGCCGGTGCCAAACACCAGCACCCGCTGGCGCATCAGGTTGCGTGGCGTGAAATGCATCACATACACCCGCAACAGCAACATCAGCGAAATGGCCGCCAACAGGGTCAACGCAAACGACTTGGCATCCGCGTAGTGGCTGGCAATCAGCAAAATCACCGGTGACATGCACAGCAGCGCCAACACCGCGCGCGCGCTGGACTGGCCCAAGCTGCGGTTGTGCACCCGTTGGTAGAAGCCCAGGCCGGCGCTCAGCACCATCATGCTGCCAGCCAGCAGCAAAAACGTGATGGTGGTCCCTGCAGCAAACGCGGATGGCCGTGCTTCATGCGAGGTGGAGGTGATCAGCGCAATCATCAGCAACAGCATCAGATCGAGCCCGATCTGGAACAGCGTTCGCTTGTGAAAGTAGTGGTTGAATAGTTTGATCATGGGTTCCTGCTTGGCGCTGACCGGTGGTCGAGGACGGGCCTAGCGCCCAATCGCCCAATACTCAAAACCGATATCGCGCACCATCTTGGGGTCGTACAGGTTGCGGCCATCAAAAATGATCGGCGCCTTGAGTTGGGCCTTGAGGTTGTCAAAGTCAGGGCTGCGAAATTCCTTCCACTCGGTGACGATCACCAGCGCATCGGCGCCGGCCAGGGCCGCGCTCTGGTTGTCGGCATAACGCAAGCCGGGCTCGTCGGGGAAGCAGTGCCGGGCCTCCGGCATGGCCACCGGGTCATAGGCGGTGACGCTGGCACCGGCCGCCAGCAAATCCTTGATCACCTCGCGGCTGGTGGCTTCGCGCATGTCGTCGGTATTGGCCTTGAAGGCCAAGCCCCACAAGGCAAAGTGCTTGCCGCTCAGGTCGGCGCCAAAACGTGCCTTGATCTTGTGGCCCAGCACGTGTTTTTGCTGGTCGTTGGCGGCTTCCACCGCGTGGAGCACCTTGAGGTCGATGCCGGCCTCCACGCTGGCCGTCTTGATCAGTGCCTTGACGTCTTTCGGGAAACACGAGCCACCATAACCCGCCCCTGCGTACAGGAAGTCATACCCGATGCGCGGGTCCGAGCCAATGCCGCGGCGCACACTCTCAATATCGGCGCCCAGCTTTTCGGCCAGGTTGGCCAGCTCGTTCATGAAGCTGATGCGGGTGGCCAGCATGGCGTTGGCGGCGTATTTGGTGAGTTCCGCGCTGCGGATGTCCATCACGATGAGGCGGTCGTGGTTGCGCTGGAACGGGGCGTACAGGGCGCGCATGTTGTGCGCGGCCTGCTCGTCATCACAGCCCACCACGATCCGGTCAGGCTTCATGAAGTCGTCGATGGCCGCGCCTTCTTTCAGGAACTCGGGGTTGGAGACGACGCTGAACGGCGTGCTGACGCCGCGCTTTTGCAGTTCTTCGGTGATGGCGGCGCGCACAGCGTCGGCTGTGCCCACCGGCACGGTGCTTTTGTCGACCACCACTTTGTAGTCGGTCATGTACTTGCCGATGTTGCGGGCGGCGGCGATGACATATTTCATGTCGGCCGAGCCGTCCTCATCAGGCGGGGTGCCCACGGCGATGAACTGAACGGTGCCAAAGTGGGCGGCGCGCTCGATGTCGGTGGTGAAGTGCAGCCGCCCGGCAGCCACGTTGCGTTTGACCATGTCCTGCAGGCCGGGCTCGAAGATGGGGATGCCGCCTTCTTCCAGAATCTTGATCTTGGCGGGGTCCAGGTCCAGGCACAGGACATCATTGCCCACCTCTGCCAGACAGGTGCCAGACACCAAGCCAACGTAGCCGGTGCCAACGACGGTGATTTTCATGAGCGATCCCTAAAAGTATGGTTTTTTTTACACATTATCACAACAAACATGGCGGTTCAAGGTGGCTTGGTTCGCTGATGGGCGGTTGACCTGGCGCCTTCCAGCGACACAAAAAGCAGCAGAAAGAAAAGAAACGCCACACGCGGCACATCCATCACGCTGCTGACCAGCCCCACCACCAGCACCGCCACCAGCGAGGCGGCCAGGTACGGTGCCAGCGGCGTCAATCTGGCCTGCCCCAGCACCAAGTGCCACAGGGCGTACCCCACCAGCACCAAACATGCCAACAAGCCCAGCACCCCGCGCTCCACCAGCATTTCAAGAAACAGGTTGTCCAGGTGCCAGGGCACAAAGTAAGACTGCGCGGCCGGGAACCAGTGCGACAACCCGGCAGAAAAGTCGCCATTGCTCGCCAACGCTTGCCCGCGCCAGCTTGTCAAGGTGATGTTGTCCACGTCGGCCTGGCCCCCGGCGTCTATCACCGAGATGGAGAACATCATCAAGCGCGGTGCCCACCAGCGACCTTGCCCCAGAGGTTGGCCCTGCAGTGGCACGTTCAGGTGTTGCCAGGCGTTCGATGCATTGGGTTTGACGCGGACAAACGCTGCCTGGCATGCCCGGTCATACAACAGGTGCCGCTCGCACAGATACAGCTCGAAACGCGAGGGCTGCGTGACCCGGACATCCATCCGCACCCGGTAGCCCGCAGGCTCGGTGAGGTCCACACGCTGCGTCAGCTCATAAACACCCCCCAGCCTGGGTTGGGTGGCGGGACCGTAGAGCGTGACAAATTGCTCGGTGGCCGCGCCAGTTTGGACCACCCGATGCCTGGCATCACCAGGAAACTCTTCGCCAGGCACCTGCGCGGCGTAGTGGGCGGGCAAGCGCCCCAAACCCTTGCCAATCCACCAGTCTGCCGGGCCTTTGAGCAGGCCAATGCCGTTTTGCCAGTGCTCCACCCGGCTCGACAGGTCTTGCTCGGCACTGGCCAGGCGCTCTTGCATGAAGGTGCCGCCTTCCAGCACGCCCACCACCTCCAACACCAGCGTGACAGACAGCAGCACACTGGCTTTGAGCCGCCAGCCGGGGGCCGCACTCTGATGGCGCAAGCCTTGCCAGGCGCTGCGGCCATGGCGCGCATGCTTTTGCAACCACAGCAAAAACGCCAGCAACATCAAGGGCGCCACCACCGCCAGGTAGACCCCCCGGGCAAAGGTGGTCAGACAGGTATAGGCAGCCAGAATGGCCAGCACCGCCAAGACCGCCCACAGCACCGGGCGCCGCGTGGCGTACAGCGCCCACACCACAAATGGTGCGGTTATGGCCAGATACGCGTCGATGGCGGCGCCACCCACATGCATCTCCCAAAACAGCGCCACCGTGCGGTAATGGGTCGAAAAATCCACCAGACCAGGAAAGGCGACCCGCTCCCACAACGTGGCCAGCACCACCAGCGCCAGGCCACTGACCACACCGGCGGCCAGAAGCGCCGGGGGGCGTTGGCGGTCGTGCCGCATCTCGCGACGAAGCAGCGGGATGAACAGCGCCGCCAGGGCCAGGCTCTTGAAGACGCGCCAGCTATTGAGGGCATCGCTGTAGTTGGCAAACCAGTCCCAGCGCAGGCCGCCCGCATCGGCCACACCACGCCACAGGCCCAGCACACCGGACAACAACACCAGTGCCACCAGCCATGTGGCAGCACGGGGCCGCAGTGCCCCCGGCTCAATGGGCCGGGCTGCCCAGGCCAGACGGGCGTAGCCGCCCGCCAGCGTGCCCAGCAGCAGGATGTCAAATTCCTCAAACATCAGCCAACCGGTCCAGGGCGAAAAGTTCAGCCACGGCAGGCAGATGGGCACCAGCCACAGCCACAGACGCGGCTGCCAGGCGGCCAGGCAACTGGCCAGGCACACCAGCGTCAGACTCAGCAAGGGCGAAACCGGGTGAAACCACGCCAGGGCCAGCCCTGCTGTCAGGCACAACGCGGCGACCAGCCAGGCCAGGAAGCCGACGGCATGGATCCCGGGGCCATGCCCGGGATGACCGCCTGTGACGTTCACGTCAAACGCCATGGCAGCCATGCCATCCCGAAGCATGCAAGCGGGCGGTCATGGCGTGCCCTTGGACCGGCATGACAAACCTGCTTTTCCACGCTACACCAGCACCTCAACACAGGCCGGGTGCGCCAGAAACTGGTGCGGGCTGGCGCTGGCACCATAGGCGCCGGACTGGAACACCACCACCAGATCACCCACCTGGGCTTCGGGCAGCAACAAGTGCTCAGCCAGCACATCCAGCGGCGTGCAGGACGGACCGACCACCGAGGTGACCTGGCTGGCGGGTGCATCCATCTTGTTGCCAATGGCCACAGGGTAGTTTTTGCGCAGCACCTGGCCGAAGTTGCCGGTGGCGGCCAGGTGGTGGTGCAGCCCGCCGTCGGTCACCAGGTACAGCTGGTCGCGCGAGCGCTTGCGGTCCACCACCCGGGTCACGTAGATACCGGCCTCGGCCACCAGATACCGCCCCAACTCCAGCGCCAGGGTGGCGTGTGGCAGATCGGCCTGGCCGAGTTGCAGCAGGCGCGCCAGCTGGTCGGCAATGGGTTGCAGGTCCAGCGGTTTGTCGCCCGGAAAATACGGCACGCCCAGGCCACCGCCCAGGTTGAGCAGGCGCACCGTGTCGGGCGCGTACTGCGCCAAGTGGACCGCCAGTTCAAACGACTGTTGCAGCGCGTCGCAAATGGCCGCCGCCTGCAGGCTTTGCGAGCCGGGGTACAGGTGAAACCCTTCAAACTGCAGCCCCGCGCGACCCATGTTGGCCAGCAGGGTCGGCACCTGTTCCACGTCCACCCCAAACGGTTTGGGGCCGCCGCCCATCTTCATGCCCGAGCTTTTGAGCTCGAAGTCGGGGTTGATGCGCACCGCCGCGCGGGCCGGCAAGCCCAGGGACTGCGATGCCTGGGCCAACACGTCCACCTCGCGAAACGACTCGATGTTCACCAGCACGCCTGCCGCCACCGCCTGGCGTAACTCGGCGTCACGCTTGCCGGGGCCGGCAAAACTGATGTCTTTGGCGCACAGGCCGGCGTCCAGCGCCACTTTCATCTCGCCTGCCGAGGCCACGTCGATGCCGTCGACCAGCCCGGCCATGAAGCCCACCAGCGCGGGCATCGGGTTGGCCTTCATGGCGTAGTGCAGCCTGATTTTGGGCGGCAGGGTCTGGCGCAGTTCGGTGAGCCGTTGGCGCAGTTGCGAACGGCCATAGGCGTAAAACGGCGTTTGCCCGACGCGTGCCGCCAGGGTGGACAAGCGCTCACCGCCAAGCATCAACTCGCCATGGCTCACGGCAAATTGCGTCATCGGGGCATGCTGGGGCCGGGGAGGGGGTGCGTCTGGCATGGTACGGTTTATCGTGCGGAAGGTGGGGGTGGCAGGGTGCTGGCGTGGCGTGCCAACCAGTCGCGCGCCAGCGTGGCGCGGTCCATCTTGCCATTGGCGTTGCGTGGCAGCGGGCCGGTGACCCAGTCAATCCCGGCGGGCAGCATGTAGGCGGGCATCCGGCTGCGGCATTCGGTGATCAAGTCATTTTGGACTTGGTCGTTTGGCGCAGAAGGGGGTGTCGCGATGACTTGTATGGATTGCCCGAGCAACGGATGTGGCACGCCAAAGGCCACACATTCACCCACAAGCTGCGTGGCGTACAGGATGTCTTCGACCTCGGTCGGGCTGACCCGGTAGCCCGAGGTTTTGATCATCTCGTCGCGCCGCCCGACAAAATACAGGTAACCCTCGGCATCCCGGCGCACCGTGTCGCCTGAAAACACCGCCATCTCGGGCAACTGCAGGCCTGCCGGGCGGCCCGGTGTGGCCACGGGCAGCGGCTTGAAGCGCTCGGCGGTTTTGTCGGCATCGTTCCAGTAACCCAGCGCCACCAGCGCACCGCGGTGCACCAGTTCACCGGGCTCGTCGGTGGCGCACGGGCTGCCGTCGGGGCGCAACACCAGCACCTCGGCGTTGGGAATGGCCTGGCCGATTGAATTGGGTTTGCGGTCCACATCCTGCGGCGGCAGGTAGGTGGAGCGGAACGCCTCGGTCAGGCCGTACATCAAAAACGGTTGGGCCTGCGGCAGGCGCTGGCGCAGTTGCATCAGCGTGTCGCGCGGCAAGTGGCCGCCGGTGTTGGCGAAATACCGCAGCTGCGCGCCGGTGCCGTGCGGCCAGTCCAGCGCGGCCAGTTGCAGGTACAGCGGCGGCACCGCGGTCAGGCCGGTGATCTTTTCCTGATCCAAGACCTTGAGCACGTCGCGCGGCAGCAGGTAATTGAGCAACACCACCCGCGCACCGACCAAAAACGCCGTGGTGAGCTGGCTGAAACCCGCGTCAAACGACAGCGGCAGCGCCGCCAGCAGGGTGTCGTCGGGCTGGTTGTCCAGGTACGCGGCGACGCTTTGGGCGCCCATCACCAGGTTGCGGTGCGACACCATCACGCCCTTGGGCTGGCCGGTGCTGCCTGAGGTGTACAAAATGGCCGCCAGGTCAGCGTCGATGACCCGGTGGTCGGCCCGCGGCGCGCTGTTGGCCAGGTCCTGCCAGCTGTGGATGGCGCAGTGCGCGGTGCTTGGCGGCCAAGGCGGGGGCGCGCACAACACCACGTGCTGCAGGTCCGGGCAATCCCGCAGCACGGTCTGCAGCATGGCCAGCCGCTCCGGCGAGGTCACCAGCACCCGCACGTTGCAGTCGCGCAGGATGTGCGCCACTTGCGCTGGCTTGAGCAAGGGGTTGATCGGCACAAACACCCCACCGGCCAGCGGCGCGGCAAAGCTGGCCACCACTGCCTCCAAGCGCTTTTCCAGGTAGATGCCCACCCGGTCGGCGCGCTGAAGACCCAGTTGCAACAGGCCCGAGGCCACGGCGCGGGTGGATGCCGCCAAGTCGGCATAGGTCCAATGGGCCGCCCCGTCCGTCAGGGCCACAGAACCGGGGCGTTGCTGTGCCGACAGGGTGATCAGGTCCGGGAGTAAGGTGGCGGGCAACATGACCGGGCATCTTACAGGGTGGTGGTGACGGGCGAGGTGTGTGGCACTGGGTGTTGCGGTTCAACCTGGCGGACAAATTTTGTGTACGGCGTGGTGGCTGGGGCATTGGCCAGCGGTATCAGCATGCGGCATGTTTTTTTGGAGCGTTGACAAGTTTTGGCAACGAACGGCAGGGCGACTGGGTGATGCGCATGCGGTTTTGGGGCGGAATCACGCGCGAGGTGATGGTGTATGAGCGCGAGCGTTTTCGGCGCGCGCCTTCCGCCCCAAAGCCCGGTCGCATCACCCAATCACCCTGCCTCACCGCCGCGTGGGGGGGCAGGAAATGCAGAAAACAAGTTTCTGTCATGTTGGCCTATGACCCGGCATCCATGACTTCAGACTGCACGGATTGCCACGGATCAGGTCCGGGTCAGGCTCCTCAAGCCCGCAATGACAGCGATCTTCATGTGCCACAGATTCTTACCTCGTGCCATCTCAAATAGCGTTGAGGCAGGGTGATTGGGTGATGTGACCGGGCTTTGGGATGAAAGGCGCGCGTCCACTGGTCTTGGCGTACTGAGGCGCTAGCCCCGCGCGTGATTTCGTCCCAAAACCGCACGCACATCACCCAGTCGCCCTGCCGTCGGTCGATGCGAACGATGCCGGTCACCCAGCCGTGCGTCGACGCTACCGATGCCAGTCCTATAAGTGCAAGCGCACCTGCAAAAGGCGATTCAGCCTGAAGACGCCAGGCGGCGCATCCAGCCCAGCACCGCCTGTTCCGCTGCCGCGCGCCAAATGGCTCTGGAAAAGGTGTGATCGGCATCGGCCACATCCACCCGCTCCAGCTGCGGGCGCTGCAGCAGACCCTGCCAGGCCGGGTCGCTCTGGGCGCACTCCAAAAATTCCTTGGCGGTGTAATCACAAGCGCTCAACAGCAGCAGCACCTGGCCCCGAAACTGGCGCAGCGCCCGTGCCATGTTGTGCTGGAAAGACGGCTCCGGCTGGGCGGACGGCGGCTCGGGCCGCAGCGCTTGCAGGCTTTGCCACAGACCCGCCAGCGACGGCCGCCATTCGTATTCACCCTGCCACAGCCGCCGCCAGAACGACCCCTCCAGCAGCCGCCCGGCGTAGTAATGTTTGATGCGGGTGCGCGCCAGCGTGGCGTCCGAACGCACCCACGGGTTGAGCAGGCACAGGCCCGCCACGCGCGGGTCGTCACCGCGCCCGCTGTACAGCAGTGCCGCCGAGGCGCCGTCGCACAGGCCCCACAGCACCACCCGCTGCACGCTGGGGCACTGGCGCTGCAGCGTGTCCAGCGCCACGCTGATGTCTTCGTGGATGGCGTCAAACGGCATGCGCTCGGCGCTGCTGTCGCCCAAGCCGCGGTGGTCAAACCGCATCACCGGGAAACCCGCGCTGGCCAGGCAGCGCGCCAGCAACACAAATTGCCGGTGGCTGCCCACCCGGTACTGCGG
>Ga0209066_10001565_pt1 | contig 30018 bp, 23 predicted proteins | sample All_14_2_FD_187198 | JGI IMG/M metagenome (GOLD analysis project Ga0209066, IMG submission 187198) | Freshwater microbial communities in response to fracking from Pennsylvania, USA - Allegheny Zone_MetaG_DW_15 (SPAdes) (version 2) ...
GGGTGAACGAAACCGCTGAGGCCCCTATCATGTCGCACAACCTCATGCGCCGCAAGGTGTTTCCGCAACTGACCGAGGAGCGCCCGACCATCATGCTGCTGCTCGACAATTTGCGTTTTGACCAGTGGAAAGTCATCGAACCTATCATTTCTGAGCTGTTCCGGGTGGAAGAGGAGGATTTTTTCTACAGCATTCTGCCGACAGCAACACAGTACAGCCGAAATGCCATCTTCTCTGGCCTGATGCCTGCTGATATTGAAAAAACGCATCCTTCGATGTGGAAAAACGACACGGACGAGGGTGGCAAAAACCTCCATGAGGCCGATTTTTTGGAGGCGCAACTGAAGCGCACCATGCGCAAGCCCATCAAATTCGATTACATCAAAGTCACCAACGTGGCCAATGCGAAAGAACTTAACGACAACATCCTCAATTACTTACGTAATGATTTAACCGTCATTGTTTACAATTTCATTGATATGCTCTCCCACGCACGCACGGAAATGGAGGTGCTGAAGGAACTCGCTGGCGATGAAAAAGCCTACCGCTCGCTCACCCGCTCCTGGTTCCTCAATTCCCCGCTCTGGACGGCCCTCCAACGTGCTGCCGAGAAGGACGTGCAGCTCATCGTCACCACCGACCACGGCACCATCCGGGTGAACACCCCCAGCCGGGTCGTCGGCGACAAGGAAACCACCACCAACCTGCGCTACAAAGTGGGCCGCAACCTCCAGTTCGAAAAGCGGGACGTGCTCGACTTCCGTGACCCGAAACAGGCCGGACTGCCCCGCCCGAACATCAGTTCGACCTTCATTTTTGCGAAGGACGACGTGTTTTTCCTCTATCCCAACAATTACAACCACTACAACAATTATTACAAAAACACCTTCCAGCACGGCGGCATCTCGCTCGAAGAGATGATTTGTCCAGTCGTTCGGCTGAGGTCAAAACAATAGCGGGTGAGAGACGTGAGCGGGTGAGCGTGCCGAACAACTATTGATACGGCTCACCCGCTCACAACGCTCACTTGCTCATCCTCTCACCCGCTAAAAATGCAGAGAGTACCCTTTCTTTACATCGCCGACAGCGACCTTGGAGGCCGCGGTGTCTTCACCGGGGAGACGCTGGAAGTGGGCGATTTGATTGAAATTTGCCCGGCCATCGTGCTGCCAGCGGAGGATTTGCCCAAAATCCACGATACCCGCCTGCACGATTATTATTTCCTTTGGGGGGAAGACCAGCAGCGATGCGCCATCGCCCTCGGCAACGGCTCGCTCTTCAACCATTCCTACCAGCCAAATGCCCGCTACTTACTTGATTACGAGCACGATACAATTGATTTTTATTGTATAAAAACCATAGGGCCGGGAGAGGAAATTACGGTGAACTACAACGGTGACCCAGAGAGTCAGGAATTGGTGTGGTTCGACAAGAACTTGGATAGGGATATTTGATTGCTAACTTTGGAGGTCACAATTTGTGGTGTCCAATTGTATGTAAAATACTTGGGAAGCTTACTGTGATTGTAAAATCAACTACATCCTCTTTTTCACTGGATACTTTAATTTTTTAGCCTTCTAATATGTTTGAATGGACGCTAAAGTTTATAAAAAGGATTAGTAGTAATATTTTCAACTTTCATAAACGTGATAATGGAAAGTTAGAAAATGTTAACACTAATGACGAGACTACCTTTATATGGTGCTTGGTAGGCAATATTTCTGAGGAAAATCCGATCGGAGAGAATAAAGAAGTAAGGCTAGGAACAAAGCATTTTTCTCCACACACTAAAGTCTATTGTTTTCCTCCACATTGGGGTGATGGTTACGAAAAAATAAAGGTTATAGGTAGACATCGTAATTCTAGTAGAATGGTATTTATGATAATTCCTTCCCGATTTATTACTAATTGGCGTATAAAGAAGGTATATGACCCTACGATTTTGAAAATTATGGCAGCGGATTCTGGTTGGACAAATAGTTTTGAGGATAAAAATATGATTTTAGAGATGGTAAAATCACTTACCAAACGTACGAGTTTGATAGTCATGTTCTTTGCTTTAATGCAATTTTTCACCTCCTGCGAAAACGACATCAACGAGGTCAACCGCCTGTTTTCCAAGGATGAAACTCAGGTGGAAACCGCCACAGGCGTCGAGTTGCTGTACAGCGACTCGGCACTGCTGAAGCTGCGCATCGTCACCCCCAAGCTCATTCGGCATTTGGACAAAAAAGACGCTTACCAAGAGTTCCCCGAAGGCCTGACCGTGGAGTTTTTTGGCCCCGATGGGCAAACCGTCACCGGCCGCATGACCGCCAAATACGCCGAACGCTACGACAACGACAGCCGCTTCGTTGTGCAGGACAGCGTCGTTTGGACGGGCTTCGCAGGCGAGCGCCTCGAAACCGAAGAACTCACCTGGGACGAAGAAAAAGACCGGGTCCACACCACCAAATTCGTCGTGTTGCGCAGGCCCAACGAAATCATTTACGGCCACGGCTTCGAATCCAACCAGAAATTCACGCAGTGGAAAATCCGGGCCATCGAGGGCCGAATCAAAGCGGGCGACATGACCCGTGAACTCAGGAATTAACTGGTTTGAGTTGTTTGAATGGTTTGAACGGGTTGAGTTGCTGACCACATCAAATAAAAACCAGGGCAGGTATTGCACTTCAAACGATTCAAACAAATCAAACCCTTCAAACAGTATTGAAAGTGTTCGGAAACACCTACCACGGCAAACGGGTGCTCGTCACCGGGCACACGGGCTTCAAGGGCGCTTGGCTCATCACTTGGCTGCTCGAACTCGGCGCCGAGGTACATGGTCTGGCCAACGGCATCCCCACGAAGCCATCGCTGTACGAAGTGCTCGGCCTCGCTAGCCGAATCCAGCACCACGAGGGCGACATTCGGGATTTTGATTTTGTAAAAAAAACCGTCGCCAGCGCCCGTCCGCATTTCATCTTTCACCTCGCCGCCCAATCCATCGTCAAAAAATCCTACGATAGCCCGCTCGATACCTTGACCACTAACCTGCTCGGCCATGCTCACTTGCTTGAGGCTGTGCGGGAACTGGGCCAAGCCTGCGTCATGGTCATGGTCACCTCCGACAAATGCTACGAAAACCAGGAGCAGACCGAGGGCTACACCGAAGCTGACCCGCTCGGGGGCAGCGACCCCTACGGTGCTTCGAAAGCCGCTGCCGAAATCGTGGTGCGGGCATGGCAACGCAGCTTTTTTTCGGAGGAAAATGGGCCCATTCGCATCGCCACCGCCCGTGCGGGCAACGTCATCGGCGGGGGCGACTGGGCGGAGGGCCGCATCGTGCCAGACTGCATCCGTGCATGGTCGGAGGGGCAGCCCGTGCATTTGCGCAAGCCAAACGCCACACGCCCCTGGCAGCATGTGTTGGAGCCGCTCGGCGGTTACCTGCGCTTGGGGCAAATGCTCGCCGAACGCCCCGACCTCAGCGGCGAAGCCTTCAATTTCGGGCCGATGGCTGATGAAAACCGCACCGTGCTCGACCTGCTGGAAGCGCTGTCGAAGGCTTGGACGTTTGCAGCTTGCCCCCTTGGGGGAGGTGAAAAAAAATACGACTTCGAAGCTGCCAATCATTTCCACGAGGCCAATTTGCTGGCGCTAAATTGTGAGAAAGCTGTCACACTGCTCGGTTGGCGGCCCGTGCTTTACTTCGAGGAAGCTGCTGCGCTGACGGGCGAGTGGTACGCCGATTTTTACGAAGAAAAAAACAGTGCGGAAGCCACCTTGCGGCAGCTACATTTTTATGAAAAAACGGCCACGGAACGTGGTGCAAACTGGCTTTTCAGATGAAAATAATCGGCTGCAAACTCACCCCGCTACGCATCATCTCCGGCGAAAAAGGCGACGTGCTACACGCCCTCAAGGCCAGCGACGAGGGCTTTTCTGCCTTCGGCGAGGCGTATTTTTCTACGGTGAAAGACGGTGAAACCAAGGGCTGGAAGCGCCACCACCACATGACCTTGAACCTAGTGGTGCCCGTCGGCAAAATCCGCTTTCACCTCCACGATGAACGACCTGAAAGCATAAGTTTCGGAATGCGGGAAGAAGTGACGCTTTCCACCGAAAACTACCAGCGGCTGACCATCCCGCCGGGCGTTTGGTTTGCTTTCAGCGGCTTGGCCGATGGGCCGAACCTGCTGCTGAACATTGCCGACCTGCCCCACGACCCATCTGAGTCGGAAAACAGGGATTTGGATTTTTGAAAAAACGCCAGTTCGCCCATCGCTTGCAAAGTGGTTTTGAAAAACACTTGCCGGAAATCGCCTGAACTTCGTTGTTTTGCAACGGATTTTGGCCATTTGGCCTACCTTCAAACAAACACCATGTCCACAGAATCACCGGGTTTTGGTCGCCAATTGCTCTACAGCATTACCATCTTGCTGTCACTGCTGGTGCTCGTTACCATTGTTGGTGAAATATTCGTGCGTATAAGTGACACCTGCATCGCCAAATACAAAAAAGACCCTCCCCAGCCACCCTACGATACCGCCGAAAAAGACGATCACCTCGGCTGGAAAATGCGGCCCAACTACACTTGGATAGGCGAAATGAAGGATGCCAACGGCAAGCCCTATCGGGACAGCATCCGCTACGACGCCAATGGCTTCAAAGCCTTCGGCGACACGGCCAGCAGCAAGCCGAAAGTGCTGTTCCTCGGCGACAGCTTCACGGCCAGCATCGAGTCCAGCAACAACGAGACCTTTTACAACCTCCTCGCCGATACCCTCGATTTTGAGGCTTTCGCCTACGGGCACGCTGGCTACGGAACCTTGCAGGAGTACTTGATTTTGGATCAATGGGTGGACCGCATCAAGCCCAATTTGGTGGTACTGGAAACGTGCAGCAACGACTTCATTGACAACTACGCCCAACTCGAAATCGCCTGTGGCTACAAGGTTGGCCAGCGGCGGCCCTACCTCGACCGGGACGGCAGCATTTTTTACCGCAGGCCGCTGAACCTCTGGCAGCGCCTGAAGGAACCCATCTGGTTTTACCGCTGGGTAAACGACCGCTGGGACATGGTGAAATTCAACACCACCAAGCAGGAAAAACAGGTGGGCGAATATTATATCGCTACGCAAAAAAGGAAGTTCCGGCCCTTCGATGAGGCCGTGAAGCGCACGGAGAAGGTTGTGGCGATGATTCGCAAACGTTTGCCAAAAAATACTAAGCTGGTGGCTTTTTCCGCTGATGGCTACGAGCCGCAATTGGACGAGATGAAACGTATTTTTGAATCGAATGAGATGCCTTTCTTCGAAGAAATCGGTCGGCAAATTGATGTAGTTCAATTGGAACAAAAAATTGCCTTGAAGGCAGTTGACAATTGCCACTGGAACCCCAAAGGGCAAGCAGTGATTGCCCAAGCCTTACTGCCGCATTTGAAGGAAGTTTTAGGTCAAGAACCGGGGGTTGCCAGTGATTCAACAGCTCAGACCCCGAAACCTGAAACGCAAAATTTCTGATGAAAATCCTCGGCATATCCGCCTTCTACCACGACTCTGCCGCCGCCATCCTGCACGACGGCAAGGTGGTTGCCGCTGCGCAAGAGGAGCGTTTTACCCGGAAAAAGCACGACCCCGGCTTCCCTGTCAACGCTGCCCGTTTCTGCCTCGAACAAGCTGGTTTTTCCATTGACGAACTGGATGCCGTGGTGTTCTACGACAAGCCGCTGCTCAAATTCGAGCGCCTGTTGGATACTTATTATGGCTTTGCTCCGCAAGGGCTGGTGTCGTTCATCAAGGCCATCCCCGTTTGGTTGAAGGAGAAAATGTTCCTCAAAAAAATCATCCGGGAGGAACTGGCCAAGGTCGGTGACTACGACCAACGCAAGCTGAAAATGCTCTTCCCGGAGCACCACCTGAGCCATGCGGCCAGTGCGTTTTACCCCAGCAATTTCGAGGAGGCGGCCATCCTGACCATTGACGGGGTGGGCGAATGGGCTACTGCCAGCATCTGCCACGGCAAGGGGGCAGGCATGGAAATCAAGCGTGAACTGCACTTCCCACACTCGTTGGGGCTGCTGTACTCGGCGTTCACCTACTTCCTCGGCTTTCGGGTGAACTCCGGTGAGTACAAGCTGATGGGCCTCGCTCCCTACGGCAGGCCGAACGCCCCGGAGACTGCCCGTTTCAAAAAAATCATCGAAACGGAGCTGGTGGACATACGGCCCGATGGCTCGCTTTGGCTCAACCAGCATTATTTCAGCTATGCGACGGGCCTGCGCATGGTACGGGACGAGGCGTGGCAAAAACTTTTTGGCTTCGCAACCCGCAAACCGGAACAGCCGCTGGAACAGCACCACTGCGACCTCGCCCTGGCCATCCAGCAGGTGACGGAGGAGGTCGTGATTTTGATGGCAAAGGAAGCCAAGCGCCTGACCGGGGCCAAGTACCTCTGCATGGCGGGCGGCGTGGCGCTCAATTGCGTGGCCAACGGGAAGCTGTTGCGGAGCAATATTTTTGAAAAAATCTTTATCCAGCCTGCTGCTGGCGATGCGGGCGGGGCGCTGGGAGCGGCGCTTGCTGCGCAATATTTGTACTTCAAAAAAGAGCGGCATATAGCCGAAGGAAAACTTGACGCCATGCACGGTTCGTACCTTGGCCCGGAGTTCTCATGGCTGGAGGTGGAGCAAGTGGCCCGCAAGTACAAGGCCGTTTTTACGAGGTTTGATAATTTTGAAAAAATGGCCGAACGGGTGGCGGCACTGATTGCCGAAGGCAACGTCATCGGTTGGGTACAGGGGCGGATGGAGTTCGGCCCACGGGCGCTGGGTGCCCGCAGCATCATCGGCGATGCCCGCAACGAGGAGATGCAGCGCAAACTGAACCTGAAAATCAAGTACCGGGAGAGTTTCCGGCCCTTTGCGCCATCAGTATTGGCCGAGGATGCGGGGCAGTTTTTCGACCTAGACGCCCCGTCGCCGTACATGCTGTTGGTGGCCGATATTGCGGAGCAACGAAAGGCCCAAGTGCCCGCCAACTACCTCGACCTGCCGATGATGGAGCGGCTCTACGTGAAACGCTCTGATTTGCAGGCGATTACGCACGTTGACTTCTCGGCCCGGGTGCAGAGCGTGCATCGGGAGACGAACCCACGGTACTACCAATTGATTGAGAAATTCAAGGAGCGGACGGGCTGCCCGGTCATCGTGAACACGAGCTTCAACGTGCGGGGCGAGCCTATTGTCTGCACGCCCGACGATGCCTACCGCTGCTTTATGCGCACCGAGATGGACTACCTTGTGGTGGGCGATTACCTTTTTGCCAAGACCGACCAGCCCGAATGGACGAAGACGGACAACTGGCAGGAGGAGTTTGTGTTGGATTGAAAACTTGGGTTGATAAGGGTTGATGCGGTTGATAAGAGGTGATATTTGGGCACCATTCAACCTCATCAACCCATATCAACCCTTCTCAACCATAAGAAAATGGACTTTTTCAAAGACCTCTGGAATTTCATGCGGGAGCGGAAAAAATTCTGGCTACTGCCTATCATCATCGTGCTGCTGCTACTTGGTATCCTGCTGATTTTCGGTGGGGGAAGTGCGGTGGCTCCGTTCATTTACACCTTGTTCTAAACCATGACGGAACCTATCAAAAAAGGCCGCTCAACCGAAACCTGCCTCGTCATTGCTACGGGCTTGTTGGTCATCTACCTGCTGCACCCTGCAAAGCCGCTGATTTATGCGGCGATTGGCTTGGGCGTGGTGGGAACGTTCGTGCCGTTTATTGCGAAATGGGTGGACTGGGCTTGGTACAAGCTCTCGGAAGGCATGGGTTGGGTCATGTCGAAGGTGATGTTGTCGGTGGTTTTCTTTGTGTTTTTGTTCCCAATTGCCCTGCTATCGAGGGTTTTTGGGAAAAAGGACAGCCTGCAACTGAAGAAAAAAACAGGCAGCTACTGGACGGAGCGTAACCATGTTTACGAAGGAAAGGATTTGGAGAATACGTGGTAAGTAAACGTCGGCGAGGTTTCAACCTCGCCGACGTTGTGCATACGTTTAATTCCTGATAATCACCAACCGCTTCACGCCGCTCTGCTCGCCATCTGTTACCCGCAAGAGATAAGTTCCGCTCGCAAGTCCTTGTAAATCAAACGGTTGTTGAACAGCACTGACGGCCTCCAACTGCGAAGTAAACACCTGCCTGCCCACGACGTCGAAGACCGACAGCTCCAATTTTGCGAAGCTTGGCAAATCCATTTTCAAGATAAAAAGTCCCTCGCTGGGGTTCGGCAGCACCTCGAACAGGAGTCCGCCTAACTGCTCGCCCGTGGCGCTCATGTCCACGACGACCTGGCCCTCGAACGTACAGCCGCTCTCGTCCTTCACCACCACTTGGTAAGTGCCGAGCGGCAAGTTGCTGAAGGCGTTGCTGGCTTGGAAAGTGGTGCCACCGTCAATCGAGTAGCTCAGCGTTCCCGTGCCGCCGCTAGCGTTGATGGTCAGATTGTTCAGGTTGAGTTGGAAATTGGCCTGAACAGCCGTCGGTTCCGCAACGCTCACCGCTGGCAACTCAAACTCGTAGCCCGTCGCATCCTTCGCCCGCACGCTGTACGTGCCCGGAGCCAAGCCCGCAAAGGTTGTTTGCGAAGTAAAAGCCCCACCGTTCAAGGAGTAAGTGTACGGAGCGGTGCCACCCGTCACGCCAGCAATCGTGATTTCACCGTCGGCATCGCCGAAACAGGTTACATCATTTACCGCTAGGTTCAAGCCAACTACCGCATTCACATCCAAAGTGGTAGTGGTCGTGCATCCATGCGAATCCAGTATGGTGACGGTGTAGCTGCCGTTGCTGCTCACTTCCAGCTCGTTGCTGTTGCCAAAATTGGAGCCGTCGAGGCTGTACTGATACGGCGCTGTGCCGCCGCTGGCAGTGGCCGTGATGGTCAGGCCGAAGGTGGTGGCCGAAGCGCCAAGCACTGGCGGGTCGTTGACGATGATGGCCGGGGCGGTCGTCGTGCCGCCATCGGCACCCATCACGGTGACGACGTAGCTGCCTGCGGCAAGGCCCGTGAAGGTTGCGCTGCTCTGGAACGTACCGCCGTTCAGGCTGTACTGGTAGGGCGGATTGCCAGCGCTGGCCGTGGCCGTGATGCTGGCATCTGCCTCGCCGTTGCAGCTTACGGGTTGCGACAGCGAAACGAAAATATTCGGCGGCACGCCGCCAACGAGGATGTCGTTCACCTGCACCGTGCAGCCGTGGTCATCGGTGACGGTGAAATTGTGCGTTCCGTTGGCTACGCCAGTGAAGACGTTGGATGATTGCGAAGTGCCCCCGTCCAGTTGGTAATGGTAGGGCTGCGTTCCACCGCTGGCAGTCACCGTCACAGTGGAAGCAACGGCGTCAGCGGTGGCGGTCAATGCTGTCGGTGCAGTCAAGGTGATGGCGCTGGAAGCAACCGTGAAGCCGCCGCTATCCTTGATGGTCAGGGTGTAGGTGCCTGCGGCAAGGTTCGAGAAGACGTTGTTGTTTTGGTACGAACCGTTGTTCAGCTTGTACTGGTAGGCAGGTACGCCGCCCGTGCCGGTGGCCGTGATTTGTCCGTCGGTATCGCCAGCGCAACTGATGGGTTGCGTGATATTGCCGGAAACAGCCAAAGCCGCCACGCTGACGGTCGCACTGACGGTGATTTGGCAACCGTTGACATCCTTCACAGTGATTTGGTGTGTGCCGTTGGCAATGGGCGTGAAGCTGTTGCCGCTCTGGAACGAGCCGCCATCAATGCTGTACTGCAAGCTGCCCGTGCCACCGCTGGCCGTCACGGTCACGGTGTAGCCGTTGACCGCCGCCGAACCCGTGATTTGCGTCGGGGCTGACAGGGTGACTGCGGAACTGGCTTGTGTGAACCCATCGGCGTCCTTCACGGTGATGGTATAGCTGCCGGGAGCGAGGTTGTTAAACAGGTTGCTGGTCTGGTATGTACCACCGTTCAGACTGTACTGGTAAGGCGGGTTGCCGCCTGCGGCGGAAGCTGTGATTTGGCCATTATTTGTGCCAAAACAAGTGATTGCCTGCGTAATGGCGGCACTGGCCACAACCGTGTTCACTGCCACGAGCGCTGTGGTCGTAGCCGTGCAGCCGTTTGCATCCGAAACGGTGATGGTATAAACGCCATTGGCCACGCCGCTAAATACGTTGCTGCCTTGGAAACCTCCGCCGATGCTGTATTGTAGGCCGCCTGTGCCGCCGCTGGCCGTCACGGTGATTTGGTCAGCGTTGACGCTGGAAGAAATCGTGATGGCAGCCGGAGACGTGATGGTAACAGCCGTCGTGGAAACGATGAAGCCGCTGTTGTCCTTCACGGAGAAAGTGTAACTGCCAGGGCTGAGGTTCGAGAAAACATTGCCGTTTTGATAGGTGCCACCGTTCACGTTGTATTGGAAAGGAGCATTGCCGCCTGAAGCCGTTACTGTGACTTGTGCATTGTTTGCGCCAGCGCAATTGATGCCCTGCGTTATTGCGGCGGTAGCCGCCAAATTGTTCGGCGTGATAGTGATTTGGAAAATCTGCGCATGGAGCCAGTTGCCCGTTGGGTTTTGCATGTCGAAAAGGAACTGGTCGGTGAAGTTCATGCTGCCATCGTGCTGGTAGGTGATTGACCCTGCATCAACATCGGCTTGCGTGAAGGTGCTGCCCACAGCCTGAGCATTTGCACCAAACATCAAATCGCCATGCGCTGGCAGGCTGAGCAAGGTGTAAACCGTTTGGCTGGCAGGTGTACCCGGCGCTTGCAGGTAAGTTTGCGTGATGGTTCCGCTCAGCGCTTGCGGCACGGTGAGGGTTTCATTTTTTGATAAAACCGCTGGGGAAGCCGCCGTCGGGCCGCAGATTTGGACAGACCAGCTGTTCAGTGTCCCACCGTCGTCGTCGTAGCTGTCCGTGATGGAGAGCGTCCAAGTGCCCTGCGCATTTTCACCAACAAAATCAGCAAAAGCGGCCATCGGCTGGTAATTGCCGTTGATGGCTGGCGCAGTGGCATTACAAGTGCTTTCAAACACAGCGGCGGTATTGGCGTAACTGTCGGCAAAACTGGCCACGATATTGTCCCTATCGCAGCCAAAATCGGAGGCCGGAACGCCGGGTCGGTCAAACAATTGCAGGGAAGTCCCTGTTGGCGAAGCCAAGTTTGCGCTCAAATCCCCAATCCATGTGTGCGAGATATTTACGTCGGTTTTTACGGAGGATATTGACATGCCAACGGGGACATTCAAAGTCTTTGTAACCGTTGTTGCAGTATTCGGGAGGGTCAAAGGCAGGCTGGTCGCATTGAAAGTTTGGCAGCCGACCCCGCCGATGTGAAAGGCAAAAATGGAAGAAAAAGCGCTCTGGCTGCAAGGGTTTTGTGCCCGAACCCGCCAGTAGTACACTTCATTGGCAGCGCCTGGGACGGCTATTTGCCATGAGTTGGTAGTCGCAACGCCACTCGCAAAAATCGGAGTGAAAGCTGGTGATTCCGATACTTCCACGTAGTATTCAGCGGCATTTGCGACAGCGGCCCATGTGAGTGTCGGGGTGAAGCTCGTCACCTCGGCACCGTCGGTGGGGGCGCTGAGCGTAGCGCTGGACGACACTACATCCAGCACTGACAAGGTCAGGTTGGAAGTTTGGGTCACAGTGCCTCCGGCCGCCGTCACGACGATGGGATAAGTGCCTGGAGTCACGTTGGTCAAACCGTCAATCGTCAACACCACGTCGGCTGGCGGCGCTGTGTTGTTTGGGGTAAATGTGACCGTTGCGCCAGCGGGAACACCCGTGGCAGTGAACAGGACGGGCGTGTTGAAGCCAGCGAGTTGCAGCATTTCGAAGCCAAAATCCGCTGCGCCGTCTTGGCAGACAGCTGCTGCGTTGTTGTCGGTGACGAGCGTGAAACTCGGCACGACGGGGGCCTGAATCTTGAAATTCGCATTGGATATGTCGAAATAAACATTGTTCAAGGCTTTCACCATCACCCTTGCCTGCGTGCTGGTCACGTTTGGCACGAGCACGGTTTCCGTGCCGTCGTTGGCCGTAGAAGCCAAAAGCGTGTAAGGGTAAGTATTGCCGCCGTCAATGGAAAGCAGGATTTCCACTTGGCTGGTGGCGATGGGTGGCGCAGTCGTGTTGGCTACGTTCCAAGCGACGGTGGCCGTGCTGCTGCTCGTCCAGGTCACTGCGGTAGTGTTCGGGTTGGTCACGACGAAAGGCCCTGCGCTCGAAATAAAATTCAGTGTAATGTCTGCCTCATCGGTGCAGCCAGCGCCGGGGTGATTGTCCCGCACCGTGCATTGGAACGCCATCGAACGTGCTACCGAAGGCAACACTTCCCAAGTCGGCGTGGTGCCTGCGATGATGGCTGTCAGGTTGGGGAAGTACCGCTTGGGCGATGTCGTGGGATTGAAACTACGAAAGACAGGCCCCACGGTGTTGGTGGATAGCGGCGGCATGACGCCTGTCTGGGGGTTCATTTGTTCCCAGCAGTAGGTCAGAACGTCGGAGGAGTTGGCGTCTTGGCCTTGCGCAGTCAGCACAAATGGCGTGGAAATGGGCACGGAGTAGGCATTCTGCGTAACCGAAACCGTTGGTGCCGAGTTGCCGGATGGCGTCGTGGTTGCGCAAGAGTTGCCAGCGCCTTGGATATGGGAATAAATTTCATCCAAATTGATGGCGTGAAAATAGTCGTCGCTGTGAGCTTGCAGGTCGTGCGAGCCACAGATGCCAGCGTAGCCCATGATGGTAGATGCGCTGCCCGGCTCCATCGCCGTGGAGTTGCTTTGGTTGCCGGAGCAGCTTCCCTGGTTGCTGTTGAAAGTGTGGTTACCGCCAAATTGGTGGCCCATTTCGTGGGCTACATAGTCCACATAAAAGGCATCCCCGATAGGGCTACCAAGGCCCGTCACGCCTCTTGCCTTGCCGCCGTTGTTACACACGGCGTTTAGCTGCGCAATGCCGCCACCGCCCGTCGAGAATACGTGGCCAATATCATAATTGGCATTGCCAATCACAGAATTACAGGTGCTCTGGTTTTGGCCGAGCATCGTACCACCATCATTATTGGTGTAGGGGTCAGTGCCAGCGTTCAGGTAGATGAGTAGGTCGGTGTTGGCTACCATTGTCATCGTCACAGCGAAGTCTTTTTCATAGATACCGTTCACACGGGTCATGGCCACGTTGTAGGCGGCCATCACCAATGGCTTCGTGCCACCGTGGAAAGTAGCGTATTCGCCTGTGCAAGCCAAGGCCAGCGCATAGTTGCGGTGTTGGCAATCGCCGCCGGCAACCGACTGCGCATCGGTTGGAGTTGCGTCCATGCTCGCTGGCGCATCTACCAAACACTCGAAATTGTGCGGGTTGGCGTAATCTTTTTTGTAATAACTGATGTAATGCAAGTCGTCGCCTTCGGCAAATGCGTCAATATAGACGGTGCTGTGCTGGGCGGACAAAATCATGCCGTGGAAGCCGTTCTGCGTGTAGCCACAGCGCAGGTAGGCCGTGCGGTCGGCATTGCTCCAGCCAGCGTAGGAGTGGATGTACGGGGAGCGGGCCGCCAAATCGGGGTGCATGATGGGAGCGTCCACCATCTGGAACTCCTGCATCGTGCCATCGGGCATTGGGATGGCCAGTTTCACGGTCGAGTTCTCCGCCTGCGGCGTAAACCGCATGGGCGCTTCACTCAAATTGGATTTCAATAAATCGAGGTCGAGGGAAACGGTTCGGTAACTTGCCGGGACGATGTGTCGCTCGGCGCTTTTTTTAGCGAAGCTGCTTTCCGCCACATCCAGCCAAGGATTTTGCTTTGTTTGGGAAAAAAGCGAGACGGCAATTACCGCCACCATGAGGGTAGTTGAAATTTTTTTCATACTGCTGAATACTGCAATTGAGTGTGGAAAATATAAGTGTGCCATGAATGGAAAGTAAAGGTATAGCTGACTTTTAATATAATATGTGAAAAGGAATATTTTGTTAGACGGCAGGCAAAAACATGGCCAAGGCCGTGCAAGCACGGCCCCAAATCTGAAAATTATGTAGGCAAATGTGGATTAAAACGAAAAACCGATGCTCGCCTGGATGGAAACGTTGCGGTCGTTGTCGTTGCGGGTGATGAAATTGCCGTTGTCGAGCTTCGAGAGCGAGACGTCGGCTTTGGACTTGGTGATGTCCAACAACCCGTAATTGATTCGGCCAGAAACGTAGAGGCTTTTACTCAGATAAAATGAAATGCCTCCGACCACGCCCAAATCAAGGGCTTTGTACAGTTTGCCACGGTCCTCCACGAATTCGAAATAAGCGCCCGCCGTCTGAGGGTAGGGGATGCTGGTGTTGTTGATTTTGACGGTTTCGGCGGGGTCGGCGAAGTTGCGTCCGCCCGGCTTGTCGGAGAGGTAGTTGAAGTCCAACTCGTGGTCAATGGTATTTGGCGTGGCCGATGAGCCAGCTTCGGTTTTGATGTCGCTGAACTTCAAATTGCCAAAGGCCGACGAGCCAACCAGCAGCCCAACGCTCATCCCGCCGTAGATTTCGATGCGGCTTATGGGCTTGATATAACCCATGATGGGCAGTTCGATGTAGGAATTGCTGACGTTCAGGTCCTCGGCACGGATGCCTGTCGTGCGCACGATTTCGTTGTCGGGGGTAATGAAATTGTAGTAGGAAGTGCCCTGGTAATTGCGCTTCGTGCCTTTTTGGCTGTACATGAGTTCGCCCCGCAGGCCCATTATGTCGGTTATTTTCCAAGCAAAAGTGGCCCCGAAATGGAAGCCGATATTGCGGTCCAGGGTCTCCTTCCCACCGTTTTCGTCTTCCAGTTCCCCCTTGATATTGTTGAAATTAAGACCTGTTTTGAAACCAAAACTGAAATCCTGCGCTGATACAGCAGCAGAAAACAAAACCATCGCACAGAGTGTAAACAATCGGGACATCGTAACAGAAATTTTGTTTGAATTAAAATTGCGCCGCAAGATAGCGGGATTTGTGCTTTTTGAAATGCAAACGAAACAGTTTGCAGATTCGCTTCGAGAAGGTGCATGAAACCTTGTCCGGCAGTTGCACAGGTACATCGAATTTTTAGTTTGAAAAATTGCAAGCCCTTATCTTTGCGCACCTTTTTCATCCCAGATGCCGCCGTCGGGAATAGCAGCAGAACCGCCCGTTTTCCGAAGGAGCATTTCAAAATTTTGATACAAAAATGAAAGTCGCAGTCGTAGGCGCCACCGGCTTGGTTGGCACGGTCATGTTGGAAGTGTTGCAGGAGCGCAAGTTCCCGGTTACGGAATTTTTGCCAGTGGCCTCAGAGCGGTCCGTCGGCAAGCCCATCGTTTTCAACGGAAAAGAATACGCCATCGTGAGTATGGAAGCGGCCATTGCCGCCCGCCCCGACGTGGCCATCTTCTCCGCAGGCGGCAGCACTTCCAAGGAATGGGCACCGAAGTTCGCCGAAGTGGGCACCACAGTCATTGACAACAGCTCCGCTTGGCGCATGGACCCCACGAAAAAGCTCGTCGTGCCGGAAGTGAATGCCCACGTGCTCACGCCCGAAGATAAAATCATCGCCAACCCCAATTGTTCAACCATCCAAATGGTAGTGGCTTTGGAACCGTTGCACAAGGCTTTTGGGATTAAAAGGGTTGTCGTATCTACCTACCAAAGCATCACTGGAACGGGCGTGAAGGCCGTTAAGCAGTATCAACTGGAGCAGAAAGGCTTCAAGCCGGAACCGGAGGAAATGGCCTACAAGCACCAAATCTTCGAAAACTGCCTGCCGCATATTGACGTTTTCACCGAAAACGGCTACACCAAGGAGGAGATGAAAATGGTGAACGAAACCAAGAAAATCATGGGCGACGACAGCATCGCCGTCACCGCCACCACGGTGCGGGTTCCCGTGCTCGGCGGCCACTCCGAAAGCGTGAATGTCGAATTTGCGAAGCCCTACGAACTATCAGAGGTGCGCCACCTGCTCGAAACCGCCCCCGGCATCATCGTCGTGGATGATGTGGACAATTTCCAGTACCCGATGCCGCTTTTCGCTAGGCACAAGGACGAGGTTTTCGTGGGCCGCATTCGCCGGGACGAGAGCATTGCCAACGGCCTGAACCTCTGGATAGTGGCCGACAACCTGCGCAAGGGCGCTGCGACGAATGCCGTGCAGATTGCGGAATATCTGGCGGGGAAAGGGTGGATAGGATGAGTTGGCGCATTCGACTAAAATTTTTATCTTCGTAAAAAATTAGTGCCATGCATGACCACTTGCAAACGCCATTCAGCAACGCCCAATTGGAATTGCTAAAATTGTTCAGCACCGACCTGACCGCTCTGGAGTTGCAGGAACTGAAGCGGATGTTGCTTGCTTTCAAATTCAAGCGGGTGACTGAAATGGCCGATAAAATTTGGGATGAAAAAGGCTGGACAAACGAAGACATGGAGAAGCTGCTCCACACGCATTTACGAACGCCTTACAAATCGCAGGAAGAGCACCTGAATCGCAAAAAGCCGCAGGCATGAGGGTTGTTCTGGACACGAATATCTTGTTGGTTTGTTTTTCGAGCAAGTCCGAGTTTCATTGGATATGGACGGGCTTGCTTGAGGGCCAATTCACCATTTGTGCTACTACGGATATATTACTGGAATACGAAGAAGTTATTGCTCGCCACATAAACCCAATTGTTGCAAGGAATGTCCTAGATGCAATAACAGACCTTCCCAATCTTGATTTCGTTACCAAATACATTTTCTGGCAACTCATTGACCAAGACCCCGACGATAATAAATTCGTGGATTGCGCCGTGGCTTGCAATGCTAAATATTTGGTCAGCGAAGACAGGCATTTCAAGATTTTAGAAATAATTCCGTTTCCAAAAGTTGAAGTTATCGGTGTTGAAGTTTTCAAACTTGCCCTAAAAAAAGCCCCTTAAACTAAAATGATCCAAACTATTTCCGCCTTGACCAACATCCAAAACTACATCAACGGCCAACTCACACCCGCCCTCAGCGGCGGCTGGCTCGACAATTATGAACCCGCCACGGGCTGGGTCTATTCCCAAATCCCCGACTCCGATGCTGCCGATGTGCAGGCCGCCGTGGACGCCGCCGAAGCCGCCTTCCCCGCTTGGTCGAGCTGTGGGGTGAACGAGCGCTACCGCATCCTCCACCGCATCGCCGATATCATCGAAGAGCGGCTCGAAATCTTTGCGCAAGCGGAAAGCCGGGACAGCGGCAAGGCCATCACCACCGCCCGCACCGTGGACATTCCACGGGCGCAGGCTAATATTCGCTTTTTTGCTACGGCAATCCTGCATTTCGCCAATGAGTCGCACCAGATGGAGGGGCAGGCGGTGAACTATACCCTGCGCCAGCCCATCGGCGTGGTCGGCTGCATCTCGCCGTGGAATTTGCCGCTCTATCTTTTCACTTGGAAAATAGCGCCCGCCCTCGCCGCCGGCAATTGCGTGGTGGCCAAACCCTCTGAACTTACGCCCATGACGGCTTTTTTGCTGGCGCAAATTTGCATCGAAGCCGGGCTGCCCGCTGGGGTGCTGAACATTGTCCACGGCCTAGGCCCCAAGGCTGGCCAAGCCATTGTGGAACACCCAAAAACGAAAGCCATCAGCTTCACGGGCGGCACGGCCACGGGCCGCATCCTCGCTCGCACGGCTGCACCAATGTTCAAGAAACTCTCGCTGGAACTGGGCGGCAAAAACCCGAACATCATTTTCGCCGACTGCAATTTTGAGCAGGCGGTGAGTACTACAGTGCGTTCCTCCTTTGCCAATAATGGCCAGATATGCCTCTGTGGTTCAAGGATTTACATCGAAAGAAGAATCTACACCCAGTTCCGGGACGAACTGGTGCGCCGGGCCAAGGCGCTGAAAACGGGCGACCCCGCCGACCCTGAAAACGACCTCGGCGCCCTCGTCAGCGAGCAGCACCGGGCCAAGGTGATGGGCTACCTCGATATTGCGAAGCAAGAAGGCGGCACCCTCCTGTGCGGCGGTGAAGTTTTGCGCCCTGTGGGCGAAATGGCCAACGGCTACTACCTCACGCCTGCCATCATCGAGGGCCTGCCGAACAACTGCCGAACCAACCAGGAGGAAATCTTCGGCCCCGTGGTCACCCTCCAGCCTTTTGACACCGAGGAGGAGGCGCTCGCCCTCGCCAACGGCACTGAATACGGCCTCGCCTGCACCCTCTGGACGCAGGACATCAGCCGGGCCACCCGCATGGCCGAGCGCCTGCAATCGGGCATCGTCTGGACTAACTGCTGGATGCTGCGGGATTTGCGCACGCCGTTTGGTGGTGTGAAAAGCTCTGGCGTAGGGCGGGAAGGCGGCGTGGAAGCACTGCGTTTTTTCACCGAAGCAAAAAATGTCTGCATAAAATATTAACCCCTCTCACTCGCTCAATTCCACCTTTTCCAACCTTGGCGCCAGCAAGTGTATCACTAGCAGACCGAGCAGGTACATCCCCGACGCCATGACGAACAAAGGAGAAGGGCCGAACCGCCCGTAAATTACCCCCGCCACTGCCGCCAGTATCGTGCCGCCCACTGCGCCCGACATCCCAGCAATGCCAATCACGGAACCTACCGCCCGCTGCGGGAACATGTCCGAAGCCAAAGTGTACATGTTTGCCGACCAGCCCTGGTGCGCCGCAGTTGCCAATGCAATGAGGCCCACTGCTACTGGGATAGAATGGGTGAAGGCAGAAAGAAAAACAGGCACAACACAGAGCGCAGCAGCCAGCATGGTAATCTTGCGGGCACGGTTCACGGGCCAGCCAATCTGGAGGAGCTTGGAAGATAGCCAGCCGAAGAAGATGCTGCCCAAATCGGAGACGAAATAGATGACCAGAAACGGGACGCCAATGGTCTTGAAATCGAGTTTTTCCTCAAAATTTTGGTTCTCGGAGAAAAAAGTCGGCAGCCAGGTCAGGTACAGCCACCAGATGGGGTCGGTGAGGAACTTCCCTGACGCCACGGCCCAAGTCTGCCGGATGCCGAGCAGGCGGCCCCATTTTATCGGCTTGCTATTTTCCGCCGCCACATCGCCGTCCTGCTGGATGTATTTTTTTTCAGCTTCGCCAATGAGCGGGTGCTCGTGCGGGCGGCGGTAGTTGAGCCACCAAGCTAGCAACAGCAGCGCCCCCAGCAGGCCCGTGATGAAAAATGGGCTGCGCCAGCCGTATGTCTCCACCATCCTCGGCACGAAAAAGGCCGTAACAATGATGCCCATGTTTGCCCCCGCATTGAAAAGCCCCGTGGCAAACGACCGCTCCCGCTGCGGGAACCACTCGGACACGGTCTTGATGCTGGCCGGGAAATTGCCCGCCTCGCCAACGCCCAGCACAATTCTGCTCATCCCCAGCCCCTTCGCTGCCCCGGCAAACCCTTGCGCCACCGACGCCAGCGTCCAGACTACGATGGAAATGGCATAGCCCAGCCGTACGCCCAGCCTGTCCATCAGCCAGCCGACAAGCAGGAACCCCGCCGCATAAGCAAACTTGAAACAGGCGTCCACGTAACCCATCACCTCCTTGAAATGTGCCTGCGCCGCTTCGTCCAAAGGCTGTCCGGCAGGCAGGCCGAGCAGGTCGGTCTTGAAGCCGTCACTCGTCATCACGAACGACAGTACATTCCGGTCAATATAATTAATGGTAGTGGCGAAAAACAGGACGGCGAGTACTCGCCAGCGGATATTGGTCATTTTTTTCTTGGTTGATAAGAGTTGATGAGGGTTTATAACAGTAGATAGTTAGGTGGGTAAACATCAACCTTTTATCAACTTATCAACCCTTTTCAACCCAATTTTAAAACCCAAAATACGCCTTCGCATTGCCGTAGCAAACCCTCTCGACAAGGCCGCCGACCAGTTCCAGGTCGTCGGGAAGCAGCCCGGTTTCCATTTCATGGCCTAGCAAATTGCACAGGATGCGGCGGAAATACTCGTGGCGGGGGTAAGATAGAAAACTTCGACTATCCGTCAACATACCCACAAATCGGCTGAGGAGGCCGAGGTTCGAAAGGGCGTTGAGCTGCCATTCTATGCCCGCTTTTTGGTCGAGGAACCACCAGCCAGCGCCGTACTGGAGCTTGCCCGGTACTGTGCCATCCTGAAAATTGCCGACCATGCTGGCGAAAAGGTAATTGTCGGAAGGGTTGAGGTTGTAAACGATGGTCTTCGTCAGTGTGCCCCGCTCCTCCAAGCTGGCAAAGAACCGGGCCATCGCCTCGCCGTGCCGCCAGTCGCCGATGGTGTCGAAGCCCGTGTCGGGGCCGAGGCTGCGGAGCTTGGTGGGGTTCACATTGCGCAGCGCCCCGACGTGGAACTGCTGCACCCAGCTTTTTTCAAAATCCATTTCGGCAAAAAGAACCAACATGGCCGATTTGAAAACCCTTGCCTCGGCTAGCGTGAGTGTTTTTTGCTGGCGCAATTGGCTGAAAAGCCGCTCCATGCCTGCCTCGGTGAACGGCTCGGCGTAAAACTCGCTCAGGCCGTGGTCGGAGAGGCGGCAACCCATTTCCCCAAAAAAATCATGGCGGCGCTGAAGGGCGGTTTTTAAATCGGAAAAACTGCGGATGTCCACATCGGCTGCGGCGGCCAGTCGGTCGAGGTAGGCGTTGAACGCAGAGGGGTCATCCACGGCCATCGCCTTGTCGGGGCGGAAGGTGGGCATCACGGCGATTTCAAAACCATCTTCCCTGATTTTCTGGTGGTGTTCGAGGCTGTCGGCAGGGTCGTCGGTGGTGCAGAGCGTTCGGACGTTCATGCGGCGCAGCAGGTTGCGGGTGCTGCATTCGGGCTGGCGCAACTGCTCGCTGGCCGCCTCGAAGATGGCTTTGGCTGTTTTTGGTGACAGGATTTCATGTATGCCAAAATAGCGGCGCAGCTCAAGGTGCGTCCAGTGGTAGAGCGGGTTTCGGAGCGTGTGCGGCACGGTCTCGGCCCATTTCAGGAACTTCTCCTCGCTGCTGGCGCTGCCCGTGATGTACTGCTCCGCAATGCCGTTGGCCCGCATGGCCCGCCACTTGTAGTGGTCGCCTTCGAGCCAAGCCTCGGTCAGGTCGCCGAAGCGGCGGTCGGCGGCGATGTCCTGCGGGGGCAGGTGGTTGTGATAGTCAATGATGGGCTGCGGCTCGGCGTGGCGGCGATACAGTTCGACTGCGGCGGGCGAACTGAGCAGGAAGTTATCATCGAGGAATTTTTTCATGCGGTCGGTATAGGCGTTTGTGGTGGGGCGGGTAAAAATACAGTGTGGCTTAATAATTTTATCCTCAACTTTGCGCCCATGAAATTCGTCCGTGCCCTAGTTGTGTTTTTCAGCATTGTTTTGTTGGCTTTCGCCAATTGGGCAAACCCTGCGTTTTCGGCTGTAAAGACGCTGCCTGTCAATGAGAGCATCCAGCGCACTTGGCTGGCCGCTGCCACAGGGGCTGACTTGCCAGAGGGCATCAACGAGCAACGCTACACGCCTGGCCCAGGGCAGGGGACCAAATCCCCCATCAAGCAATTTTTTTCGGGGGCCTTCGTGAAGCCCGTGCTTTTGAACGTCCCCAGGGTTTCAGGTTCCAATTATTACCTGCTTTCCAAATTCATCCACCTCGGTTTTTCCACGACCGATGTCATTTTCCCTTTCCATCAGTTTTGGTAAAAGCCCTGCCAGCAAGGCCATAGTCTATCTTTTAGATTGACGACGTGGCCTCCAACTGTGCCACAGCACGCACGGTTTCAGTGCATGCGCACTGGCCGCCCTTTTATTCAACACTGCAATTCGCCGAGCATTTCGCAAGCCGACAAGCTGCCTTCTGTGCAGTCTATCGGGTTGTGACCATGGCGGCGTTGCATTTCTTCAAACATCAAATTTTTTGGAAAATGGATATGTCGAATACCATTTGGGTTATCGTTTTTTTGGCCATGATTATCGTACCTGTATGGGCCTTGGTAAAGGCAGGCGGCAAGCAAAAACGCATTATGCTCCGTAAGTTCAGGGAATTGGAGAGCCAATACAAAGTCACCATCACACAAACCGACATTTGGGACAATATTGCGATTGGTCTGAATCCCACCGATCGGGAAATCCTTTGGCTGCGGGCCTTGGAAAACAACGACCAGCACCTGTTCATTAGCCTTGACAATATTGCGCAGTGCAAAAAAGTGAATACCACCCGTGGCGCAGGCGTGGCCGATGTGGTCGGCTTGGAATTGGTTTCAAAGAACCCCACCGTACAGCCCGTGTTGCTGGAGTTTTACAATGCTAAAAACAGCTATGTGTACACTGCCCATCTGGAGCTACAAGGCAAATGGCATAAATTGATTACGGAGAATTTACGGGCCTAAAAACTGCTCAGTACACGCTCTCTTTTTTCTCAATACGCCCGCTCATCCCTCCCCTCCATATAATTGATAAAAGCACGGTTCACCACCTTGTTGCCACCGGGGGTGGGGTAGTTGCCGGAAAAGTACCAGTCGCCGAGGTGGTCGGGGCAGGCGCTGTGCAGCCCTTCGAGGGTCTGGTAGATGACCTGCACTTCTGCGGAAATGCCCTTGGGTGTTACGATTTCAGCGATTTTCCGGCTGATTTCGGTGTCGGTGAAATGGGAGTAGAGGGCCTGCACTTCGTTCTTGATTTCCTCCTTCGGCAGGTTCATCTGCGCCTTGCAGCGCTGGTAAGTCTCGTCGAGGAGGTGGGATTTGCTGTTTTCCTTCAGCAGTTCGACGAGTGCACGGAAGGCCACGAAGTCCTTCATCTTGGACATGTCAATGCCGTAGCAGTCGGGGTATCGTATCTGTGGGGCGCTGCTGACGATGATGATTTTCCTCGGTTTCAGTCTGGCCACGATGCGAATGATGGAGTCCTTCAGGGTGGTACCCCGCACGATGCTGTCGTCGAGGAGGACGATGGTGTCCTCGTCGTTGCGGACGAGGCCGTAGGTGACGTCGTAGCCGTGCGTGACCATGGAGCCACGGGAGTTGTCGTCGGCGATGAAGGTGCGCAGCTTGGCGTCCTTGTGTACCAGCTTCTCGACCCGTGGGGTGATGTCGAGGATTTTCTGAACGTCCTCGTCGCTGGGGTTTTCGCCGAGCGCCTTGATTTTTTTGGCCTTAATGCCGTTCAGGCGTTTTTCAATGCCTTTCACCATGCCGAAAAAGGCGCTTTCGGCGGTGTTTGGCACAAAGGAAAAGACGGTGTGCTCCAGGTCGTTGTCCACTGTTTCGAGGATGGTGTCGGTGAGCTGGTCGCCGAGCAGTTTGCGTTCAGTGTAGATGTCCCGGTCGTTTCCACGGGAAAAATAAATGCGTTCGAAGGAGCAGGATTTGCGCTCGCCCTGCTCGGTGAAGGGCAGCTCCTGCACCAGCCCGTTGCGCTTGATGATGAGGGCGTAGCCGGGCGTGATTTCTTTGATGGTGGAAAAATGCACGTCGAAGGCCGTTTGGATGGGTGCCCGCTCGCTGGTGACGACCACTACCTCGTCGTCGGCGTAGTAGAAGGCGGGGCGGATGCCGTTGGGGTCCCGCATGACAAAGGCGTCGCCGTGGCCGATCATGCCCGCCATGGCGTAGCCGCCGTCGAATTGCTTGGAGGCCCGCTGAAGCAGGCGCTGCACGTCGAGGTTGTCGAAGATGAGTTCGTTGATTTCGAGGTCGGTGAGGCCGTCGGGCTTGTGCCAAGTGTAGAGGCGCTGCACCTCGTCGTCGAGGAAGTGGCCGATTTTTTCCAAAACGGTCACGGTATCGGTCTGCTCCATCGGGTACTGGCCGAGGTTGACGAGTTCCTGGAAGAGTTCGTCCACGTTGGTCAGGTTGAAGTTCCCGGCGATGACGAGGGTACGGTGGATCCAGTTGCTTTTGCGGATGAAGGGGTGTACGTTTTTGACGGAGTTGGCGCCGTGGGTCCCGTAGCGTAGGTGGCCGAGGAGCAGTTCTCCGGTGAACGGGGTGTTTTCCTTGAGCCAGTCGGCGTCCCGAAGTTTGTCTTTTTTGAGGTGGTTGAAGTTTTCGTAAACTTCCTCGAAAATGGTCTGGATGGAATTGCTGCTGCTGCAGCGCTTGCGGTGGATGATTTTGGTGCCGGGGCGGCTGTTGAGCTTGACGGTGGCGATGCCGGCGCCGTCTTGGCCACGGTTTCGCTGCTTTTCCATGAGGAGGTGCAGCTTGTTGAGGCCGTAGAGGGCGTTGCCGTATTTTTCGACGTAGTAATTTAGGGGTTTCAACAAGCGGACCATTGCAATGCCGCACTCATGTTTGATAAAATCGCTCATTTTTGCTGTAGTTTGCTCCTTGGAGACCCTTCTGGTTGGATGGGAAAAGCACCGCAAGGCCTGATTTTGGGAAACAAGGCGCAAAGGTAAGCTGAAAAAGAAATTCAGCCCAAACGGAATAAAATTCTCATTTTCACAAAATGAATCAAACGCCACTTTTCAAACGATTGGAAAAAGAGCTGGTTGGCTACAAAAAAATACTGTGGCAGGCGGCAGAAGTCATCCGTGATCAGGATGTCTCGAATTTCCCTATTTTCATTGTTCATCAAAACATCGTGGACATTGGCATAAATATCGTTGATAAGGCCACGTTTAAAGGTAACTGGTCGGTCAATGCTTCCACGCTCGAAGAATTCGTCACCAAACAAATAATCACGGAGGACAAAGTGGAGGATTTCCAAACCCTCTACCGTTCCCACCACGATGACCTGTGTCTGTTTACTTTGAGCGAGCTTGGAGCCAATTTCATCTTTTTACCAAAAGCCATCGAGACCGATGACGATGAAGGACCAGCGGAAGAAGAAGCCGCTGATTAGTTGAGAGGTCCATAGACAACAGTACTCCGTGTTAGCTTCAATTGTAAAACAACATGGTTTCAACTTCGACACTCGTTTCCACAAATAAAATCCTGTTGGTAGAGGATAACCCCGGCGATGCCCGGCTGGTTGAGATATACCTCATGGAATCTGATTTGCAGAACTGCGAGGTCATCAACAAGGTCACGCTGACGGATGCCATCGCCACGCTGGAGTCGGACGAGGAGTTTGCAGCCATCCTGCTGGACCTGAGCCTGCCCGACAGCCGTGGATTCGAGACTCTCGAACGGCTGCTCGCCAAATTTCCCCAGCAAAATATCATCGTCCTCACGGGGTATTCAGACAAGGAAATGGGCCTGCGGGCCGTGAAGGCCGGGGCGCAGGATTTTCTGGTGAAGGGTGCTTTTGACTCTGAGCAACTCTCCAAGTCGCTCCGTTTTTCCATGGAGCGGATGAAAGTGCTGCAACGCTTGGAGGAAACGCAGCGCATCGCCAATATCGGCAGTTGGGATTTTTACCCGGAGTCGCAGGTCTTCAACGCTACCGACGAGCTGTACCGCATTTTCGGGCATGGCGACGACAAGCTGGAAGTGGACGCCCACCACTTCGAAGATGCAGGCTGTCCGTTAAAGGCGTTGAAAGAGATACACGACGCCATGCTGCTGCACGATGTCGTCAAAAAAGACTTGAAAATCCGGCAGAAGGGTGGGGCATTCCGCTACGTCTCCGTACAATGCAACCGCCGTACGGATGAGACCAACCAAGCGGTTTTCCAAGGTATCATCCAAGACATCACGGAGCGCATCCAAGCGCAGGAGGAGATTGACAAGAGCCGTGAACGTTATCAAGAGATTTTCACACAATCAAAGGATGCCCTTTTCATCGGCAGTTTTGATGGAAAATTGATTGATTTCAACCAAGCAACGGTGGATGTTTTCGGCTACTCAAAGGAGGAACTGAACAACATGGGCGATTTTCACCAACTTTATTACCCAAGTGAGCGCAAGAACGAGTTCCTGCTGAAGCTGAAGGCGCAAAAATCCATCAAGGATTTTGAAATCAGCGTTGCGCACAAGCGAGGCGAGGTACGGGAGTGCATGATGACGGCCACCGTGTTTTCCAGCGACGACGGCACGACGGGGTACAACTGCACCTTGCGGGACGTGACGGAACTGCGACAGGCAGAACGGATGCGCAAGGCCCGTGACCTGGCCCAGCAGAGCGCCCAAATGAAGGAGCAGTTCCTCGCCAGCATCAGCCATGAGATGCGCACGCCGATGAACGCCATTCTCGGTATGAGCAATATCCTTGTTCAAACCAATTTGACAGACGAGCAGCAGGGTTTGGTGAAAAATATCAAAAGTTCCTCCGAAATCCTACTGGGCGTCGTGAACGACATCCTTGAAATCAGCGCCATCCAGAACGGAAAGGTCGTTTTTGAAAACCAGCCATTCGACCTCAAGGATTTGGTCAACAACCTTGTCAACGTGATGCAGTACAAGGCCAAGGAAAAGGATATCCAGTTGGAAATAAAAATGGCCCCGAACGTCCCGCACTTCATCAGCGGCGACAAGCTGCGGCTGAACCAGGTGCTGTACAATCTCGTTGGCAATGCCATCAAGTTCACCGACAAGGGCCACGTCAAGGTTTTTATTGAAAAACTCTACGACATCGGCGGTAGCGTGCAGTTGAAGTTCAGTGTGGAGGATACGGGCATCGGTATTTCGGATGATAAATTGGATGCGGTTTTTGAGGCGTTCACCCGCATATTGCGCAAGGACAGGCTCTACGAAGGCACTGGCTTGGGGCTTTCCATCTGCAAAAACCTCATCGAGCAGCAAGGCGGCAAGATAGGTGCGACCAGCGAGGAGGGCCGAGGCTCGACTTTTTTCTTCGACCTCATTTTTGACATCGCAAAACCGATTAGCGAAACTGGGCAGGGCACTGTTTCCCCGCAAAAGGCGCTGTCCCCAGACGCCCAGTTCACCCTGCTTTTGGTCGAAGACCACAAAATGAACCAAATGGTGGCCCGCAAGACGCTGGAGCGAAAATGGCCAAACATCAAGATCACCATTGCCGACGATGGCCAAGCTGCGCTTGATTTGTTGCAGGTAAATGACTACGGCATCGTGCTGATGGACATCCAGATGCCCGTTATGGATGGCTACGAGGCCACCAAAATCATCCGTGAAACATTCCCCCCGGAACGTGCCAACATGACCATCTTGGCCATGACGGCCCATGCGCATGTGGCGAAGGACGGTAAGTACAAGGACTACGGCATGGATGATTTCGTGCTGAAGCCTTTCGAGCCGGACGACCTTTTTTCAAAAATATCTAAATATGTAAAACAATAATTATTTATGGATAAGATAAACACCAACACCATCAACCTTGACTATCTGCGGCTGATGGCCGACAACGACGAAGAAATGATTCAAACCATGCTGGCCATGTTGCTGGAGGAACTGCCTGAGGAAGTGGGCAGGATCAAGGAACTGTGCGGTATGGAAAAATGGGACGAACTGACCAGGGTGAGCCATAAAATGAAGTCAACGCTCGCATTTGTTGGCAACGACTTAATGACCACGGCGAACAAGGAACTGGAACGGATCACGAAATATAAAACCGATTTGTCGCTCGCTCCCGGTTTGGTTGCCACCTTGGACTCGCATTTGCCTGCGGTAATGGATGCGTTACAGGGGGAGGTACAGCACGTTTGATGAGCAGAAAATAATTTTTTTCAAATCAGAACTTTTCTGAATGGTAAAATGATTATACCTTTGCCACGCTTTTGAAAAAAGGCACTTAGTTTGGCCTATGGTGTAACGGTAGCACTACAGATTTTGGTTCTGTCTGTCGAGGTTCGAATCCTTGTAGGCCAACGAAAAAAGCCCGTGTCGGAGATTCCGCACGGGCTTTCTGTTTCGAGTTTTGAGTCATCAGTTTCGAGTTACCCTCACTCGTAACTCAAAACTCGCAACTCAAAATTTCATCAATCCTCATCCGTCTGCGTCGCCTTGTGCTCCGAAATCAGTTTTTGCTGAATATCTATCGGCACGGCGGCATACTCCGCAAACTTCCGGCTGAACTTCGCCTTGCCCTGCGATATGGAGCGCAGCGTCGAAGAGTACTGGTACATCTCGGCCAGTGGAATGCGGGCCATTATTTTCTGATAGTGGTCGTCGGAATCCATGCCCATGATGATGGCCCGGCGGGTTTGTAGGTCGCCCATGATGTCGCCCATCACATCTCCGTCGCAGAGGATTTCCACATCGTAGATCGGCTCCATGATTTGCGCAGCAGCCTTCTCAAAGTTTGCTCGGAAAGCTTGAATGCTGGCCGTCATGAACGCCATATCGTTCGAGTCCACGGGGTGCATCTTGCCGTCGTAGATGCAGACCCGGATATGCTGGCAGTTGGAACCCGTCAGCGGGCCTTCCTCCATTTTTTGCAAAACGCCCTTTTTGATGGCGCTCGAAAAACGGCTGTCAATCGAGCCGCCGACGATGCACCAGTAGAACGCCAGCTTGCCGCCCCAGGGCAGTTCTTCGATGTCCCTTGAGCGCACGGTCAGGCCATGCGGGTCGGGCATGTTCTCGAAGTAAGGCTCTATCCGCATGTGAACCTCGGCGAACTGCCCAGCGCCACCTGTCTGCTTTTTGTGGCGGTACATCTCGTTCGATTCCTTCGTGATGGTTTCCCGGAAGGGGATTCTCGGCTTGATGAACTCCATGCTCACGCCGTGCTCCTGCTCGATGCGGTGCTTCACGAGGTCGAGGTGGAGCTGGCCTTGGCCTTCCAGCAAAGTTTGCTTCAAAGTCGCAGATTGTATCACCTTCAGGGTGGGGTCTTCCTCCGAAATGGAATGCAGCGCCTTCATCAGCTTTTCCATGTCGTTTTTGCTAGGCGGGTTCACCGCTACTTCAATGCGGGAGTTCGGGAAGTGGATGGGGTCAATCTTGCGGTCCACGCCTTTTTTGTTCAGCGTTTGGTTGGTATGCGAATTTTTGAGCTTGACGGTGCAGCCGAGGTCGCCTGCCTTGAGTTGCTCGGTGGCTTCCCGATTCTTGCCATTGGCGAGGTAAAGCTGCCCGAAGCGTTCCACGGTTCGGTTGTCGGCGTTGGTGAGTTCGTCGCCAGCGTGCAGCACGCCAGAGAACACCTTGAAGTAAGAAATGACGCCCACCCGTGGCTCATTGTGGGTCTTGAATATGAAAATGGTGGTGTCACCCTTGCTGTCACATTTGAGTTCAGTGCCATCTTCCAGTTTCACGCTGGCCCGTTCGGCTGGCGATGGGCACACATCGTTGATGAAGCCCATGATGCGCCCGCTGCCCATGTTTTTTGTTGCGGAGCAACAGAAAAGCGGGTAAATGGTGCGGTTGGAGATGGCTATGCGTAGGCCCTTGGTCAGGTCTTCCTCCGACAGCTCGCCCTCTTCGAAATAGCGCTCCATCAGGGTATCATCGTTTTCAGCGGCTGCCTCCACGATGGTTCGGTGCATGGCTTCCGCCCTGCCTTTTTCTGCATCTGGAATGGGTTTTTTCTCTGGTTTTCCGCCGTTTGCGGGAAAGACGTACATCACCATCCGCAAGGCGTCCACGATGGAATTGAAGCCTGTGCCGGGGTTCAGCGGGTACTGGAATGGCAGCACCTTGCTCCCGAAACGGGCCTTGGCCTGCTCCACGGTTGTGTCGTAGTCGGCCTTCTCGTGGTCGAGTTGGTTGACGATGAAAAGGCAGGGCGTGTCAAAATTTTCAACGTACTCCCACAGCAGTTCGGTGCCCACTTCCACGCCGCTTTTGGCGTTCAGCACCATCAGGGCGGTGGAGCAGACTTTGAGCGAAGCGACCACTTCGCCCACAAAATCGTCGGAGCCGGGTGTGTCCAGCACGTTGATTTTGTTGCCTCGCCAGTCGTCGTGCATGAGGGTGGAGAAGATGGAATTGCCGCGCTCGTGCTCGATGTCGGTGTAGTCGGACACGGTGTTTTGCTCCTGCACCGTGCCCCTGCGACTGATGCCGCCGGACTCGAAGAGCATGGTTTCAGCCAAGGTCGTCTTGCCGCAGCCAGGGTGGCCCAACATGACGACGTTGCGGATGTTACTGGTGTCGTAAGTCATAATGCAAAATTTGGTTGGTTTACTCGTTGTAGGTTGTTCGGCTTTGGCTTGATTCGGTTAGTAAAAGGGAACAACTCGCAACGAACG
>Ga0209066_10001566_pt1 | contig 30004 bp, 29 predicted proteins | sample All_14_2_FD_187198 | JGI IMG/M metagenome (GOLD analysis project Ga0209066, IMG submission 187198) | Freshwater microbial communities in response to fracking from Pennsylvania, USA - Allegheny Zone_MetaG_DW_15 (SPAdes) (version 2) ...
ATCGCCCGCGACCTGGGGATCAGCCGCGAAACCCTATATCAGTATCTCCGCGCGGCCGCATGACGTTAATGTTCTCATCATGTCCACCAAATCGTTGTCTGGCGCACAAACCTTGAGGTGACGCCAAGTGACCGCAGGCTCGCAGCTGTTCTACGTCGACAAGACGGCACGCTACCTGATGATCGGGCGGGTCTACGACATGCAGACCCGCCAGGACCTGACCGCTGTGCGCCTGCTCGAGGTCAATCCCGATCTGCTGGTGGGCGGCGCTGCGGGCAGCCGGCATGAGGCCGAAGCCGCCCAAGCGCCGCGCCGCGGAATGAACACAGCTGCCGCGCAGGCGGTCCCCCGGACGATGTCTCTGGCCGCACTGCCCGAGGCCGGCGGCATCGTCTGGGGAAATCCATCGGGCCAGACCGTCACCGTCTTCAGCGATTTTCGCTGCGGCTACTGCCGCGCGCTTTCAGGTGTGCTCGAGAGCCTCAACGTGCGGGTGATCGAGCGGCCGATCTCGGTGCTTGGCAGCCGCGATCTCGCCAATCAGGTGTTCTGCGCGCGCGACCGCCGCCGCGCGGTCAAGGCTGCCTATGCGGGCGAGCCGATCGCCGACACCCGCGCCTGCGACACTTCGCCGCTCGATGCCAACGAACGCTTCGCGCGCGAGAACGGCATTGCCGGAACCCCGGTCATCGTCCGCTCGGACGGCGCGGTGATCGAAGGATTCCGCCCGAAGGAATTCCTGGTCACCTGGCTCAAGGGCGCTCGCTCGTGACTCGGCTGTCGGCACAGCAATTTGCGGGTTTCCAGCGCGCCGCCGCAAGGCGCTCGCGCGGTCAGGTGACGATCCCCGATGTACGGCTGAGCCTCGCCGAAGCCACCGCCCTGTGGACCGATATCCGCGCCGCCTTTGGTCCTGCAAAGGGCCGGAACCTCACGCCCCAGGAACTCGGTTACTTGTGCCGCCGTGCTTGGCGCCGATCCTCGGGCTTTGCGAGCCTGTCGGCGCCTGCGATATCACTCGATGCGGCCCACGGCTTCTGGCGGCTTGCCGGAAAGCTCGGCGCGATGGCGGCCCGGCGCAAAGCTTCGCCGCGCTCGAAAGTCGCGGGCGCCGCCGTTCTGGGCCTTGCCGCGACGCAAATGGCGGCCTGCACCACCTTCCTGGGCAGCAACATCAAGGGCAGCTTTTCATGCAATGCGCCGGGCGGCACCTGCGCGCCCTCGACCGTGATCGACGACCAGGCGCTTTCGGTGATCCAGAACGCGCGGCCGGTGACGCCAGCTGGGCCGTACTTTCAGCCATCGGCGCGGAGGGCAGCGCCGGTCGCGGCCATCGCTCCTGCCGGACGCGGACGCTTGGCGGCCGCCAGCGAAGGCCTCGTCCACCGCGAGCGCCGGGTGCTGAAAGTCGTGTTCCCTTCTTACGTCGATGGCGCGGGCAACCTGCACGAACCGCGCATTGTCCATACCGTCGCCGACGACGGAGGCTGGATGCAGCTCTCTTCGGGCGCGCCCAATGCGGGTGATCAGGTCACGGGCCGCGGCGAGGCCGCTGCCGCGATCCCCGCATCGCTGGCGGGTACCATGACTGCGCCAATGCTAGAGGTGAATGACACCGCTCTGGTTTCCAGGGACGTCCCCGGCCAGGCAATGACAGCTGCGCAGGTACAAGGCGGGCCGCCCGATCCGAGGCTCGTTGCCGAAGCGCGGGCGAGGGGCGCCGAGCGGCGCGCAGCGTCGCCGGTCGATGCCATCAGGTCAGAGGTTCAGGCGCAGCTTGCGCGGGTCCCGAAGGCGCCGGGCAGCGGCGGCACGGTTCAATCGCCGCCACTAGAAAGGCCAACAGAACCGGCCGCCTCGCAACCTGCGGCACAAAGCGCGGTACAAAGCCAAGCCCCGTCTGTCCCCAAGGTCGCCAACCCACCCGCCGGTTTTCCCGGCAAGGTCGAGGAGTAGTCGCGTCATGGCCGCCCGCAGCTTCTGGGACAGCTTTCTCACCCTGCTTTTCGGCGACGCGGCGCACCCCGAGGCGCAGCGGCCGCTGCTCGGCGCACCGATGCTCTCGAACTGGCTCCCATACCGCAGTTTCGACACCAAGAGCCGTATGTTCATCAACACCGAGTCGGTCGGGTTCATCCTCGAGCTCGCGCCGATGATGGGGGCAGACGAGCGCAGCGGCGAGATCCTGACGCAGTTCCTCTCCGATGCCGTGCCTTCGGGCTGCGAAATTCAGCTGATCCACTGGCAAAGCCCGTCGATCGGGGAGCGCATCGCCGACTGGGTCATGCCGCGGGTGGTTGCCAAGGGCGTCTATGGCCGCGCGGCGATGCACCGCGCGCGCTGGCTGCGCCGCGGGGCCTGGATGTCGATTTCCAAGGACGCGCCCTTCTTCGTGCGCTCGCACCGGGTCATCCTGAGCGTGGGCGCTTCGCTGCGTAGCCCGATCGGCGCGGACATGCTCTCGACTGTGCGCGACAGTCTTATGGGCACCTGCCAGGCGCTCTCGATCCCGGCGCGCGACATGGGGCCCGTTGAGCTCATCGCCTTCCTCGACGATTTCCTCTGCCCCTCGGTCGACAACGCCGACAGACCCGAACACTATTCGGAGCTCGACCCGATCAATGTCCAGTGCATCCGCCGCGACCTGGAAACGCAGGTCACGCCCGACCGGATCGTGCTCAAGACCGAGCGGTTCCGCCCCACCGGCGAAGAGATCGACGGTGCCCCGGTGATCGGAGAGGTGGTCCCCGATACCTTCGACTGGCGCTTCTTCGCGGTCCGCCACCTGCCCAAGCAATGGGCACCATGGGACGTCCAGAAGATCATCGGTGACATGGTCAACGATAAGCTGCGGTTCGGCTGCAACGTCATGACCGTGCTCGGGCTCGCCTTTCAGGACGATGAAGCCGTCGCCTCGCGCACCGGACTCAAGGTTATGCGTACGACGAGCCTGGCCGACAGCCGTTCGGCGCGCTTTCTCCCCCAGCTCTCCGAGCAGCGCGACGAATGGCAGTATGTCCAGACTGAGATCCGCCAGGGCCGCAAACTGTGCCAGGCCTATTACGGCGTCGGCGCGCTCTCGCCGCTCGGCAAGGGCGACATCAACGAGCGTATGGTGAAGTCGGTCTACAAGGGCGCCGGATGGGACCTCATCGACGAGCGCTACCTGCAGGTCATGGGATTGCTCGCGGCCATGCCGCTCTCATTTCCCAACGGGTTGTCGGCGGACCTGAGGCGCATGAAGCGCTTCAAGACGATGCTGACGACCACCGCTGCATCAATCGCCCCGCTCCAGGGCGAGCATATGGGCGGGCTCATCCCGCACGTGCTGCTCATAGGCCGGCGCGGCCAGCCCTTCTTCTGGTCGCCGTTCCAGAATGCAGCCGGCAACCACAACGTCGCGGTCTTCGGCAAGTCGGGTTCGGGCAAGTCGGTGTTCCTGCAGGATGTCTGCGCGGCGATGTCGGGGGCAGGGGCCAAGGTCATCGTTATCGACGACGGACGATCGTTCGAACATATGGCCAAAGCCTTTGGCGGGGCGTTTGTCGAGTTCAAGCTCTCCTCGGGCTTCTCGCTCAATCCCTTCGACATGATCGATGTCGCGGCGCTGACCAGCGACGAGGACGGCGAGGACTACGAGGTCGAATGCCTCGCCATGCTCAAAGCCATTGTCGGCCAGATGGCGCGCCAGCAGGACCGCCTTTCCGATACCGAGCGCGGCCTCATCGATTCCGCGGTTAGCGCGGTCTGGCGCGCAAAACAGCGCGAAGGGACAATCGACGATGTCGCGGCCGCCTTGCGCGGCCTGTCCTCGCCGTTCGCGGGGGATCTTGCCGATGCGATGGCGCCGTTCCTCACCGGCGGGACCTACGGCCGTTTCTTCGAAGGCGCCTGCTCGATCGATCTTTCCGCCGGGCTCACGGTGTTCGAGCTTTCGGACCTGTCTTCCAAGCCCGAACTGCGCTCGGTCGCACTCACCGCGCTCATGTTTCTCACCCTGCGAGTCATGCGCGATCTCGACCGCTCGGTGCCCAAGCTGACGATGATCGACGAAGCCTGGCAGCTGCTGGGCGGCGGGCAGATGGGCCAGGCGATAGAGACCTATGCGCGCACCTGCCGCAAATATGGCGGGTCGCTGATCACCGCAACACAGTCCCTCAATGACTTCTACAAGTCCGAAGGCTCGCTCGCCGCGCTCGAGAATTCCGACTGGTCGGTCGTGCTCCAGCAGAAGGAAGAGACGGTGAGCGACCTCGCCAAGCACCAGCGTTTCGAGATGGACCGTTATACCGAAACTTTGCTGCGTTCGCTGAAGCGGAGCGGCACCGAATATTCCGACGTACTGATCAAGGGCCCCGAAACGCTCGCGGTCGGCCGTCTGGTGCTCGATCCCTATTCGGCGACGCTCTATTCTTCAAGCCCGCGTACCTTCTCCAAGATCGAGGAACTGGTGAAGGGCGGTGTGGCGTTGCCCGACGCGATCGAGCGCGTCGCCTTTCCCGATTTTGCGCCGCCAGGGCCCGGTGCGCCCGATTTTCGTGAGGGCGAATTCATGGCAGCCGCCGAATGAGCATGAGCGCGCCTCGCCGCCTGCCAAGGCCAGCCCCGAGCAAGCTCCAGGACGCCTTTTATGCCGCACTGCGCCTTTCGGGATGGCTGACCGTCACCGCGGCCTGTGTGATCGGCCTCTGGGCGGCATTTTTCGCCGCGCTCGGCCAGTTCACTTTCGCGGGCACCATGCTTCATCTCGGTAACCTGGCCGCGCGCTACGTCGCGGCAGGGGCCGAACGCCAGGATGGGTTCCGCGCGCTGTTCTGGGCGTGGAGCGCCGGGCTGTTCCTTGCTGCGGGCTTCTTCCGTCGCCGCACGCTCACCGATCTTGTGAACCAGATAAAGGAGAAGGCCGATGGCCAGGAATAGGCTCGCATCCGGCGATGCGGTAGCGGCAGGCGATGGCCCCCTGTTCGAAGACAAGGGCGGACTGCGCTCGGCCGCGGGTCAAGCCACCGCGCCTGCCACCCCGCCGCGCAGGATAGGCTTGATGCCGGTGGCGCTGGTCGGCGGCCTCGTTGCCGCCGGCCTCTGGGGCGCCTGGGTCACCAAGAACCTGATGGCTGAGGAGGGCACGGCGCCCATGGCGCGCGTCCAGCTTTCGGCAATTGTCGGCGAATATGTCCAGGCCCAGGCACGCTCGGCAACGCCGCCCGAGCAGGTCACGGAGGAAACCCGGGCATTCATGGCCGAAATCCAGCGCAATCTCGAGGCGCGCGGGGCCAGCGGCCAGATCGTGCTGGTTGGCGAGGCGGTGCTCGCCGGCAACGTTCCCGACATCACAGCGAGCTTGCGCAAAGAGGTCTACACCAAGGTCCGCATGCCGCAGCCGGCGGCTCTCGGTGCGAACGATGTGATGGGCGCGATGCGCTCGTCGATGGCGACGCCCCAGGGCATGGCAAATGTTCCCACCGGAAACCCCCTCCATGCCCCCGGCAACTGATCCTCCCGTTCCGGTCTTGCGCCCGAAGCACGGCAACCTTGCGCGCTGGCTTGCGATCGGCGCCTTGGGGGCGGGCATTGCGGCGAGTTCCGCGCTCAGCGCCTGGCGTGACGAGCACGCGATCCTGATCAATACCACGCAGTCGCTGCCCAACTGGGCCTTCTTCATCGACAAGGCCCGCGTGCCGGCGCGCGGCGATTTTGTCGTGTTCACGCCGCCGGTGACTCCGATCATCACCGCACATTTCGGACAGAAATCGGCGCCTTTTGCCAAGCGGGTTTACGGCATGCCCGGCGATTTCGTCACCCGCGAGGGCAATGCGGTCTTGATCAACGGGGCTGAGGTCGCACGGCTCAAACCCTTTACCCGGCGCGGCGAGGTGCTCGTCCCGGGCCCCATCGGACGGATCCCGGAACACTGCTACTACCTTGGTACGGCGCATAGCGACGGGCTCGACAGCCGCTATGCCGACATCGGTTTTGTCTGCCAGCCCCGCATCATCGGCACCGGGGACGCGATCCTGTGACCAAAGCTCACCTCTTTACCCTCGGCGCATGCCTTGCTGCCATGACCGGATGGCCGATTGCCGCACACTTGCAGGCCGCCGATCACGGTCAGATGGGCGAGACCTTTCCGATCATCGAGACCGATCTCCTCACCTCAATCGAAGCAAAGCTGCGCGCGCTCGAGGCCTCGGGCGGGATCGCGGCGCTTCAACGCCAGATGCAAAACCAGGCGGTAGCCAGCGTGCGGCGGCCCAAACCGGTCGCAGGGCTCTCGGCAGCGATAGTGCGGCGCGAATGGCTGTTCGACCCCTCGATGGTAACCGAAGACGACATTCATGACACCAAGGGCAACCTCATCGCCGCGCGCGGCACCAGGGTCAATCCGCTGAGTTTGGTGCAACTGCGACAGGACCTGGTCTTCGTCGATGGCAGCAATGCCGCCGAGGTAGATTGGGCGCTGCGCAGCTGGAGCGATCTCAAGGCCAAGATCGTCTTCGTCACGGGCTCGCCCTTCGATGAGATGAAACCCCGCCAGCGCCGGCTCTATTTTGACCAGGGCGGCATGCTCGTCGCCCGCTTCGGCATCCGCCACACGCCCGCCGTGGTGAGCCAGTCCGGTGACGCACTCAAAGTCGCCGAGATACCGCTGGTGCGGGCCGCACCAGGTCCCAGGGGAGGGCCGGCGACATGAAACACCCGCTGCTTATCGCCATGCTGACCCCGCAGGCTGCGCCCGAGACGCGCGGGCTCAGGATCATGCGGCTTGTCTGGATGGCGCTCTGCGCCAGCCTCGGCGGCGCGGTGCTCGGGCTGCAAGCGCTCCTCGCGCTGCTTGGCCCCAAAGGTGCGCTCGTCGCGGCCGCGCTGTGCCTCGCCGCGCCGATCCATGGCCTGTTCTACTTCCGCGCCAAGATCCGCGCGGACGAGGCCTTTGCGCGAGGGGAGGGGGCATGAAGCCGCTCCGCCATGTCTTCGTCATGACGCTCGCCGTCCTCGCCATGGTCTTCGCAGGCGCGAGCCCCGCACGCGCGGCATCGGTCACCTGCCACGGCAAGTTCGTCAATCCGATCACCGACGTTTGCTGGTCGTGCCTGTTTCCGCTGTCGATCGGCGGCCTGTCGATCTGGAAGGGCTCGCGGCCCGATCCCAAGAATCCGACCTTTCCGCTCTGTGCCTGCGGCTCGCCCATTCCGCGCATTGGCATCTCGGTCGGTTTCTGGGAGCCGGTGCGGCTCATCGATGTGACCAACAAGGCCTGGTGCTTCCCAAATCTTGGCGGGATCAGCCTCAACCCGGGTTTCGATATCGGCAATGGCCATGTCCAGGGGCGCAGCCAGGTCGGCGGCAAGACCCAGAATAGTTCGCAGTGGCAGTCGCACTACTACATCTACCCGCTGCTCTACTGGATGGAGATCCTCACCGATTTTCTCTGTTTCGAGCAGACCACTTTCGACGTCGCCTATGTGACCGAGCTCGATCCGCTGTGGCAGGATTCGGCGCTGACCTCGATCCTCAATCCTGAAGTCGCGCTTTTCGCCAACCCGATTGCCACGGCCGCCTGCGCCGCGGATTGCGTGGCCTCCACCGCGAAACTGCCGATCGACCAGATGTTCTGGTGCGCGGGCTGCAACGGCTCGATGTACCCGCTCAACGGTCATGTCCCGGCCCATGTGACCCAGATCCAGGCCTCGCGGCTCGTCGCCGAACGCATGCTCTACAAGGTTCACCGCCAGGCGCTCGCCTGGGGGACGATGGGTTCGAAGGCGCTGTGCCACAAGTACCTGATGCCGGTGATGCGCAAGCAGCAATACCGGCTGCAGATGACCAATCCCATTTCGACGGTGAAAGGCCGCTACGCCTGCGCGCCGATCGGCGCGACCACGATCATTCCGCACACCGGCAAGTCGTTCCCGGTGAAGGGAGAGGACTTTGGCTACCTCGTCTGGCGCAAGCGCAACTGCTGCATGCTGTGAGGAGCGCGCGCGCCATGATTCGGAAGCTTCCTCGGCCCACGCTTGCCGGTATGGCGGGGTTCCTTGCACTTGCCGCAGTCTCGGCGGCGCTTGCCCAGACAGTCGGCGACCTCGATCTCGGCGCGATCAAGGCGCGCGGGACCGAGCAGATCAAGGACGCGCAGGCATTTGTCGATGAAGTCGCGGGCAGGGGCGAGGCACACCGGGCCGAGGCGGAGGATCTCAGAGATGAGGGCCTGAAGGCGGTTTCCGAAATCGATCCCGCCAGTCTTCCCAGCGGTCCTGCCGGGCCAGTCGACTTCGACGAACTGCTGAGCGGCGCTGCCGCCAATACGCGCGCTCCCATGGGCGAGGGGCCGCTGTTCACGGTCTTTGCCAGCCTGTCGATGCCGCAGGCAAGCCTGAGCGCCCTTATCCGCGACACGACAAGGGCAGGGGGCGTGATCGTGTTCCGGGGCTTTCCGAATGGCAGCACCAAAGCCTTTGTCGAGGGCCTGAAACGGGTGGTCACCGATCAGGCGCAGGAAGCCCATATCGCGATTGACCCCAGGCTGTTTCGCGCCTTCAAGGTCACCGCTGCGCCGACCTTCGTCGTGACGGGCCGCGCATACGAGCTGTGCGACGGGTTCGATTGTTCGAGCGCAGCGCCCGACCATGACCGCATGGCGGGCAACGTCACCGTCGAATACGCGCTCGAGAGCTTTGCTTCGGCGCGCGGGCCCGGCGCTGGTGTCGCCGGCGTCGCGCTCGCGAACTTGCGCAAGCGGGACTGACCATGCGCGTGCGCTTCCTCTCTCAGCGGGCCTGGTCCCGGCTCACATCAGCACTGCTGCTCCTCGGCGCGGTGCTCACCGCCGGGCCAGCAAGCGCACAGGTCTATATCCCGCCGCCCGACGACCTGATTGAAAATCTGCCTGTCCTGCCGTCCGCGATCGACCCTGGCATCGCGCCGCCCGCACCGCCGCCCCCTTCCGCGCCTGTGACCATGACGGCGGACGAGGCCAAGGCCGAGGCGCGCGCGACGGGAAGCACGCTGCGCGGTGCTTACGAAGGACTGACCCAGGCTCCGGGCGCTGCCGGGCAGATCCCCGGCTACCAGGACACCTATCCGGGCCAGACGACCTATTACACCAACCCGGGGGCCATGCAGAGCGATGGCGCGGTGGCGGGCTGGAACAGCGAGGCTTACCAGACCGCAAATTCCACCACCCGGCCGACCGTCGATGTCACCCGCAGCGATCTCGCCCGAGCCACCGCAATCGAGGCCGATCCGAACGGCTATCTGGACGGCATGAGCGCCGATGGTTCGACCGGATCCTGCACGCCGCTGCCGCCGGGCTCGGGCACAGCCAATACCGCCGAATGGACCTGTCATGTGGGTTCAAGCGTGGTGGAGCAGCCGCGGACCTGCACCCGCAGCCTGTCGGTCGCTGAATGGAACGACACGTTCTACCAGTATCTTTGCGTCACAGCTGCCGGTTTCGATGGCTGCACATCGCTTGTCGGCAACGCCATGTGCCGCAAGACCGCGAGCTATCCGGTTCCCCAATATGGCTTGACGGTCGATTACTACGACTGCGACAGCCCGGTCAGCGACCCTAACGCCTACCTCATGGGAACCCTGCCAAAGCCGCCGCCCGCAGGCGCATTTCAGGTCGTGAGCAATGTCTATCGCTGCAACCGCGAGGGGATCGCCGACGCCCTGACCTTCGATCCCGTCACCGGCACGCCGCTGCAATACCTGACTGGCCTCCAGCAATGCGGGTCGATTGCCTCCAATGCCAGCTGCACGGTCACCAGCGCGGGCGTTGCGGGCCTTGCCGAGCGATCGCTGTGCAAGACCTGGGATTTCATCGGCGATCCATTCGGTGGCGGTGGCTCGCTCTATTGCCTCGAGCCGGCAGCGCCCGAAGAGGTCTACGTCTGCACCGCAACTGTTGCCGGGAGGACGGCGGAAAGCGCGATCTCGAAATGGTTCGTCGAGACTTGGACCGACAACGCCTGCGCCACCGACCTTGGTTCGTGCACCTATGCCAGCGAGCAATGCACCGCGCCGGGCGAGACACGGGTTATCGGCGGTGTGGCAGTCACCCGGCCCTGCTGGGAAATGACCAAGACATACCAATGCCAGACCGTGGTCGGCGGCGGCAACGATTGCGGCACGCTCGAGGCAACGGCAGGCTGCTCGCCGACCCGCGAAATCTGCCTCGACGATCCGCCGCGCAGCGATGGCACCTGCGACGTGATCGAGCGCGTCTACACCTGTCCGATCCCGGGCACGGTGCAGGAGCCCGCACAGTATATCTGCGGCGGCGACGTCTACTGCGTGAACGGCGAATGCGAGGCCGTGGAGCGTGAGGCCTCCGACGAATTCAAGGATGCCGTCGTTGCCCTGAACGCGCTCGGCCAGGCTAATGCCGAGTTCGATGAAGCCGCACTCACGCTGTTTCGCGGCACGCGCGAGAGCTGCTCGCACAAGGTCTTCGGACTTTCGAACTGCTGCTCGGGCAAGGGCGTACCGCTGCTGACGCCGTGGCTGTGCTCCTCGGCCGAGAAGCTGCTCGACGAAAAGGACGATGCCGGGCTCTGCCACAAGGTCGGCACCTATTGCTCATCGAGCTTCCTCGGCATCTGCGTCACCAAGAAGGACGTCTACTGCTGCTTCCAGTCGAAGATCAGCCGTATCCTTCAGGAGCAGGGCCGCCCGCAGATCGGCAAGCCCTGGGGCAAGCCCAAGACCGAGACCTGCGAAGGCTTCTCGATCTTCGAGTTCCAGCAGCTCGATCTTGCCGCGATGGATTTTTCCGAGGTCTACGCCGACTTCATGGAGGCCGCGAAGCTCCCCGACGAAGCTGCCGCCCTTGTCCAGATCCAGCAGAAAATCGCCGATTACTACGCTGCGCACAAGCCGTGAGGACATCGTCATGACCAAAAAATTCGAGAACCAGCCTCCCGGCGACATGCTGGCGTTTGAGGTCGGCGGCCACCTGCTTTGGACCCACATGGCCCTGTCCGAATTCTTCGTCGCCGCGGCTTTGTGCCGCTGCGGACCTTCGACCTCTGCCGAGGTCGCACGCGAGGTATCGACCTGGATTGACACGCCGCTGCCTCCCGGCGGCCTCAAGCGCACGCTGTATGTGGTGGCCGGGCTGGGCTGGGCGCGCCACACGGAGGGAGTTTACGCGATCAGGAGCGAGGGGATCAAGATCATGCGTAGCTGTCATGTCGCCTACATGCGCATGTTGGGAGACGGCCTGGCACACCCGGATGCCGCCGTTTACAAGTGCTGCATCGAAGAATTCGAAAGGTCCTGATGATGCTCCAGCGTCCACGAATATCGCTCGCGGTGCTGGCCGCTCTGTTGGCAGCACCCACCACTCTGGCGATTGCGGCTGACCGGAACGGCGACGGCGTTGAAGTCGAACAGCAGGAAGACGCGCTTTATTGCAAAGAGCGCAGGCTCGGCACGTGGTTCTACTGCGAAAAGCCGAAGGAGACGCCGCGTACCACTGCCGTACCGCAAGCGTCCGCGCGGGATCGTCTGGCCGCGATCAGCACCAGTCTCGAGGAGCTGAAGGCGCGCGCGATCCTCGAGCCGAGCCCCGAGAACGTCACTGCCTATGTCCGCTTCCAGCGCGAGCAGCTGGACCGTTCCTCGATGTTCGCCGACGTCTGGCAGCGCGCACTGTGGCAGGATCCCGGACTCGATTACACGTTGCAGCGCCCGGTCTCGACGCTCGGCAAGCGTGCCTGGATTGACCAGCGCAAGGGCGACCGCGACCTGGTCATGGCCCAGCTCTCGCAGCGCTACGGTGTGTTTTATTTCTACGCCTCGAGCTGCGGGGCCTGCGACATCTTCTCGCCGATCCTCAAAGCCGTCAGCGACAAGTACGGGCTCTCGGTGCTCGCCGTCTCGATGGACGGCGGCCCTTCGGCGGTCTTCCCCGGCTACATGGTCGATAGCGGCCAATACGAGCGCCTGGGCATGGGCACCGACCGGCAAGTGCCCGCGCTCGTCCTGTTCGACAGCGTGACCAAGCAGCCCATGCCGATTGGCTACGGCATCCTCAGCCAGGACGAGATCATGGACCGGGTGTTTCAGCTGACCCAGGTTGCCGCCGGGAGTGACTACTGATGCGCAAATCCCGTTCCTTCCACCGCAGCGCAATGAAGCCCCGGACCCGGTTTGCCGGCGTCTCGACGCGAGTTCTCGGGTCCCTGCTCGCCGGCTCGATCGTTCTCGCCTCGCCGGCCCCGGCACTCGCCGGGGTCGAGGGCGAGATGCAGAGCTTCATGTCCGACATGGGCGTGCAGGGGAACGTCACGGGTCCCAGCGCCTACCAGGGCCAGTCAGCGGGCTATTATTCGGGCGGCGCGGTCTGGTCGCGGTTTCCGCAAAAGAACATCCAGCCCTTCAACATCCAGCTGCCGCATGCACGCGCCGGCTGCGGCGGCATCGACCTGTTCGCCGGCTCGTTCTCGTTCATCAACACCGCCGAACTCGTGGCCATGCTCAAGGCCACTGCCAATAACGCGCTCGGCTTCGCCTTCAAGCTCGCCATCGACACGATCTCGCCCGAGATCGGCAAGGTCATGGATGAGCTTGCCCAGAAGGTACAGCAGATGAACCAGATGAACATCTCGAGCTGCGAGACCGCGCAGGCGCTGGTGGGCGGGCTGTGGCCGACCTCCGACACGGCCTCCTCGGTGATCTGCGAGGCGATCGCCAACAGCCAGGGCGCGGTCGCTGACTGGGCCAAGGCGCGCCAGCAGTGCAATAACGGCGGTCAGCGCGAGGCCCTGAAGGGTGCCAATTCCGACCCGGACATGAAGGAACAGGCCGGAATGCCCAACAATTACACCTGGGAGGCGTTGGGCAAGAAATACGGCGGGTTCGATGCCCAGTTCCGCGAATTCCTGATGACGCTTGTCGGCACGGTGATCTACGACCCCAATGGCACCGGCGGCAAACCGCGCGTCCAGTTCATCGGCCCGGCCGATAGCGCGCTGGTCAGCGCCATGCTCGATGGCACGTCATCGACGCCGCACAAGGTCTGGAGCTGCGGCTCGGACACCACCAAGTGCATGAGCCCCAGCGAGATCGACATGGTGATCGGACCCAATGCGGCGATAAAGACCAAGGTGCGCGCGCTCATCGAGTCCATGGCCCTCAAGGTGCGCGATCCCGGAGCCTCGCTGACGACGGGCGAGGTCCAACTGCTCGGTATGGCGAGCGTGCCAGTCTACAAGATCATCACCGTAAGCGCGGCCGCCGAGTTCGGGATCTCTGCCCAGGAGATCAACGACCTTTCCGAAATCGTCGCGGTCGATCTGGTCACCACCATGACCATGCGGTTCATCGACATGGCAATCAATTCCCGGTCCGACTTCAACGGGGCGGACGCAGATAGCTTGCGCGAATGGCGCGAGGGGCTTTACGAAACCCGGCGCAACTTCCTCGGGATCGCGGCGCGAACCTCGGATCGCTTCGACCAGACCTTTGCGCTGATCCAGCGCACGCAGATGCTGGAGAAGACCCTGCGCACGCAATTGAGCCCGCAGATGTCGGCGGCGCTGCGCTTCTCGCGCACCTTGAACCAACAGGTCCAGTAAGGGGCACTGCCGGATGCTGGAGGTCTACACGGTCGGGGGCGGCGACTATCTCGTCAATACCTTCAACGCCATTGCCGCCTGGACCGGCTCGGGCGGGTTCAAGTCGCTGATCCGCGTCGTCATGGTGATGGGGCTGATCTACGCGCTCCTCATCACCGCGATGGACCTCGACTGGCGCGCATGGTTTCGCTGGTTCATCCAGTCGACGCTGATCTACCTCGTGCTCATGGTGCCGACGATCACGATCAAGGTCACCGACCGCATCAATCCAGGCCTCGCGCCCGCAACTGTCGCCAATGTGCCGATCGGGCTCGGCGTCATGGCCTCGTTCACCAGTCAGGTGAGTGACTACTTCACGAGGCAAGCCGAGACCGTCTTCGTCATGCCGGCGGCCTTGAACTATTCCAATGGCGGCTTCGTCTATGGCGCGCGGATGTGGGACAAGGTGCGCGGGTTCGAGATCCGCAATCCCGTGTTCAAGGCTAACTTGGACGGCTACCTCAAGCAGTGCGCCTATTACGACATCCTGCTCGGCACCAAGAGTTTGAAGCTGCTGAGCGAGTCGACCGATCTCTGGGCCGACCTTGGGGTGGGTGCCGCTACCAACCGCGGCATGAAGTATCTGACCGATACCGGTGGCGGGACGGTCGATATCGAGGGCAAGACCTGCGCCGAGGCCTGGGCGTTGATCGACGGTCAGTGGGATACCGAAATCAATGCCTATGCGCTGCCTTTCGCGCATTCGATGTACCCCAAGCTCACTCAGGCTGCCGCCGGTGCCAAGCTCGCTGCCGATGTCCCGGTGGTCTCGCAGCTGCTCACCGGCACGGCCATGCCGCGGAACCAGTTCCTCAAGCAGAAGAGCATGGTCGATGCCTTCGAGGCTGCCCAGCTCGACTTTGGCAATGCCGACAGCGACTCCTTCGCGCTCCAGCGCGCCGACGCCCAGACCCGCAACGCGATGACCACGACTGCCGAGCAGGGCCTCATCTGGATTCCCGTGCTCAACATCGTGCTGACGGTGGTGTTCTACGCGCTCTTCCCGATCGTCTTCCCGCTGCTGCTGTTTCCGCGCAGCGGCATAGCGACGCTCAAGGGCTATTTTGCGGGGTTCTTCTACCTTGCCGCTTGGGGACCGATCTATGTCCTCATTCACATGTTCATCATGGACCGCCTCGCTGCGCAGACCAATGCGGCGGCTACGGGCGGCGTGAGCCTTGTGAACTGGGCCGGGATCGATGCCGTCAATCAGGACGTCGCCACTATGGCAGGGCTCCTGATGATGTCGGTGCCAGTGCTTGCGCTCATGGTGATGCGCGGCACCATGTCCGTCGCCTCCAACATGGGCTCGATGCTCGCCCCCGCGCAGGGATCGGCCGACGCGGCCGCACTTGAGCGAACCACCGGCAACTATGCCTTCGGTGATGTGAGCCATGGCAATCTCAATGCGAACAACCGCCAGATGGCGCAGTGGAACCAGGCCCCCAACCTCATGGCCGGAGCCGCCCATTCAGGATTCCGCGGCGATGATGGCCGCATGTACCATCAGTACGGCGAGGGCCACACGGTGATCGACAGCAGCGGCGCCATCTCGCAGCTGCCGTTCAAGGCGTCGATGACGCGCGGCTACGCCAGCGATCTCAGGAACCAGGGCCAGTGGTACATGAACGAGGCCGAGCGCATCGAGAACGGCACCTCGGCAACCTGGAGCAGTTCGCGCGGGACATTCGGCAGTGCAGTCGCCGCCAGCAGCGAGGTCAGCGGATCGCGCAGTGAGCGCGGGTCGCGTTCGTCAGACACGCATAATGTCGGCGGCAATGTCATGGTCGAGGGCTCGTCGGGCAAATCCACGCGCGAAGTCACGAATGACGATCTGATCCTGCGGCAGGGCAACAGCCGTTCGAGCGGGAATTTTTCGGCGAGGACCTTTGGTACAAGCACATCGCTTACCGGTACCGGCACAATCGGAACGCCGCTTGAAGGTGCCATCGGGAGTGGTGTGTCTGCCTCAATGTCAGCTGCACTATCGGGCCGAAAGGAGACCGGAGACAATGCAAGCGCAAACTCCGAGCGCTCCGCTACCAACCAGGTCACGCGCGGGACGGACAAGTCCGAGGATTTAGGCAGCCGGGTTGTGGTCAGTGGCAACAGCGGCGATGTGCAATCGTCGGGGACCTTCAGCCAGAACTCCGACTACACCGATGCCAGCCACAGCCGGACTACCAGCGAAGGCACCGACTGGCGCGTTGCCGAGGCCGACGAGCGGCGCGCGGCTGCGGCGCGGTACCGCGAGATTGGCGGCAGGATGATGTCCGAAGCAAGCTACGCGGAGAGCCATGGATTCCAGGTGTCGAGCGACATGTCGAACCTGATCCAGGATCGCTACGAGGCCCTGCAGCGGGAACATCCCGAATGGCATCTTCCCGACATCTCGAACCCGCGCCTCGACTACCGCGATCTCGCAAGGCGCGATCAGGCCATCAGCTACATCATGGATGACCTGATGAGTGATTTGCGCAATCGGCGCATCGACGAACTGACGGACGTAGCCGATATTGCGGGCAAGGGCTCGATCGGCAGCAACGCCGAACTTGGCATGCCGGGCAGCGTTGCACTCCCGCCTGCCGGACACACGTCGGCACTCGTAGCGTCCACCTTGGAAGGAGGAACGCTTCTGGCGGCTCCCGATGGACCGGTCGATGGAGCCAAACTTGCGCGTGAACTTGGTCTGGGCGTGAAAGCCAGCGCGCAACTAGGTCGGATGGATGGCGAACTCGTTCCGGCCATGGGCGTAGTGGCAGAGGAGGCAAGGGCGCTCGGACTCCCACGGCCCGTGGTCACCTCTGGGAACGACAGCACCCAGCACGTGGCCGGCTCAGCGCATTACGGCAACCGGGCGCTGGACTTCAGGGGCAACAACATTTCGGACGAGCAGGGCGAAGCTTGGGCCCAGCGCGTACAACTGCGCCTGGGGACATCATACGCGGTCGACTTCGAGCGATTTCCGGAGAATCCCGCGCGCGATCATCTGCATGTCGCGAAGCGCTCAAGCTAACTGTCAGATCAGCCGAAGAAGTTCGCCATATATGCAAGGTAGGCTCCTACCGCGACGATCATGGCCGCAAGCGGCACAGCCAACGGATACTTCCCAGAAGGAGCGCCTGCTTGAAAAGTCGGGATCGGATGGCCGGTAACATGATCGAAATGACCGGGTCGCGGATACATGGGCTGACCATCCAGTCCGTAGCGATTGTGGTCCATTGCAAGCCTCCGGTCGATTTCGCAATGCTACGGCATTCAGACTGATTTTTCAATCGGATGTGCCCTATTTGGCGCGGTTTACACCAAAAACGAATCCAACTTCTCTCCTGCGGCGCGCAGCGCCGGCATTACGGGAACAACGGTTCGGAAATTGCGGCAATTTCACATTAGAGCAATGGGCCGAACTCGATTTCTGGCGGCCACCCCACTAGCGGAAACCTGGGAGCATCTGGATGAGATTAAATGGCCTGCGCAAGCTGTTTGAAGTCCCTCGGATCGAGGGGCAAGACAAGACCGATGCCCTCTTCGACGAGCTTATACGCGGCAGGCGTCTGCCGGCTTACGAGGATGGGCGGCGAGTGCCGCTCGAAATCTTCAACTCACCCCTGCGCTTCCTGCTTGTCTCGCAAGATCCCAAACACCGATATCTCGTGCGTGCCGCGGCACCTTTGGCATCAGGGGACAGGCGGGTGAAGTCGGCCGTCTAAGGCAAATGGCTCCTGACTCAGGAGCGTATAGGCACCGCTCGCCCTGTCGGCATCAAAGATGAGGTTCCAGCTGTTACGAGAGACCGCACTAGGAATGAGTACAAACAGGTTGGCGGCGAGAAGCGCATCGCCGAATTGTTGCTGTCCTGCGCTGGGGATGCCGGGAACCAGCCAGTTGGGGTTCGGGACATCGGCAGGCTCGATGATCGCCACGCTTGCCGGATCGTGGATGTGCAGCGAAGTCAGGACATGCCGGACCGTATCGAGCGCCATGAACCCTTTGTGGACTGCGACCTCAAGTATGGCGGTTGCTGGATCGACCGAGGAATAGACGGCCCTGACGCGCTTGCTGTTCCAACGGCCGCCCTGCCGAAATGCACCCTCACCACTGTCCCATGTGCTGGCATAGATGGCGAGGTCAATGCGCCAAGCCACCAAGTCGGTAGCACCAAGAGGGCCCGGCAGTGGCGTCACGCGTATACGCCATATTCCAGTCGTTCGAGGAACTGCTCGACCAGCTCGGTGCCGATCGGAGTGGTCAGCAGGTCAAGGGGGCGCTGCTGGTCGAGCCCGATCGCCGGGGTTTCGAGCCATTTTTCGGCTTCGCTCTGCGAACCGAGCACGGCGGTCGCCTTGGAGACGATCTCGGCAAATTTCCAGGCGCGCGAACTCTGCTCGATGCTAAGCTTGCTCTTCTTGCTCTCGCTCTTGCGCCGCTGCAATGTACGTAAGCTCATCCCCACCGCCTTGTCCAGAATTCTGGGGTCGGCAACCACCGGAACATTGATAACAAGTTGGGTGAGGGCGTCGCCTGGGAAACCGGAGCAAATCGCGGCGTGAACGCCGAGCGCATCGCTCGGGACATGCCGGAATGTGCGCTTGCCTCCGAGCAAGATCATCACCTTGCTGATCTCGTCCGCTTCAATTGTCGGGGTGCTCATGTGTGAAGCCTCGCCTCCATGTGTCATATGTCGCGTAATATACGTCACGTGTCGCAAAAGTCAACCCGGTGATCGATCCTCGGTACGCGATTTGCGCGCACCGCGTCGCGGTGCATCGAGCAGCACTACCAGGCCATGCTCCCTGACCCGAGATGCATAATCATCGACGAGATCGGCAAGACTTGCGAGATAGGCTTTACGGGGCAGGGGGAAGGGCAGACTTTCTCCGCGCGACCAGCGCTGCAGCGTTATCGGCGCGATGAAAAGCTCAGCCGCGATTCCCCGGCGCTCCATTCCGGTATTTTCCGGCTGCGCGCCGCGCTCGATGAACATCCGAAATTCAAGATCCGATGCAGCGTCACAGATCCGCATCGCCAATGCGAGCGACGCGAGGCGACTGAGTTCATAGTCGAGAAAGTGGGGCGCGCCTGGGGCATCGTCCGAAGCCCTGTCGGTTGCAACCAGACTGAGGGATGGGCCGGATTTCCGAGATGCGCGCGCGCGGTGAGCAGAAGGGCGCTTGGAAGGGGAGGGGCGCTGTAGGCGGCGAACGATATTCTTCATCAAATGCTCCAGGTTGTTTGATCTGAGTTGCGCCAGATAGGCCATGCAAGGGCAGGCCATCCGGTCGGAAGGCTGCCCCGTAGCAGCGGGCCCGCCCGGCCGCAACGAGAAAATGATGCTTAGAATATCATCATGACTGTTAGGAGTCAAAATCTGGTTGATCAATACTTGGATTGTGGATATGTTCCCCTTGTCGAAATCAAGCGGCGGTCAGGGGCGTCCAAGGGGGTGATGTCAAGGAGAGCGAGATGCAGCACGATGCCATGCGACATGACTGTACGCCCTTGCGCTTTGGGGTCTTGCGCAAGGGGGCAACGCGCGCCCTCGAGCATCTCGTCGTTCGTGAAGTCGACATCCGCAATGGCGGCCGATACGCCGGGCTTGGTGCCGAAGACTATCTGAGCCTCGCGCATCACAGCGGCGGCATGGTTCTCACCTCCCACCTGTCCGACCTGGATAGCTTCGAAAACGAACATCCTCTGGCCCACAATGGCGAGCGGGCCTTCATTCCTCTTCCCAGACGCCGCGGCAAGCATACGGTTCTGCCTTTCCCGATCATAGATTTCGGCGTTCAAAATCGCGGGCTGCAGTGCCTTGGACACCTGCTGCAGCTGGTAGTCGCCCTGATGCAGGTGTCGGCCCAGGGACCTCCGCTCGAGATCGTCATTCCGTTCCCGGATGACAATTTGCCCTCTGATCATCTCGTGCATCTGATCGGCCTGTGCGATGCTCTGCCCGATCAGTCGAACTCGGCATATGGCTACGCGACCGGAAACGCGCATCCCTACCGGATCCAGCCCGTGATGCTTCCCGGGATTGTCGGCGCCCTGCTCAACCGCGATTGGCTTGGAAAAGCCTTTGTCGAGACGAGCGGTCTGAATGGCGGCGCCCGCGTTCATTTCCCCTATCGCCGCTCACCCTTTTCGCTCAATCAACTGCCCTTGTTGCAGCAGATTGCCGCAGGGCGCTTGTCGGTCATCGGCCTCCCGGACATCCCTCTGACCCGGTTCGGGGCTTGAATACCCGGTTTCGGTCAACTGTCCGCAAGTCTCGAAAAATACTCGACTTCGATCCGATCAGGTCCGGTCAACCGTCCGCGAATGCTGACCTTGCCAAGAAGCTCCGGCGGCATGCACGCGTCGGCGAAGGACAGCCGCCAGCAAACACCGTCGGCATCGCGCAGGATAAGCCCACGCGCACCGGGCTCGATTGTTCCGATATAGAATCTGGCGTTGCGAGGGCTCAAACAATTCATGGGGGAAGCTTGATTTCCGTTGGAGGTGAATGGCTGCGGATGCTTGCGTAGCCCGGGCCGGGCATAGCCTTGAGGATGGAACTTGCCCAGCAATTGTAGCCTTACCCCCGCAAACGAGCGGGTGTGTTCGACCGCAAGCCTGTTGGCCGACTTCTGGACAGAAGTCGAAGAGATGCTGGCGCAGCGAGGAGTAAAGCTATGACGACGTTGAAAAGCGGAATTACCACAAGGCCCGGACCATGGCCCTAGCGCGGCGAGTTGAAGTCGGCCGCGCACGGACCAAAGGTTTGGCTTACGTCGAATGAGAGACTCGCCAAGGTGCTGCCTGACCGCAACCGGAAACTCCTGGCGCTGATCGCCACGGAAAAGCGGGCGTCTTTGCCGGCGCTGGTCGAACGAACAGGGCGAGCCAAGTAAAATCTGTCGCGCACATTGAAGATGATAGAGCGTTACGGTTTCGTGCGTTTTCGAGAAGCGGTCCAACCGTGCACCCGCTCCGCGTGTGAATTACGACGATATCCGGCTCGATCTGTCGTTGCGCGCGCAGGCTGCCTGATCGCGCAATCCGCAAAATGGTGGCGCGGCCCGGTGGGAGGCGACCCGGGCCGCGCCTTCTGCTCAGGCCAGGATCGCTTCCTCGATGCAGTGGATGCAGTCACTTATGCGAACCTGGTTGGCAGAATCGGGTTTGGGCTACACTGCCTTGTCGGGACACTCTCCGCAGTCCTGCGCCCCCCCAGGAGGAGAGGCGCGTTTCATCGCCTTGATCCGCGCCTTCATGGCCTCGATGGCTTCCCGCGTGTTTGCGCCTGCTTTCGAACCCATCTCCGCCGTCAGGGCATCGGCGACGCGCTGCAGTTCCAGCGCCCGGACCGAGGTAACGGCCATGGCGGGCTCGGTTGCCGCCTTTGCCTCGCGGGCGGGCGGCGCGGAAGCGAGGGCTGGCTGAGCGCCCAGGGCAAGCAGTGCGAACAACAAGTATTTGGGTTTCATGGGTGATCTCCTCATTCTCTAGAAAAAGCCGGTCCGGCGACCGTATGAGAGGTCGCTGGTTGCAGAGTCCCCGAGCGCCGACCGGCGCACGCTCAGGGTAACGCCCCGACTGCCGCGACTGCGGTAGTGGAGGTCGCGGACATCGAGGTTGTTTCGTTCCGCCCAGTCCTGGGCGTCCTTCTCATTGGCAAAGTCGCCGATTTCCTGATGGTCATAGGACATCCGTCCGGTCCTCTTCTGGGCAGGCAGGGCTGGGCGCACTGGCAAGGACTGGGTTCGAAGCGGCGATTTCGGCCAGTCCGTCGGGTAATGTCGGGCAGAGCGCGACGAATGCAGCGGCGAGCGCGAGCGCGACCATCGCCCAGACCGCAACGTCCTGAACATCGGACCCGGGCGCAGCGAAGGAGAGCACCGCAAGCCAGATGTGGGTGGCCTGACAGCCATCGAACAGCTTGGTGGCGCACGCTCTAGTGAAGGCGGGAATGGGCCGGCGCCTCACAGATCGAGCCCCAGCGATTTTTCGGGAACGGGGAGCTGCCGCACCGGCGCCTCTGGCACCGGCCCCAGCACCGCATCGAGCTTGGCCCTGAGCTCTGGGCTCATGCGCAATTCGGGAACCTGGCGGGTTTCGATAGGATTGGCGTGTCCGGCGTCAACTTCGACTTTGCCGGTCACCTCAAGGGCGGAGGTCTTGTTGCCCGGAGTGCGGTCGAGCTGGAATTTGAGGGCACCGAGATCATCGGTGACAACATGCATGTCATCGGTGGCGCGGGTGTTGAGGACATTTTGCGTCCGCTGGGTCGCAAGGTTGCGCTGGGAAGACGAGATCACCTCGATTGCATGTGCTTTGGTCATGCCCTGCGCCATGTGGGCATTGAGCGCGTAGCCAAGATCGAGACGGCGCAGCATGGGATCATTGGCGGGCAGGGTAAGCTGCCGCTTATCGGCAAGTTCGACCGTCACCGTGTCAGGCTTTGCTTCGATCACCTTCGCGTAAGTCGACTTGGCAATGTCGCGGACGGCATCCTTGTCACGCCAGAACACCGTGTCGCCGTCATGGATCCGGATGAACTTCTGGTCATAGAGCCCGAGCCGGTCGAACTTGTGGTCTGGGTCGATCCGGTCGGGATCGAAACTCAGGCGCTTGCCGCCCTTCTCGAGCGTGACCTTGCCGTCCTTGCGAATGTCGACGATGGCATATTCACCGCGGGAGAGGCCAATCTCGCGCACATCCATCCGCGCCTCGAGTACCTGGCCGCGCCGGTAGGTAGAGGCAAAGCGCAGTTCCTCGCGGCTGACATTGGCGCTCTGGAGCGTTTTGAGCGCGATGCCTTCGCCCCCCAGCGCGCCTTCCTGGAGAAGTCCTTGCTGTACGAGGCTATTGATCTGGGTCCGGTCCTCGCGCCCGGCGGTGAAGATCGCTGTCGCCTCGCGCTTCTCCGGACTCAGCGACAGCCAGAGTTCGGCGGCCCGCGCGACGTGGTTCTGACCCGCCTCGATCACCCGGCCGTGCGCCGCCAGCAGGTCGAGCGCGAGACTGGCATGGCCTTCGTTCGAGAGCCCCGCGACCGCCAGCAGGAGCGACGAATTCCTCTGACGGATGTTCTCGTCCATCCGCACGGTCGCCTGGCCAGCAGCCTGCGAGACCGCGAACATCTTGCCTTGCTCGATCGCCGACAACTGCTGGCGGTCGCCCATGAACGGCGCCTTGGCGACATCGAGCTGCTCGGCAATCGCGGTGAGCCGCAGCATGTCGCGCGAGGAGACCATAGAGGACTCGTCAGTGATGATGACGGTATTGCTCAGCGCTGCTTTGGAGGCTTCGAAGCGCTCGCCAGATACCTGGGCCGCCGCCGAACCATGCTTGTTGATGAAACCGGCGATGGTCCAGGCCTCGATCCCGGCTTCCTTCATCTGTTCGACCGACATCGTGCCCGAAGCACCGCCACGCAGATCGGCGACCATCTTGTTCTGGAAGGCGAGGCCGATCAGCTTGATGCCTTCTGCGCCAAGCACCTTGTCGAGCGCACCGAGCAGGGTCGACTTGCCGGCGCCCGCAACGCCCTGGATGTTGAGAAACCGGTCGGTGCCCGCAAGGATCGCAACGCCGGCGGCTAGCTGACCTTCGTTCAACTGCCAGCTATCGACGCCGGCCCGCTCGAGCCCGAGTTCGCGAGCGGCCTCCTGAAGCCGGGCCATGGCGAGATCTGGTGCCAAGAAAGCGCGGCCCTGACCGGCACCGGCATCCAGGCGGTCAAGTATCTGCTGTTCGCGCGCCAGCGCCTCAGGCGTCGTCACCAGGTCGTAGTGGCCGTCCGCGCGATCGGACTTGCCGGGAATGAGGTGGCCCTCCCGGATGAGTTCGCCGATCCGTGCGGCCACGGCCTCACCCTCGAGGCCCTTGATCTGGAAGCCGAGTGCGCTCGCCAGGATGGCATGGGGTGAAAATGCCGCCTCTCGCTCGGAAAGGTGCCGGATAGCGGACGCGGTCGCGTGCTGGGCCTTGATGGTTTCAACGGGGAGAAAGAGTGCCGCCGTCCCGCTGACAGCCAGCGCGCTCGGAGGACGCATGGCCGCACTGATCCGCTCGGCGATCTCGGCGAAGGCCTGAGAGGCGGTTTCCCGAAGCGATGGCCTGGCCTGGTGCTGTACCCGCGCCATGGCCTCCGCGACGAGCGGCTTACCGTCGAAGCCCAGTTCGGCAGCGCGAGTCTTCCAGCCCTCGACAAGCGCGGTGCGATCTCCGACCGCAAGTTTGGGATCGCGGGTATAGAGCGTGATCTGCTTCTTGGTCGCCAGAGTTGTGGCTCCGGTCTCGGCGATCTTGGCCTCGATGTCGGCAGCGCGGGTCGAAAACGCCTTGATGACCTCGCCTGGCACTCCTTTGATTTCGAAGGCGCCGTGCTTGCCGGCGGCCTCGGTCTCGTAGCCGAGTTTCTGCAACTGGGCGCGGAAGGCGGCATGGTAGAACTGGCCAATCGTCGTATTGTTCTTCCAGATCTCACCGTTCCACAGTGCCTTCCAATTGCCCTTGAGGTCCCGGGTGAGGTTTGCGACCACGGCATGGATATGGCCTTGCGGATCGAGCGCGCGGCTCGTGTCATGGGCAAAGAGGGCATAGACGAGATTGCCGGTCCGCTCGGGCTTGCCATTGCGGCTGCGTTCGTAATTGCGGGCCTCGGCGAACTGCCTTTCGACAAGCTGCGCCATGGTCGAACGCACCGCCGCCAGGTGCGCACCCAGAATCCGCCGGTCGCCCGAGACCAGGGCCAGGATCGAGGCAGACTTGGGCATTGAAAAGGTAAGATCGAGGCCTAGGCGGCGCCCCTCGACCTGCCCGACCTTATCGCCATCTGGCAGATGTCCGTTCAAGATCGCCTCGAACGCATCCCTCTCGACTGGACCCGCAAGTCCGAGATCGCGCGCACCCTCGCCAGCCCAGACCCCGGCTTCCGCGTTCTCTTCAGCCGTGTAGTAGTTGTCGTTCGCGAAATAGTCGGCGGCGCCGCTCGAAGACCGCACTGCTGCAATGGAGTGCATGGGCTAGATCTCCATTCCGTCATCCGAGCCGTCAGCGAGGCCGGGACCGGACATCTCGGCGCCATTTGGACCGCCTACGGAGCGTTCAATCCTGCTCTCCGGTTCGAGCGCTTCGCCAAGTTCGCGCGCAGTCTGACTGGCGCGCTGCCTAGCAGTCTTGGCCTGTGCGCTCGGCGTCGGCTTGATTACACTTTCGGGGTCGCGGATTTGCGCCTGCGCGGCAATTAGCGGACCACCGGGACGGAATATCATCGTGTTGCCGAGACTGCCTGCGGCGAGCGGGCTTTCGCCTGGCATGGATCCGGCAGGAAGTGCAGCAACATCTGCCTGCGGCGCGAGCGCTGGCGGCCTCGGCAGTTCCTCATCGTGGTCGAGTTCGACCTTGGGCTCGAGCTCGTCCTTGGTCTGTCGGCCACCACCTTTTTCGTCTGCATCGTCATCGCTGGCGGGCTTCGCGAACTCGATCGGCTCGACATTCTCGCGCAGGATGTAGCCTTCGGCGACCGCCGGGTAGTCCTTGTAAGTGAGCTTGATCCGCGCGGCATCGAAGCCCTCGGGGAATACCAGGAACCCGCGCAGCGAGGGCAGCTTCATGATGTCGTCGGGCAGGACCAGAGGCTGGACTTCGGAGCGGGGGGTAATTGTCGCCGCATCGCGGATGTTGGAATAGCCGTAACTGTAGGCCTCATCCATCATGCGCACCTCGCGGTGCCCGATGTAGTCGGAACAGTGCTCAGCGGTATCGCGATCGGCGGCGGCCAAAATGAGCTTGGTGCGCGCCAGCGAAGAGAGGTTCTGCGCGCCTTCCTTGCCGTAGGTCTCCGACAATTTGGCGAAGGAATGGATGCCGAGAACGAAGGCTCCGCCGAACCCCCGTGCGGTCTGCAAACCGTCCTCGATTGCAGGCAGGCGGTGCAGCGCATGGACCTCGTCGAAGAAGAACCAGGTGCGCAACGAGCGCGTGCGCGGCAGGCGCATCAGCGTGTGCACTGCTAGGTTCATCCAGAGCGAGAGCAGCGCGCGGTTGAGGACGAGTTCGTTGTGCGAGGAGGTGATGAACAGGATGCTGCCCGGCTTGTCATCGGTGCGGATCCACGCTTGTATCGAGAAGGGCTCCTTGCCCTCGGGCAGGAAGCGCAGCGCCTGGGCATTGGTGTTGAACACGGCCCGGATAGACTCTGCCATCTTGGCCGCTTCGGGCGCAGTCAGGGGATCGGCGACGGTGTTTTCGAGCATCTTGTGGACCTCCTTGAGGTCCGCCATCATCAAACGGCTTGCGAGCGCCTGGTTGGTCGCCTGGCCATCCTTGATGAGCTTGATGCAGGTCTCGACAAACAGCGTGCGGGCAGCGAGCATCCAGAAGGGTTCCGCCCCGCCGCCATCGGCGGGCAAAAGGGCGGCGGCGATGCCGGTAAAGTCGGCATGATTCTTCGCCTCGCCGAACACCGACCAGCTCGGGCAACGCTCGTCCATCGGGTTGAGGATCACGTCGGTCTGGGGATTGTAGAACGCCTCGACGTAGGCACCGGTGAGGTCGAAGACGACGGCGCGATCGCGGCGCATACGCATCTGAGCGATCAGCGCGCGCATCTGGGTGGTCTTGCCGGTCCCGGTCGAGCCGATCATCATCGTGTGCGACTGTTCGGTACGCCACGGGAAGGCGACCCCGGCGAGCGAATAGGCGTGATGAATGCCTGCCGCTTTGCGCGGTGCAAGCGGCATCGCCATGACCTCGTCGAGGCTCATGTCGGGAAGCCGCTCTGTGATTTCCTGTTCGAGCGCTGCCCGGTTGTGGGCATTGATGACGGCTGCCAGCTCTGCGCCGTCGACCAGCATCGCGCCGCGCTGGTGACGCTCTTCGAGGATCGACTTGCCGCGCCGCTTCGAGAAATCGACGAACCAGATGGCGAGCGGTACGGCGAGGAATAGCGAGATGAACAGCGAGCCCCAGACCGCGCGCATCATCCGGTTCCAGGCGATGGCAACATCGGGGTGTGAGGCGACCATCGAAATCGGCGCCGGGATCACTTCGCCAGAGGGCAGGGTGAGGTTGATGACCTTGCTGGGATTGAACTCCATGAAACCCCATCCGGCGGCATAGATCCGCATGAGAATCATCTGCACCTCATGCTCGTGCAGACGCAGCGCGAGCACCACTGAGAGCACGACGAGGAAAGTGAAAAACCACACCAGGAAAGGCAGGCGTGCCGAGGCAAACCACATCAGGAATTCATGGGTGATCAGCTGCGAACCGCGGGTGAAATCACCGGCATTGCGCGGCATGGTCCCGCGCGCCGAATGGTGCTGCAGCTTGCCCGGGCGAGCGCGGTCGGACCAGGTGTCAGGCCCCGCCATGGAAGGCCTCCATGCGCCGCTCGGCTTCGGTCAGAAGTTCGGTGTGCACCTCGGGGTATTCGCGCTGGACGATGAGGTCGAGCGCGAGGAAGGTATACTCGGACGAGAACTGACGCCGGCGATCCTGCTCGGATGAACCGGAAAGGTCATCGATGAAGCGCTCGATGGCGATTCGCAGTAACTTCGATCGGGAGATATTGCGCGAGACCGCAGCGGCATTGGCCGCCTCGGCAACCGATCCGGGAAGCCGGACCGAAATCAGGACTGTTTCTGTCATCACCAAACCCTTCGAAAAGGGCCCGGTGGAGATTGCGCCTGGATGTTTTAGGCCATCGCCGATGGCTTGGCAAGGGAGGGGGGAACAGCTGCTTGCCGTATTCAAATGTATTACGCGCAAAATGGCGTAATTACGTCGTCCCCAATTGTATTCAGTCCTTATCACACATTGTGATACAGGGATGACATTGCTGTACACGCGCGCAGTTCTGCCAGTTTTTCCTACTGCCGTGCAGTGTACGGTCTGCACCTTTACCCCTTGATCCGATGCAACTTGGTTCGCGTTGGATTACTGCTTTTTCAGGATCGAGGATCGGGCCCTCAGTGCCATTCTCTAGGCGCAGCAGGGGCAATCTATGCTTCGCAGGCATCGACAAATTACAGATGGTTTGAACAAGAGGACTTGCCAACAGGCTGCGGCGTTGTGATGCTTTTGCCGGGAGGTTTCAGCGCCAACCCACGAGGTATCATCATGGCCAGGAAAGGAAGTCTTGAAGCGGAACGACAGGCAATCGCAAGGGAGCGAAACGCGCTGGAAGCGCGCGAAGCGAAGCTGCGGGAAAGCGAGCAAAATGCCATGGCCGAACTGTTGCGGAAATCGGCACTCGGCAAGGCACCGTTCGAGCGGGTTGAAGGCTTCTTCGCCGCACTCGGAAAGCTCGGCCTGGACGAAGCGGAAAAGCGCTTGGCGAAAAGCTGAAACCGGCCTCGACAGAGGCCAGCGCAGCCGGGGTTCGATGCCCCGGCTGCGCTTTATCTGGACACGCAAAAAAGGGGGCCGGAGAGCCCCTTGTCGGTGCCCTCCGGCGCTGCGATCAATGATCATTTCAGAACGGGCAATCCGCGTCCCATTCGGGATCCATAACCACACTCATGAAGCTTGCGGCGCGGGCGATGTTCGCTTCGTCAAAGTCGTCAGCCATCATCCCGGGTACGGAATGGACGATCCGGTCGATCAGGTCCTGGGGCAGCGCGTTGTAGTCGCCTTCGTCGATGGCGAGGAAGCAGCCGGACTCGTCCTCGATGACGTGCTGGTCGAAGAAGCTGTGCTGGGCCCGGATCGTCGCAGCGCGCACTGCAGCGTCATAGCTGATGGGATCAAAAGCCGGGATGTCGAGGGTCTTGGTAAGAGCGTTCATGTGAGCCTCCTGTCAAAGGAATTGAAGAGGTCTCCTGCGCGATGGCCGAGCTTGGCCCGGGTCAGGAACGGGCCGCCCACGGCCCGCCGCGCAGCGGGGGTGGGGGAGCCGATTTTTTCGCCTTCTTCAGGCGTAAAAATTGGGGGAACCGCTCTTCTTGACGCGGGACAATGGCGGCCATCATGCTTGGAATTCTGCGAGAGTGTTTAACCCTGTTGGGCAGCACCCATGTGGCCCCGGGCACGGGTCTCGCCCGCCCGGCCGATGCGTAGCTTCGCGTCCCCGCCAGTAGGCCGTCAGGCCATTACTGGCGAGGGCAAGAAGCAAGCGAGCCGGGCCATGAAAGCGTGCGTCCCGAGCGACAGAAAAGAAGGGCATCCAGCGGTTAGGCCGGACACCCTTCTGGTTGATGCATTCGGAGCAAACCCCGCTCAGAATGGCGGAAGTTCATCGCCATTGACGGTGCGCTTCATCGCCGGCCGCTCAGCTTGCGCCGGGGTCTTGGGCTTCGACGCGGGAGCCTCGTTTTGGACCGAAGCGTCGCGCACGATATGGAGGGGAATACGTGCTTCACGGAGCCGGTCAGCAAGGTTCGCCTGGATGCCGCCCCCGCTGCACACCACCGCCTCGACAGGCTTGAACGAGAGCATGCGGGCGTTGCGTTGATAGGGTGCCGAAGGTCCCCGCGAGGTGTCGGGCTTGCACAGGATCACTGGCACATTGTGGCGCGATGCCCATGCTGCCGCGATCACGTCCGCACCCTTGTTCTGGGCGGTCGTTGCCAGCGCCATCGACGGGACACGGGCATGGATCGCATCGAGATAGTCTTCAACTAGCGCAATGTCTGTGAACTGCTGTCCGCCCGAGAACACCACGACCGGACCCGATGGGGCAAACTGCTCGCGCCGCTGCGCCTTCTGTGCCGCGAGATAGTCGCGCGCTTCGATCATCGAGGCATTGGTCTTGGACGACACCCTGGACCCACGCACCGGCGAGAAGGGCCGACCGGTTTCGACGAGGTAGATCTTGGCGGCATGGTCACGCATGCATTCCATCGCGTCGCGGCATTCAGCGAGGCTGCGGGCCTGCATGGTGAGGTCTTCAAGGTCGGTCGCGTAGACCTCGCTCGGATCGTATTCGCGCAGCTTTTCCTGGAGACGGTTGGACATTGTATCTTCGCGGTCGTCGAGCCGCTTCGCCACGACATGGAAGCTGTTGGCGATCCCCCAGGCAACTTCGCTCGCGAAGTCTTCCATGCGGGTGTCGCGGAACAGGTCGAAGACCGTTGCCAACATCATCTCGATCGCCGCCTGGGCCACCTCGGGATCAGGCATTTCGATAGCGCTCGGCTCATGCTCGATCGAGAGCTTGGCCAGCTCGGTCTGCTCCATGAATGCCCGGGCGTAGTCGGGCGTGGCGATTTCGCGCGCATAGTGTTCGGCAAGGTCGGCGAAGTTCGAGAAACGGTCCGTCATGATAACCTCCAAAAGGAATTGTCTCTCATCACGCTGATGAAAGATGCCCATCGGAAGGACGCCGGAGTCAGGCAGTCGGGGACGGCGGCGCGCATGCGTTGCCGCCGCGAGCAGCGGGCGTGGGGGAGCCG
>Ga0209066_10001567_pt1 | contig 30003 bp, 7 predicted proteins | sample All_14_2_FD_187198 | JGI IMG/M metagenome (GOLD analysis project Ga0209066, IMG submission 187198) | Freshwater microbial communities in response to fracking from Pennsylvania, USA - Allegheny Zone_MetaG_DW_15 (SPAdes) (version 2) ...
GTGCAGAACTGCCCAACGCCCAGCGTCACTGAGCCAGCCATTCCCTTCGCAATGCTTTCGCCGTTCTCCAGCAGTGCACCCGGCAAGATGAAAACGGGGTTCACGCTGCCCATTTCGGCGTACACCGGAATGGGGTCAGGACGTTGCGAAGCGGCATCGAAAAGCGCCTTTCCTCCCCGAAACGACCCCGTGAAACCAATTGCTCTGATCTTCGGGTGCTGCACAATGCCCATGCCGACCGTCGTTGAAGTGCCGTGCACCATGCTGAAGACGCCGTCGGGCATGCCCGTTTTTTCGGCTGCCGCCAAAATGGCCGAAGCCACCAGTTCGCAGGTGCCGGGGTGCGCCGGGTGCGCCTTCACGACGACCGTGCATCCCGCCGCCAGTGCCGAAACCGTGTCGCCGCCCGCTACCGAGAAGGCCAGCGGGAAATTGCTCGCCCCGAAAACCCCGACAGGGCCGAGCGCCCGCTCCATGCTCCGCAAATCGGGTCGCGGCAGCGGTTGGCGGTCGGGTAGGGGAGGGTCAATGCGGGCGTCCACCCAGGAGCCTTCCCGCAACAGTTCAGCGAAGAGCTTCAACTGGCCTACCGTGCGCCCTCGCTCGCCGTTGAAGCGGCCTGTGGGCAGGCCACTTTCGGCAGTGTAGCGCTCGCCGAGGTTGTCCAAAGCCATGATTTCTTCCGCAATTGCTTCGAGAAAAAAGGCTTTTTCGTTGCCACTTTTTTGACGGTAAACTTGGAAGGCAGCGGCGGCTTTTTGCGCAGCGACATCCACCTCGTCGGGCGTGGCTTCGTGGTAGGAAGGTGCCAATTTTTCACCCGTTGCAGGGTTAATGGCGTGGAAGGTGGTTACGCCCGTGGCGCTTGGCGTTTTGCCGATGAAATTTTTACCTGATAAATTCATGCTAAGTGTACGTTGAACGTCGGCGAGGTTCAAAACCGCGCCAACGTTTAGGTTAAGCAACAAAATTCACCAGCGTTCCTATCCGCTCAATCGTGATGCGGATTTCGTCGCCGGGTTCGAGGGTGAAATCCTTCGTGGGAACGATGCCCGTGCCCGTCATCAGGAAGCAACCGTCTGGGAAGCTAAGCTCCCTGAAAAGCCAACCGGCCAGTTCCTCCGGGCTGCGTTTCATTTGGCTGACGCTGGTTTTTCCTTCGAAAACAGCCTCGCCGTTGCGATTGATGAGCAGGTGGATTTCGCTGTCGATGGGGAAAGCCCACTCACTCACGTAGATGCACGGGCCGATGGCAGCGCAGCCGTCGTAGGTTTTTGCCTGCGGCAAATACAGCGGATTTTCACCCTCGATGCTGCGGGAACTCATGTCGTTACCGATGGTGTAGCCGACGATTTTGCCGCTGGAAGTAAGCAGTAGTGTGAGTTCTGGCTCCGGCACGTTCCAGGTCGAATCCTTGCGGATGCGAACTTTCTGACCTGACCCCACACAGCGATGCGGGGTGGTTTTGAAGAACAATTCAGGCCGCTCGGCAACGTAAACCCTTGCATAAAAGTCGCCGCCGCCCGCCGCTTCAGACTCCTCCTGACGTGCCAGTTTGCTGTTGAAATACGTAACGCCGCTGGCCCAGATTTCTTGGATGCCGATGGGCGCTTGCAATCCGTTTTGGAGCAGTTGGTCGGCATTTGTGATTGGCTCCAGTTTTGAAACCAGGCTTTTGGTTTTTTGAAAAAGCTGGTCGTCGTTGATGAATTTGTCCCAGAGATAATTTTCGAGCAAATAAAACTGGTTGCTTGATTCTACCAAGATGCCGGATTTGAGTTTGTAGATTTTCATTCTTTTAAGTTTTCTGTTCAAATAGTTCGAAGTCAGTGCAAATCCCTTGTCACCTCCGACCCCGATTTCCCCACCAAAATATCCAAGTCTGCGCCCTTGTCGGCCTGCTCCACGTGGTCAATGTAGATTTTCACGTAGCCACGGGTAGCCAATCGTTTTGAAGATGACCGCCCGGCCTCGGTGTTTCATCAGTTTTTGCGAAGCGGCGCTGGGTTTGATGAAGGCCCTGTTTTCACAGATAATGTTTTCGCCGAGCGACATCACGGGGAATTCGAGGGGGAAACCGCCCGCTTCTAGCATGCCTTTTTTGACGATTTCGGCGAACTCCCGCAGGTGGCCGTTGCAGGGCGTCAGCTCCGACCAGGTGTTGCAGATACCGATGACGGGCCGCCCGCGGAAAAGGTCGTCGGGGTATCCCTGGTTGCGCATCCATGAGCGGTGCACGAAACCCATTTTATCGTCCCCGCCAAACCACTTTTGGCTGCGGAGTTGTTTTTCGTTTTTCATTGGAACAAGAAATGAAGGCTCAAATATGCCAAAATCCTTAAAACATTATTGGAAAGTCAATCGATTGCGCAAGGTTGAAATAAATTATTTCCTTGCCATGTTTTTTTACTTTTTCCTAAAAAATCTAAACCATGATTTGGGCTTTGGGCTTTGTCATAATCAGTAAAATACGAGATGTGTGCCAACCTATTAGCGGGTTGCAAAATGGGTTGCGGGTACACACAAGCGCTGCACGCCAGCGTCGCTTATCATTGCGACCGGCTTAAAATTTCCTTCAAAAAACAGCCTAGTGCAGATGGGTAAAGCGGAGGAAAGGCGGGCGGGATTGGTTGGCAGCCTGTGGCTGCTACCACGGTAGTGACTGCGGACTCGATTCATCCACCCAGTTGCTTCAAATCGTCAAGGGGCTTGATTTCCATCAGGGCTTGCATTTCAGTGGTGGCAACTTTGAGGAGTTTGTCGGCCCGTTCGTTTTTACCCATCCCGTCTTCGATGAGCATGGCGTTGATGGCTTGTAGGTTGTTCAGCACGACGAGTTCGAGCTTGGTTGCGTGGTCGCGGATATTGCCTTTTTTGTCAGGGTTGGCGGCCCGCCATTCTTTGGCAGAGATGCCGAAAACGATGAGGTTGAGCAGGTCGGCCTCCGTGGCTTGGTAAAGCCCTTCGAGCTTGGTGTTCCACTGACTGATGGGCACGAGGTGCTGGCGAACGGTGTTGGTTTGAAGGTAGTGGTTGGCCTTGGTGAGGGTACGTTGGATGCTCCAGGACTCGCCGAGGCGCAGGGCTTCCTCCTCCTTCAGCCGTTGAAATTCTTTGATGAGGTAAATCTGAAAAATGGGGTTCATCCAATAGCAGAAATTCACGGCAATATCGCGGTGGGCATAAGTACCGCCATAACGTCCTGCTTTTGAAATAATGCCCTTGGCATTGGTGAGTTCCAGCCAGCGGTTTGGGGTTAGCGAAAAGGGTTTTTCGAAGAACTCGTCCCTAAACGTGCGGAATCCCGCACGGTTAAAACCGTCGTTGTGGATGGCCTCCCATTCGCCGAGGTAATTGATGGTGTTCTGGGTGCTCATCCAGTTGCGGATTACGAATCGCGGCTCGTCAGAAGCATTTTTTGCAAGGTCTGTCAGCGAAATGAAATCGCCTTCGCTTTGTTCGACGATGGTAATTTCCAAGCCTTGGACGTTGATGCTTTTTTGTGCCATAGTGTATCGTTTTGCTGGGTGAGTGACTGCAATTCAAAATTAATTGGCAGGAACCCGCCGGCAAAAATTGAAAAAATAATGGAATTGAAAGTATGGAGTTGGCAGCCGACGTCTGACAGCCAAAAGTCGAGGGATGAAGACTTTAAAACGGAAGATGGTGGACTTATTTCAGCGTAATTTCAATCACCCCATTTGCGCCACGAACGCCGTAAAACGCTGTTTCTTCAACATTCTTGAGCACTTTGATGGACTTGATTTGCTGGACTGGCACGAGTTCCATCACATCGCTCAGGCCACCACTCACCTGTTGGCCATTGACCACAAAAAGCGGCTCGTTACTGCTGTTCAGCGAGGAGATGCCACGGATTCTGATGTTAGCGTTGCTGCCATTGCCATCCACCTGCACCCCTGCCACCCGGCGCAGGTGATCCACCAAGCTGATGCTCTGTTCGGGGTTCTCAATATCGTTGCCCCGCTCAAAATCGTTAGGTGATGCTGTGCTGCTTTTTGTTGAATAACAACTTGGCAATGCGGAAACAGAAAGCAAGCAAAAAAGCAGGATAATGTTCTTCATATTCGTACGGTAGAAGGTTTAGTGATTGCCGAAGTTAAGGTTAAAGTCCAACTTGATGCTACGAAAGCTTAGGTTTTTTGATTTGAAGCCCATCAAGCTCAGCAGCATAGGTTCAATGCACTTAATGCTTAAATCAGTAATTACTGCAATTCGCTTACCGCTAGCAGTAGTAAATCGTTGAAAGTAGCAGTGAAAACTAGCTGCCCGTGTCGTTTTTCACGAAAAACGACACGGGCAGCTAAATGGCCTAGGCCCTCATCACCATCAGTATAAAAACTTTGCTACCTGTGGAAGTTTGAGCCTTCAGGAAGTAAATCCCAGGTGCTGTGATTTCCATTTCCTCCTCGAAAATCAAAATATCCCGCTTCGTTTCCGCCCAGATGACCCTGCCATTGAGGTCCTGCAAGCTGAGGCGAAGCAGGCCCCGCTCCACAAGCTCCAACTCCAGCGTAAACTTGCCGGAATTGATGGCTGGATAGAGTTTGTAAACTGCAAAACCATCGCTGCCACCCGCTGGGCGGCAATCGTTCACGCTTATTTCCTTCGCAATCGAAAAATTCTCGCAGCCCGCCTCCGTCACCACCACAGATACTTGGTAAGTTCCTGCAGTAGTGTAAACATGCGCAGGGTCACGCTCCGAACTGCCCGTTCCGTCGCCAAAGTCCCACACAAAAGCGTCAGGAAGCTCGGTGGTCTGGCTGATTTCGATGAAATGGACCGTGTCGCCCTCGCAGGCCACGTTTGCCGTCAGGAACTTCGCTTCAAACGCCACACCCGCCGAAAACACCACATCGAAAACCGTGGTTTCCTTGCAGCCGTTGACGTCCGTGATGACCAAGGAATACGTGCCGGCCTCCACCAGCGCATGTTCCAAAACTGGGTTTTGCTCAATCTTGGACAGCCCGCTCGGCGTCGTCCAAAGCCATTCGATTGCATCGCCAACTGATTCCACCAGTTCCAAATCCTCGTTGGTGCAAATCGGCGAATTGTTGCTAACCAAACCCACGGGGGCATCATGCAAGGAAACCTTCACCGTGTCCGTGCTCACGCAGCCGTTGGCATCGGTTAGCGTCAAAACATAGGTCTCATCCGCCAGCGGGCTTGCCAGCGGAGTTGGGATGTCGGCTGCGTTGAGCGTGGCAACTGGCGACCATTCAAAGCTCAAAACCCCTGCGCCACTGCTGCCGCTTCCGTCCAACTGAACACTGCTGGCATTCGAGCAAAATACGGCATCTGCACCCGCATTTGCCGTCGGCAGGGCATTGACAATGACCGTCGCACTGGCTGTCGCCGCGCAATTGTTCGCATCCGTGACCGTCACGGTGTAGCTGGTGTTCGCCTGCGGCGAAACATCAATCGAGGCAGTTGTTTCAGTTGTGCTCCAATTAAAAATGTTGCCGCCGGAAGCGTTCAAGGTGGTCATTTCCCCATCGCAAATTGAAGTCGTGCCAGTGATTGCCGCCGTCGGCAATGGGTTGACCGTGACGCTGGTGCTGGCCGTTGCGGAGCACCCGTTCGCATCGGTGACAGTTACTTGGTAGTTGCCGGAGGCAATGGCAGAGATGGTAGCGGTTGCCTCGCTTGTGCTCCACAGATAGCCGTTTCCGCCCGTGGCCGTGAGCGCCACGCTGCCTCCCTGGCAGAATGTGATCGGCCCGCTGAGTGAGATTGTTGCCGTCGGCAATGGGTTGACCGTGACGCTGGTGCTGGCCGTTGCTGAGCACCCGTTCGCATCGGTGACAGTTACTTCGTAATTGCCGGAGGCAATGGCAGAGATGAATGCGGTTGCCTCAGTGGTGCTCCACAGGAAGCCATTTCCGCCGGAAGCCGTGAGTTGTACGCTGCCACCCTGGCAGAATGTCGTCGGCCCGCCGGGGGTGATTGTTGCTGTCGGCAACGGATTGACGGTGATGCTGGTGCTTGTCGTTGCCGAGCATCCGTTCGCATCGGTCACTGTGACTTCGTAGATGCCGGAGGCAATGACAGTGATGGCATCGGTGGCCTCGCTGGTGCTCCACAGGTAGCCATTTCCGCCCGTGGCCGTGAGCGCCACGCTGCCTCCCTGGCAGAAGGTGATCGGCCCGCTGAGTGCGATTGTTGCCGTCGGCAATGGGTTGACGGTGACACTGGTGCTGGCGGTTGCGGAGCATCCGTTCGCATCGCTCACCGTGATTTCGTAATTGCCTCCGGCAATGGCAGAGATGGATGCGGTTGCCTCAGTGGTGCTCCACAGGAAGCCATTTCCGCCGGAAGCCGTGAGTTGTACGCTGCCACCCTGGCAGAATGTCGTCGGCCCGCCGGGGGTGATTGTTGCTGTCGGCAACGGGTTGACGTTGACGCTGGTGCTTGCCGTTGCTGAGCATCCGTTCGCATCGCTCACAGTTACTTGGTAATTGCCGGAGGCAACGGCTGAGATGGCAGCGGTGGCCTGACTAGTGCTCCACAGGTAGCCGTTTCCGCCGGAGGCCGTGAGCGTTACGCTGCCTCCCTGGCAGAAGGTGATCGGCCCGCTGAGTGCGATTGTTGCCGTTGGCAACGGATTGATTGTCAATGAAATAGCAATGCGAGAACTGCTGGTGCAGCCGCTGCTGGTGTTCCTTGTTTCAACGAAAAAAGTATAAGTTCCGGGAGATGTTTGGCTGGGCAGGAAGCTGGTCGTTCCAGCGGCCAAGGCAGTGCCGCCTGTACTGGTGACGTACCAGTCCGCCGTTTCGCCCGTGCCAACTGTCACCGCCAAAACCGGGTTCGGTACGCCTTGACAGATGGTTTGATTGCCGCTAGAAACTGGTGGCGATAGGGTAGGGCAGTTGCAATCAGGGCCGATGACCGTTTGCTCCGCAAAACAACCAGTGGCGGTGTTCGTGGCGATGAGCGTCAAGTCTTGGCCGCTTGGTGCGCTGACGGTGTAGTTGCCGCTGCCGCCAGCGACTGTGCCGAGAGGTGTTGCGGTAAGCTGGTCGGCACCCAGTGCGGTGACATCGAAGGAGTAGCTGGCCAAGTTTACATCGCAAGCCGTTGGCCCAAACGTGAGGCTGGGCAGCGGGTTGACGCTGATTCCAATGCTGGTGGTGTCTTTGCAGCCTAGGTTGTCGGTGACGATGACCTCGAAATTGCCGGAGGCAACTGCCACAATGGAAGCAGTGCTCTCGCCTGTGCTCCAAGCGTAACTGGTGCCGCCTGACGCCGTGAGTTGTACGGAACCGCCCTGGCAGAAGCTGGTTGGCCCGTTGGGGGCAATGTTGGCAATGGGCTGCGGGTTCAAAATGAGGCTGGCGGCGGTGCGGTTAATGCTGTGGCAGCCTGTTGAATTATTGACCGTTTCTGCATAAAAAATACCTGTGCCCGCTGGTGTGAAGCTCGTCGTGCCAGCGGCCAAGAGGTTGCCGCCACTTGGGGCGTCGTACCAGTCCGCCGTTTCGCCGGATGAAACCGTGACGGACAGGCTAGGGTAGGGGGTCCCCACGCAAACGGTTTGGTCAGGGCCAGCAGTCGGGGCGTTTACGGTGTTCACCAAAACGTCCACGCTGGTGGTATCGGCGCAGCCGACCGCATCTTCCACCACCAAAAAATAAGTGGCATTGGAGCTTGGTGTTGCCAGTGGATTGACCTGCGTCGAATCGTTCAGGCTAGCAGCGGGCGACCATGCGTAGCTGAGGCCCCCGTTCGGGCTGCTGCTGGCGCTACCGTCCAGCTGTGCTGTTTCACCCAAGCAAATGCTGCTGTTTGCGCCAGCATCCGCCACTGGGTTTTGATGGATGGTGAGGGTGAATTTCGTGCGCACGGAGCTGGTACAGCCGCTTGTTTCGACCCTTGTTTCCGCATAAAATTCGCCAGCGCCAGTGGGGGTAAAATCGGTGGAACCACTGGCTAGCAAGTTGCCACCGGACGGGGCGTTGTACCAGTCCACCGTCTCTCCGATGCCTGCCGTAGCGGTGAAAATTGGGAGGTTTTGCCCTTGGCAAATTTCAAGGTCAGCGTTGCCTTCCGGGTTGGGTGCTGCGACGGAAGGGCAGTTGCAGTTGGGTGCGTTGACCACCTCGGAACTTGCGCAGCCAGTGGACAAATTGATGGACGTGAGGGTGAGGTTTGTGCCGCTGGGCACATCGGTCACCGTCCACTCGTCAGCACCTAAGTTCGACACTGTGCCCGCCGAGGCAGCCAGCGAGTCGCCCGTGGCGGTGAAGTGCACGTTGTAAAATTGGAAGCTCAAATCGCAGGTGTCGGTGATGCCGCTGATGGAGGGCAGGGGCTGCACGGACACTTGCACGCCATCGGTGTCGGTACAGTTGTTGGCATCGGTGACCGTAACGATGTAGCTGGTCGTGGCGATTGGGAACGCCATCGGGTTTGGCACGTTGGCGGCATCCAGCGTGGCGGTCGGGCTCCATGTGTAACTACCGCCAGGGCCAGCTCCCGAAGCTTGCAATTGGGTCGTGTCACCCATGCAAATGTTGGCATCAGGGCCTGCATTGGCCACGGGGTTGGGGTTGACGAGCACGCTAGCAGTGGCCGTATTGGCGCAGTTATTTCCGAAGGAAACCGTGACGGAATACGTGCCAGCATTTGCGCTGGTGACGTTTGCGCTGATCGGATTTTGTACGCTGGAGGTAAACCCGTTCGGGCCGCTCCAAGCCCAAGTGACGCCGGGGCTGCCGCCATTTTCCATTAAATTCAAATCACTCCCCTCGCAAATTGCGGCTGGTGCGGAAATGTTCGCCACGGGCAACTGGTTCACGGTCACGGTGATGCTGGTGCTGGCCGTGCAGGTGTTCGCTGCCGTCACGGTGACGGAATAAGTCGTTGTTGCACTGGGGCTGACAGTGATGGCCGGGGTGTTTGCGCCGTTGCTCCACAGGTAGGAGTTGCCGCCCGCTGCTGTGAGCGTAGTTGTCTCGCCGAGGCAAATATTGTTGCCCCCCGTGATGCTGGCGGTTGGTGGGGTGTTGACGTTGACCTGCACTGCGTCCGAAGCGCTGCAGCCGTTCCCATCCGTGATGACGACGGTGTAAGTGGTTGAGGATGTGGGACTTGCGACCGGATTGGGAATGTCGGAGGCACTGAGTCCTGTCGTTGGCGACCAGAGGAAACTGTAGCTGCCACTGCCACCCGTTGCGCTGGCGTTCAGGGTGGTGGATTGGCTGTTGCAAATCGTCGCATTGGCCCCGGCGTTGGCGACCAAGTCGGTCGAAACGGTGACGGTCGCTTGGCAGGTGGCTGTGTTGGCATGCCCGTCGTTGACGGTTAGTGTGACGGTTTGGTTGCCGATATTCGAGCAATTAAAAGTATTGGGGGAAACGCTGGACAAGTTCACCGCGCCGCAGTTGTCGGAGCCGTTGAGGAAAACATCCGCTGGGGCGATGCTCGCCGTGCCGCTGGCATTCAGCGTGACTGCCGTGTTTTTGCAGGTGACAATGGGCGGGGTATTGTCAAATACCGTTGGGTCGTTGCTGTCAGTGAGGCTGTTGCAGTTGTCGTCAATGCCGTTGCAAACCTCAGTTGCTGATGGGTTCACGTTGAAATCTGAATCGTTGCAATCGCCATTGGCCAGCACGTAATTCGCACCGGGCACCTGACAGGCATTCACGGCAGCACCAGCGCCGAAACCGTCGGCGTCGTTGTCCAGAAAGTAGTTTTGGAAGGTGAGGCCGTCGTCAATGCCGTTAGCGCAGTCGTTGTCCAAGCCGTCGCAAATCTCTGACGCTGAGGGGTTTACATTGAAGTCCGAATCATCGCAGTCGCCGCCCAGCAGCACGTAGTCCGTGCCGGGCAACTGGCAGTCGTTCACAGCAGCACCAGCGCCGAAGCCGTCGCCGTCGTTGTCCAAAAAGTAGTTTTGGAAGGTCAGGCCATCGTCCACGCCGTTTGCGCAGTCGTTGTCCACGCCGTCGCAAACTTCTGATGCTGAGGGGTTTACGTTGAAATCTGAATCGTCGCAGTCTCCGTCCACGAGCACGTAGTCCGTGCCGGGTGCTTGGCAGTCGTTGACGCCAGCGCCAGCGCCGAAACCGTCGCCGTCGTTGTCAAGAAAGTAGTTTTGAAATGTCAGTCCGTCGTCCACGCCGTTTGCACAGTCGTTGTCCAATCCATCACAAATCTCTGATTGTGAAGGGTTTACGTTGAAGTCCGAATCATCGCAGTCGCCGTCCAGCAGCACGTATTCCGAGCCGGGCAACTGGCAGTCGTTCACGGCAGCGCCAGCGCCGTCGCCGTCGCCGTCGGAATCGAGGTAATAGTTTTGAAATGTCAGGCCATCGTCCACGCCGTTTGCGCAGTCGTTGTCCAAACCATCGCAAACCTCTGACGCTGAGGGGTTTACGTCAAAACCCGAATCGTCGCAGTCGCCGTCCAGCAGCACGTAGTCTGGGCCGGGGGCTTGGCAGTCGTTCACGGCTGTTCCCGCACCGAAGCCGTCGCCGTCGGCATCCAAAAAGTAATCTTGAAAAACGACGCCGTTGTCAATCAGCAAATCACAGTCGTTGTCCACGCCGTCACAAATCTCTGATGCTGAGGGATTTACGTCAAAATCCGAATCATCGCAGTCGCCGTTCACCAGCACGTAGTTCGCACCGGGCTGTTGGCAGTCGTTGACGGCAGCGCCAGCACCGAAACCGTCGCCGTCGTTGTCCAAAAAGTAATCCTGAAAGATCAGGCCATCGTCCACGCCGTTTGCGCAGTCATCGTCAATTCCATTGCAAACCTCTGACGTTGAGGGGTTTATGTCAAAATCTGAATCATCGCAGTCGCCGTCCACGAGCACGTAGTCCGGGCCGGGCAACTGGCAGTCGTTCACAGTAGCGCCAGCGCCGAAGCCGTCGCCATCGTTGTCCAAAAAGTAATCCTGAAAGGTCAGTCCGTCGTCCACGCCATTAGCACAGTCGTTGTCCAAACCATCGCAAACCTCTGACGCTGAGGGATTTACGTTGAAATCCGTATCGTCGCAGTCACCGTCCACGAGCACGTAATTCGCACCCGGCAACTGGCAGTCGTTGACGGCAGCGCCAGCGCCGAAGCCGTCGACGTCGTTGTCCAGAAAGTAGTTTTGGAATGTCAGGCCATCGTCCACGCCGTTTGCGCAGTCGTTGTCCAAACCATCGCAAACCTCTGACGCTGAAGGATTTACATCAAAATCCAAATCATCGCAGTCACCATCCACGAACACGTATTCTGGGCCGGGGGCTTGGCAGTCGTTGACGGCAGCGCCAGCGCCGAAACCGTCGCCATCGGAATCGAGGTAGTAGTTTTGAAAAGTCAGGCCGTCGTCAATGCCGTTAGCGCAGTCATCATCCACGCTATTGCAAACCTCTGACGCTGAGGGGTTTACGTCAAAATCCGAATCGTCGCAGTCACCATCCAGCAGCACGTAGTCCGTGCTGGGAGCTTGGCAGTCGTTGACGGCAGCGCCAGCGCCGAAACCGTCGCCATCGGAATCGAGGTAGTAGTTTTGGAATGTCAGGCCATCGTCCACGCCGTTTGCGCAGTCGTTGTCCACGCCGTCGCAAACCTCTGATGCTGAGGGGTTTACATCAAAATCCGAATCATCGCAGTCGCCGTCCACGAGCACGTAGTCCGAGCCGGGGGCTTGGCAGTCGTTGACGGCAGCGCCAGTGCCGAAACCGTCGCCGTCGGAATCGAGGTAGTAGTTTTGGGATGTCAGGCCATCGTCCACGCCGTTTGCGCAGTCGTTATCCACGCCGTCGCAAACCTCTGATGCTGAGGGGTTTACATCAAAATCCGAATCATCGCAGTCGCCGTCCACGAGCACGTAGTCCGAGCCGGGGGCTTGGCAGTCGTTGACGGCAGCGCCATCGCCGAAACCATCTCCGTCGGAATCGAGGTAGTAGTTTTGGAATGTCAGGCCGTCGTCCACGCCGTTTGCGCAGTCATCGTCAATGCCGTTGCAAACTTCCGCTGCGGCTGGGTTCACGGCGTCGTTGGTATCGTCGCAGTCGTTGTTGTCGGCGACATAGCCTGTCGGTTGCGAAGCAGCCATTTGAGACATACTGGGGTTGCCGTAGGTGTCCCCGTCCGAATCTTCGTACCAAGTCGAAAGCGACGCCGTGCCAGTTCCTTGAACATGGAAAATATAGGGGTTCTCGTCGGGGTCGTCATTGGCGACGGTGACGATGGCCTGTCGCAGGCCAACCGCAGCAGGATTGAAATCTAGGCTGAAAAAACCGCCAGCCCCCGAAGGCACCTCGCCTGGAGGCAAGAAGGGGTCAACGAACAGGTCGCTCGCCGTGAAATCGTCTGGATTGGCCCCTGAAATACTGATGGAGCCAACGTTCAAGGTTGTTTGCCCCAAATTATAAATGTAAAACAGGTTGGAAGCGCCGCTGCCCAAACTGACGTCGCCGAAATCAGTGCCGTCCAGCGTGGTGGGAGCAGTATCGTTGTTGCTGATTTCCAAGCCATTGCCGGCCACGGAAATCTCTTGCCCCGGAATGTCGGCACTGACGCCCGTCACGTCGAAAGTGTAGGGGTTCTCGTTTGGGTCGTCATTGGCGATGTTTACCGTAGCGTTGAAAGTGCCGTCGGTGCTGGGCTGGAAGGAAACCCAGAACGAGGTGGAATCGCCTGGCGGAATCGTATCGGGAAAAGTCGGATTGCTGGGCAGTAAATAGGCCGCCGCCCCGCTGCCCGTCAAGGTGATGGTGTTAAGGTGGATGGTGGCAGCCCCGATGTTTTTCACCACAAAAGCATGGTTCAAAGGGAGCATCATCGAGGCGGGGTTTGTGCCGAAATTGGTGCCATCTAATGTGCGCGGCGTGGCGTCGCCGTTGAGGAGGACGACATCGTTGCCCCGCACTTCGAGGTCGTTGGAGGGTGGGGGAGGAGGCGTTGTTGCCTCGCCCGTGATGGCGAAATTGTAGGGGTTTTCATCGGGGTCGTCGTTGGCGATATTGAGCGTAGCGTTGAAAATGCCCGCCGTTGCTGGGTCGAAGGTCACGGTGAAAGTAGCGTATTCAAACGGTGCCACCGGGCTGGCGGGGTCGAGCGCACCGAGCGAGTAGGCCGAAGCGCCAGCTCCGGCCAAACTGATGCCCGTTACGTTGAGCAGGTCGTCGCCGATATTTTGGACGGTGAAAGTATGCACCACGGGCGCATCGCCGAGCGTGATGCTGCCGAAATCCGTATCGTCCGCCGTGCTCGGCAAGGGGTCGCCGTCGGCAATGTCCGTACCGTTGCCCTGCACATTGATTTCGGAGAAAATGGGCGGCGGCGCACCCGTCACTTCTGCCCGAACGGCGAAGGTGAAGGGGTTCTCGTCGGGGTCGGTGCTCTGGATGGTGATGATGGCGTTGTAAACCCCGACAGGTGCCGATGAGGCCTGAAAAGTTACGATGAAAGTCCACGGCAGGAAAAAGCCGTAGGGTGGGGGCGGGGAGTCAAATTCTGCGGTAAAATAAGTGCCCGGCGTCGCACTGACGCTGGCGACGTCAATATCCTCCGAGCCCCAACTGGCGATGGTGAAAAGGTGCGTGGAGTCCGGCCCGCCCAAGTTCATGGTGCCAAAATCGGTGAAATCCAACGGGTCGGGCGTATCGTCCCCGTTCATGATTTCGATGGAAAAGGCGTTGTCGGCGAAGATGGCGACGTCCGGTTGCGCCCAGATTTTGCCGCAGGCGAACCAACTTAAACAAACTGATAGTATGGCGATTTGCTTCATGTTCTTCGAATAAATGGGATTATCAAAGCCCCGTTCCTTGGATGTTGAACTGGTAGTTGCCCTCGTCGGCGTCGTTGTTTTCGATGGTGATGACAGCCTTGCGCAGCCCCGACGCCCGTGGCCGAAATTCAATCGTGAAAACCTCCTCTCCCCCACCCGGCTTCACCTGCGGCGCAGGGTCTTTGACCAGTTTGAAATCCGAGGCATTTGCGCCGCTGATGGCCACCCGTGGCCGACCCGTCAGGTTGAGTGCTCGGTCGCCCAAGTTCTTGATAATGAAGGGCTTAACAACGGGTGAGCCAGTCGCCACTTCACCAAAATTGGTATCGTCCTGCCTGCCGCTGCTCCCGTCGGCGATGGTGTTTTCACTTTCTCCCAAAATGCTCACCTCTGGCCCTGCGCCCACCCCTTGCAGCGTGATGATGTAGGGACTTTCGTCCTCATCATCGGTGAAAATGGTGAGCTTGGCGCTGTGGACACCCGTCTGCATCGGCTGAAAAGTGACGAACAATGGCACATCGCCACCAGCGGCAATGGCATTGCCCTTGGGTTGTTTGAAATTGCTGATGCCAAAGGCGGAACTTCCGTTGAGCACCGGCGCTTTGACCACCCGCAGCGGGTCAACGCCGATGTTTTTCACCATAAAAATCTGCGTGGCCTTCGTGCCCGTGGCCACGCCGCCGAAGTCGGTATTGTCGTCGGGGGTCGGGGTGTTGTCCTTGTTTAGGATGGTCAGGCCATTGCCCTGCACATCGAGTTCGGGTTTGCGGGTTCCCGTGCCTTTTACGGTGAACGCAAAGGGCTGATTACCAGCCACTTTTACCCGTGCCGTGTACTCGCCTTCCGCCTTCGGCCTGAATTCTAGGGTGAAATATTCGGCGCTGCCGTAGCCCTTCACCTTGGTCTTTTTTGGTTGAACAATGGCCCAAACCGACAAATCGCTGCCCTCCAAACTGATGGGCTGGCTGGGGATTTCCAGCTCCATTTCCCCCGTGTTTTGCAGCGCAAACTTGTGTCCCACGACACTGCCCGTGCCCACTTTGCCGAAGTCGGTTTCGTCCTCCAACGCCGGGGAATCGTCGCCGTTTTGGATGGCGAGGCCCTTGCCCCGCAGCACCAGTTTGGCCGGGGCCGTGCCCGCCGTTTTTTGTTTTTCGGGCAAAACGGGGTTCGTGCCTTGCGTCAGCACAGAGGCCGTGTTGCTGCGGCGGCCCGTTTTATTGCCCTCTTTGAAACGGGCCTGCATCGTGTAATTATAGACCACCCCGTTCAGCACGTCGGTGTCCTCGTATTCCCGCTGGCTGCCGGGCACGTTGGTCAAAAATTCGGGGTTGTCGTTGCCCGTGGAGCGGAAGAGCAGGAACTCGTGTTCGCCTTCCGGCAAATGGGCGTTCAGTGGCGGCTGGAAGTTCCAGGTAAGCCGAACGGAAGCGACATCGGGCGTTGTTTGCGAAGCCACCAATTTTTTCACAGGTGCCCACGCCGCCAGGAAACGGGTCGTCACACCTACTACATTGCTCGCCTCGGAGCGATTTCCGCTATTGTCCTCAGCCATCACAGCATATTGGTACATTCCTCCTATTTGACAGGTGGTATCGGTGAAATGATTTATCCGGAAATTGATGCTATCCAGAAATTCCCATCCAGTTGTATTCTTGCTTGATTTGAGCCGCAGCACGAGGTATTGCCTGCAATCCTCGCTCACGCTGGGCTTCCATTGCAACCGCACGCCAGCGGTGTCCTGTTTCGCTGAAATCATTTGGGGTACAATGGGCGGCACCTTGTCAGGGCGTTTCAAGCGCAACACTTCCGAGACTTCGCCCCGGTTGTTGTGCGAGTCCTCGGCGGAGACGACCACGTAGAGGTAGTCGTTGAGGCTGCGGTCGGCCACCGACCACGAGTAGCTGTTGTCCGTCAGAATGGTTTTGTTCAAAATGGGAAACTCCTGCTCCACGTTGTTGGCGGCATAGACCCAGTAGCCGATGAGGTCTTTGGCCGTGCTGTGCTCCCAGACGACCGTCACCGTGCCGTCGTCCTCAATATGGCCGACGACCCTCGCTGGCGGTGGTGGCGGAATCAGGTCGGGCACGGACATGAACAGCTCCGGCGAGCGCTCGGCGTTGCCGTGAATGTCCATCGTGAGCACCCGCCAGAAATAGGCCCGGTTGCCGCTGAGGAGCGAATCGGGCTTCCAGACGTATTCCAGAAGCTCGTTTTTCAAAACAGCCAAGGTGTCGTACAGCCCGTTGGCATCCGTGCCGAGCAGTAGGTAAAACGCCTTGAAATCATCGGGCAGCGGGTCAACTTCCCAGCGGATGGTGGCGATGTTCGTCGTGTCGTTGTAAGCAGCCGACACGATGCCAGCCATCGGCGGCGGGGTCAGGTCAATGGCTTGCGCCTCCAGTTCCGTCCACGTACTCCAGTCGCCGAAACTGTCGAGGCCCCGCAAGCGGTAGCGGAATTTTTTATAATTGACGGCCACCGAGTCGAGGAACTGGTAATTGGAAATCGGGGCCACGTCATTGCTCACGAAGGTCAAAGGATTGTCGTGCAGCTTCTGCCAAGCCTTGCCATTGTCCCCGCTCCGCTCAATTTCGTAGGCCGAAAAGTTCTTCACGTTGCCCGGAATCTCCCAAACGAGGTGGATGAGGTGGTCTTTTGAAATGGCCTCGAACGCCACGGGTTTTGGCGCTGCCACCACCTCGTTTTTGATGCGCACCTGCGCCCGGCTGTACTGTCCCGGCGCTTCGAGGGCCACAACTTGGTAATTGTAGGTTTTGCCGGGCCGCACGTTTTTATCGGCAAAACCGAGGCCGAGCATTTTCGCCGCCAATTGCGAGCCTTCTGCCGCAAACACGGCGAAGCCATACCTCGTCTCAAAAACTTGCGCCTGCTCGGTGACCGGCCCCATTTCTCCCTCCTCTTCATTGTACAAAATGCCAGCGGCGAGCAGCGCCATGCTGTCGGAGCCGCCGCCTTCCGCCCAGCGCAAGACCCGCTCTTTTTCCCAAGGTTTGAAGATGCCCAACGTGTCCACCGTTCGAAGGCCATCGCTACCCGGTGGCAGGTCTTCCCAGCGGGTGAGCAGGTAGCCCTGCGTCAACGACTTGTTCCAAAGCTCCGCCGAACTCGGTGCCCAACGCACCATGATGCTGTCGCCGTAGGATTTTGCGAGGGCAAAAACCTGCGGAAAAACGGGCTTTTCCACTTTGGGCAGCATGTCGGTCAGCGAGCGGTTTTCGGGGAATCGGAAGCTGAGTTGCAGGTCCGCCGGGACTTGTGCGGTCTGTCCCCGCTCGTATTGGATGTCAATGGAGGCACTCATTCCGGGCACGGTCGGGGCGCTGATGCGGTAGCGGTAGCTTTTGCCGGGCACGGCGACCGAGTCAATCAGCATGGAACCTGTGGCGAGGGCCACCCACGGGCGGGTCGTCACCTCGTGCATGATGTAGTTCCAGCGCATGGAATCGCCGTCCAGCAAGGTTTTGTCCGAAAACTGAAAACTGGAGTCGTACAGCAAAGCGCCGATGGCCTCCATCACACCGTCTTCCAGTTGCTTGTTTTGCGAGAACCAAAGCGGGTCTTGCGGCAGCAAACGCTCGGCCAGCACAGTACGGGTGCCGGGCAGTTCCTTGCCGTCTGCCGTTTCGACCCGCTCCACCCGGTAGCCAGCTTGGGTGTTCTGCGACCAAGTGGCGGGGTTCAGGGGGAAAAAGGTCAGCGTGACGGCGTCGGTGTAGGCGGTGCCTTGGACGTAGAGCTGCGCCTGTGCTGTCAGCGTTGCGAAGCAGAGGAGGAGAAAAAGGAAATATTTTAATCTATCGGTCATGCTTGATTTGTCATTATGGCATTGGTCATAGGGTGTAAAATCAATTCATCCGCCCCTTCAAATAGATAACAAAACTCCCTTCATCAGGGTCGTTGCTGGTGATGGTGACGACCGCCTTCCGCTCACCTGCTGCGCCTGTTGGTTTGAAACGGATGGCAAATTTCCCCACGCCGCCACTGGGCACGATGTAATTGCCATTCGGTTCTTCCAGGATATAATTGTAATTGTTGCCACCCGATGTCAACTCGAACTGGTCGGCGTTTTCACCGCTGATGGCAATCCGTGATGGACCGCTCAGCACGAGGCCACCCTCGCCCGTGTTCAACACATTGAAATTCCTCAGCTTCGAGCCGCCGCCAAACAAACCACCGAAGTCAATGGTGGAATTGGACTCCAAGGGGTCGTGGCTCCAGCTGTTGGCAAAACCGCTGTTCAGCTCGATTTCCGGCGCCGCATATTTCGCCCGGCCTTTTACATGGATGATGTAATTGCCCTCGTCGGGGTCGTTGTTCGGAATGGTCAGCGTAGCATTGCGCTCACCGTCCGTTCCTGACGGATTGAATTTGACGTTCAGGTAGGCTTGGCCGTTGTAGGTGCTGATGCTGGCGCTGACTTGGTCGGCGTTGGCCCCACTGACCACCACTTTAGGGTCGCCAGTAAATAGGATGGGGTCACGGCCCGGCTCGTTCGTGATTTGGAAGCCGAGGTAGCCGTAATTGCCCGTCACCACTTCGCCAAAATCCGTGTCCGGCCCGGCCGGGGCACCGCTGGCGATGCTTTTGGTGCCGTCTTTTTTGAAATCAATCTCGGTGGTGGAATCCAGTTTTTTGCCTTTGAGTTGAAGGACAAAATCGCCCTCATCGCCGTCGTTGTTGAGGATGGTCAGCGTGGCGTTTTTCTCCCCGGCCATGCCGGAAGGTTTGAAAATGACGGTCAGCCACTCGAAGGCTTGCGGGGCAAGGCTGGTCGTGGTGGCCACATTTTCCAACGAAAACTGGTCGGCGTCTGGGCCGGTCAGCACAAATTTTGGCGTGCCCGTAAACTTGAGCGGCTTGCTGCCCGTGTTGCTGATTTTGAAGGTTTTCGTGGTTTGAATGCCAATTTTTCCTTCGCCAAAATCGAGGATGCGGTTGGCGGCCATGCTTTCCGAAAGGTTAGGTTTGTACTCAAGCCCGGTGTATTCTTCCGCCGTCACCCGGTTTTTGCGCTCCTCGGTGAGCACCATGTCAAACTCGCCGCCTTCCTCCATCACCTGGCCTTTCAGGTTCACTGTAAAATTGCCCTCGTCGCTGTCGCTGTTCGGGATGCTCAACTGCGCTGTCCGCTCGCCGACCTCGCCGTTGGGCGTGAAGGTAACGGTGAAAGTCGTGCGGTTGCCATTGGCGTTCCCTGCCGTGGCGGCGGGTATGCTGGTGAGGTCGGGCTGTGCGCTGACTGTGAAATTCGGCGAACCCGTGAGCTGCACCGCTGGCGTTCCGGTGAGCGAGATATTGCCGCCAGCGCCAGAATTTAGGATGTAAAATTGCCGCTCCACCTGACTGCCGACGTTGGATTTACCAAAATCAAATTTCGAACCGCTGGCCATCAAATCCTTGTAAGACGGCGAGTGCGACCAGTCTTCTGGCATCACGTCCAGTTCAGCGCCGCCAGCGGTGGCCGTGCCTTTCAGGTTGAACAGGAAGCTGCTTTCGTCGGGGTCGTTCGATGGGATTTCGAGCGCCAGGCTGTGCGCCGTCAGCGGGTTGTACGGATTGAACTGCGGCTGGAAGCGGAAAACCAGGCTGGCAGCGCCTTTCGACGGCACTTTGTCGGGTTTGGAAATAATGCTGTAACCGAGGTACGGCGGCACTATCTTGATTTCACCGATGGTCAGTTCCTCGTTGCCGGAATTGGCGATGGTGAAGGTGTAATCCTTGTAGTCGCCAAATTTCACCGTGCCCAAATCGGTGGCGTTGGCGGCATCGTTCGCCACGTCCAAGCCTGTCAAATCCCGCAGCACGATTTGGCTGCCGGACTTCGCCTTGGCCCGCAGGTTTATCACAAAAATCCCTTCGTCGCTGTCGTTGCTGGCGATGGTCAGCGTGGCGGTGCAGGTCTCGCAACTGCCGTCCGGCGTGAATTTGACGGTGAAATCCGTTTCCTCGAAAGCACCCAAACTGCCCGCCGTGAACGCTGGCGACACGCTGAACTGCCCAGCATTGGGGCCGCCAATTTTCGGTGAACCGCTGAACGTCAGCGCTGCCCCGCCCTTGTTGGCAAGGGTGAAGGTCATGCTTTTTGAATCGCCGGGGCTGACGCTGCCGAAATCGGTATCGCTGCCCACCGAAGCGTTGTTTTCCAAGGCATTTATGCCACGCAGCACGTCAATTTCCGCCACAGCGGACATGTTCTCGCATTTTGCCCCAAAGGCCACTGGGCTACCACTCACCCAGTTTGATTCAGTGCCATACAAGCCAAAATTCTTCAATTGGCCGTCGGGTTTGGCAGCGTTGGCACTCGCTAAATAGTTGGCTTGGTTGCCGTTGTTGTTGGCACCGGGTTCGCCCTGATTGAATTTGTAGTACAGGAGCAGGCCAGGTTCCCTGCCTTTCAGTTCGCAGTACATCCGTTGCAGCACCTCGGCGGCGGTGAGGCCGCTGCTCCAGACCCGCAGTTCGTCCAAATTTCCCTTGAAATGGATGCCGCTCATATACTGCCCGATTTCAAGCGTTTCGGGCTTGTAGGAGTCGTTCAGGTTGGCGGGCACGTCTTTCTCCGAGACTTTTTTTCCATTCAAAAAGCAAGTGACCTTGGTTTTGGCGGCGTTGCGCTGCAGCGCAAAATGGTACCAGTTGTTGGCCGCCAGGCCGGAAGTCAGCGTGACGCCGTTGTATTTCAAGGCCCCATTTTCAAATAGGACATTGAAATTTTTCCAAAGTACAGGCCGTGCCTGCTTGTCGGCCACCTTCGCCCAGAATTCAATGGTTTGCCAACTATCGAAATCAACACCTGATAAATTCACGCTGATTTCATCGTTCACGCCATCGAAATGCAGGTTGGAAGCGGCTTGGATGCCCGTTCCCGCCACGTCGAATTTCCAGGGTTCGGGCAGGTTGCTGTTCACGGTGACGGTGGCGCTGCTCCGTCCAAGTGCCGTCGGTTTGAACACGACCGTGAACGTGGTTTTTTCGTAAGGCGACAAAGTGGTTTGTTCCAAATTTTCAACCGTAAAGCCACTGCCAGCCGTGATGCCAGTGATGTTAAGCGGGGCAGCGCCCGTGTTGGTCAGCTCGAAAATCCGTTCCGTTTCCGTGTTGATGCCCTGGTTGCCAAAATCGGTGGCGTTTTCGACGACAGGCTGCGTACTGCCTTTGGCAATGGCGGCCAGCGGCTTGCCACCTTGCAGGGCGATTTCAGGCAAGGCCACGAAGGCCGCACAGGTACCATTCACCGGGCTTTCCCCTGCTACCCAGTTCGATTTGCCGTTGTTTAGCGGCTGGCCTTCCACATAATATTGAAGCCCAAAACCAACCAATTGCCCGTTGGCCATACTGCCTTGGCTGCTGCTCCGCAAGGTCGTTTTCCCCGCATTGTTGCCGTTCGGCACCCCTTGGTTGAACTTGTAATACAGGGTCAGGCCATCCTCGCTGCCAACGAGTTCGCAGTCCTTCCTCGCCTTGATTTCCTGCACGTTCAGGCTGCGGTTCCAGATGCGCAACTCGTCCAATTTCATCATGGAACCAGCGCCGAGCGTGCAGTTTGTCCAGCCCGTACTGTTGAGCGGAGCGTCCAATTCAAAACTTTGCGCCAGCACTCCGTCCACGTAAATGAACCCGTTTTTGCCCCGCAAGCTCACGGCAACGTGCTTCCATTCATAGCTCGGCAGTTCGCCTACGGCCATGTTTTTCGCCACGCCGCCCCTCGTTATTTTCAGGGATGGGTAGGCCAGTTCGATGCGGTTGCCCGCCCCGTCACTGAAGTTGAGCAGTGTGGCGCCCGATGGCGTGTAAATGCGGTTCACCCATGCTTCCACGGTGAAATCGCTATTAAAATAATTGCCTGCTGGAACCTGCACCTTGTCGTCGTTGCCGTCAAAGAATAGGGCTGTGGCCCCTGCCTCCACGGCGTAGCCAATCAGGGTGCCCGTCCATTGGCTGGTTTGGCCGATGCCTGCGTTTAACTCCGCCACCAATGCCATGGGGCTTGGCTGGTTTGGTTTGAAATAAACGGTGGCTGTGGCCTTGCCCTTAGCAGGTAGGGTTAGCTGGGCCGGCTCCACACTGAACACACCCGCCGCTGCGCCTGTGATGGTAAGGTTCAGCGTGGTCGGCGCATTTTCCAGGTTGAAAAGCTCAAGGGTTTGCGCTTCCTCTTGGCCTTTGGCGACCGTACTGAAATTGTGCAGTTCAAGACCGGATTTTAGCTTGTTGCCATTGCCCGGTTTTGCCACCGCAAAGGATTTTGGCGTGTAAAAACAGTTCTGCGTCCTGCGCTGGCCGCTGATGGACACCCAGTTGGAGGCATTGCCCGCAAGGGCAAAATTCTTCAAGCTGCCCTGCTGCGTGGCGTTTTGTTTTTTGTTTTGGGCAAAATTGACGAGGGCGTTGTTGCCCGCCGCCGTGCCCTGATTGAAATCGTAGTAGGCAACGAGGCTGCTCTCCTGCCCGCCCAGCTCGCAGTTCATACGGGCCGACAAATCCTCTTCACTCAGCCAGCGGTTCCACAGGCGGAAATCGTCGAGGTAGAGCGGGCCGACGCCCTGCGCCCTGCCCATTTGGTTGTTGCTCATCGCCACGGACTTCGGCGATTGGACTTGGCCCGTGGCCACTTGGCTGCCGTTGATGTAAATGTAAGCTTGGTTGCCCATGAGCGTCACCGCCACATGCGCCCAGCGGTTGGTGGGCAAATAAGTGCTGGAAACAAGGCTGCTGGCATCTCCGTCCCGCACGATTTCGAGCTTTAGCTGGTGCTGCAGCGATATGGTGACCCGGTTGTAGCCCGTCTCATCGCTGAAATCCAGCAGTTTTGAAAAGAAACTGGTATTCGTGTTTTGCGAAGCAAAAACCCAAGCCTCCGCCGTGAAATCACCGTCGAAATACGTGCCGCTGGGCAGTTCGAGGTAGTCGTCCCTACCGTCGAAAGCGAGCACGTTGGCGCCTTCCACGCCATTGCCCGTCACGGCGAAGGTCCATTGCGCAGCATCGCCCGTGAGATTGCTGGCCAGCGTGACCACAGCGCTGCGCTGCCCCAATTGCGTGGGCAAAAACTGCAAGGTGAAGGTGGTCGTGGAGTCCGCTTTCAGGCTTGTTTTTGCTGGCGCAATGATTTTGAAATCGTCTTTTGCATCGCCGCTGAGGCTAAAACTGCTCAGGTTGAGCAGGCCCGTGCCCGTGTTTTTGATGGTAAAAATGCGCTCCGCAATGCCGCCCACACCCGTGTTGCCGAAGTCGGTGTTTGTGGCAGGATTGGCCGTTGTGCTGCCGTCGGCAATGGCTGCCCCGTTGCCCGTTAGGGCCAGGATGGCGGCGCTGGAGCTGCCTTTGAGTTGCAGCACAAAATCGCTGCCCCCGACGGAATTATTGGGGATGGTGAGCGTGGCAACCTTGCTGCCGCCCTGTCCGGTCGGTGCAAAACGAACCGTAAACTTGGCCTCCCCACCCGCCGGTACGCTAACCATACTGAGGTCTGTGCTGATGGTAAACTGGCCCGCACCCGCCCCGCTGAGGACGATTTTTGGCGAAGCCGTGAAATTCAAAACGCCCGTGCCGGGGTTGGAAATCGTCAGGGTCAGCAGCTTCGATTCGCCGGATTTCACTTCGTCGAAATCGAGGGTAGCGCCGCTTGGGTATTCGTCGCCGTTGCGGTCGGTGAGCGCCAAGAACGGCAATTCCACCGAACAGACCTTGTTTTGCGCCAGCGGACTGTTCGACCTGACCCAGTTGGAGGTGTTGCCCGTGAGGGCAAAATTGCGCAGCGAAGCCTGCGTGCCCGCCGCCTTGTTTTTGACAAAAAGCTCGTCGGGATTCTCGGCTCCGGCGATGCCTTGGTTGAAGTCGAAGTATGCTTGCAAGCCCGGTTCGTCGCCCTGCAGTTCGCAGTTCATGCGCTGCTGGATTTCATATTGGGATAGGCTGCGGTTCCAGATGCGCACCTCGTCCACGGTTTTCCTTTTGCCCCCGATGCGGCAATTGTTCAGCAGCACATTCCCCAGCGGCGATAGCGACCCTGCTGAAGAAGTAAAGACAAGTTGGCCGTTCACATAAAACCTGGCTATCGAACCCTGCATGGACACGGCAATATGTTTCCAGCCATCTTTTGAAATACCGGTGCCTCTCCGCCAGCTCGCTTCCTTGTAAACACCGTTTTTGAAAATCCTGAACGTGGGCTGAGGATTGCTGACATCCCTTCTGGATACATAAAACTCTACCCCATTTCCGCCATTCTTGAAATCGAGCAAGACGTCGTCCAAATAACCCGTGTTGAGCAGGTTGACCCATGCCTCAAAGGTGAAATCGTCGTTGAAATAATTCCCGGCGGGCACTCCCAAGAAATCGTCCTGCCCATCAAAATCCAATGCCACGCCGGGCATGGTGGCTACGAGCGGTAGGATGATGGGGTTCTGTTCGCAGCCCGTGCTGGTGATGTTCAGTTGTGCCTGTACCTCGCCCATGAGGTTATTTTGCGGGGTAAAGGTCACGTTGAAAGCCTTGCTGCCATTGGCCGGAACGACCGTTGGGAAGTCGGTGACAGTGAAGGCCACATTGTTCAGCGTGACCGAGTGGGAGAGCGTGAGCGGCGCATTGCCCCGGTTGTTCAGCACGAACTGGCGGGTGACGGGGGCGCTGCCATACACTTTCCCAAAATGCCGGGGGTCGTCGGTACCGGGCAAGGTAGTCGTGCTGGCCAGTACCCGGTCGCCGGATTTGATTTCGGCCAGCACGGGGCTGTTCGTCGCCCGGATGGGGAAGGTGAACTCACCCTCCTGCCCGTCGCTGTCGTTGGAGCGGACGGTGACGGTGGCCGTGCGGCTGCCCGCATTGCTTTCGGTGGGGTAAAACTGGAGGCTGAACTGGGTCGAATCGCCCTCGTTCAACTCAAGGACGGTCGGCATTTTCAGCACCTTAAAGTCGTCGGCATTGGGGCCGGAGAGCGCCACGAGCGGGTTGCCCATGAGCTTGAGTTTGCCCACACCCTTGTTTTTTAGGGTGAAAACAACGGGTTCGCCATCGGGGCAGGGGCGCAGGCCGAAGTCGGTGCCGTCCTCCGTTTTGGCGATGGTGGTGCCGTCGGCGATGAGCTGGTTTTTACCCGAAACCTCGATGTCGGGTTGGAAGGCGATGAGTTCGAGGTGGCTGAGGCAAAAGCCATCGTCAGCGAAGGACAGTTTCAGCAGGTGCTCCCCGGCTGGAAGGTTAAAAGGCTGCTCGAAGCGTTTTTCCGCCCAAGTATAGGCCAAATCCATGACCAAAGGCACATTGTTCAGTCGCTCGCCGTCCAGTTCGATGTTGAACTGGCGCTTGCTTCCCCGTGCGATGGCCTTCATTTTCAAGAGGTATTGGCCGTCCGTTGGCACCTTTATAATATAGGTGAGCCACTCGCCATTTTTGATGTTCAGGACTTTGGCAGGGATGAAGCTCTCCACGTACTCGTTGGGGCGGTAGCTGAAGCTGGCGTTGTAGGTTCCAGCCTGCGCCAAGTTTTCATCGCCAAAATTATTGGCCTTGTCCGTGTCGTGATAGGTCATGCCCTCCCCGGCGAGCGCAGGCATGTTTGGCTTCGCAAAATCGGCGGACTGCCAGCGGCACGGCACGGAGATGGGCTGGCCGTCCTTCGCCGGCTCTTTGCTGAAACCGACGGGCTTGGGCGCTTCGATGGTGCCGAGGTTGGCGGCGCTGCTGAAGGTGTTTTCCTCAAAAAACTGCCCAACTTTGTCCTGCCAGAAGGCTTCCTTGTCCAACAGCAGCGAGGCGCCGTACTGCGTCTGGCCGGACTTGGCCACGTAGAGGGCGTAGTTGCGGGTCGGGTCGAGTTCGACCATTGGCCCGCCGTCGGTGTAGCGGCTGGTTTGGGTCAGGTAGCCCGTTTCTGGGTAGCTGTATTGGGTCAGCGTCCGGTCGGCGGCGAGGTGGGCGACGGCTTGGTTGGTTTCTTTGTCCACGAGGAGGCAAGCGCCAAAGTCCCAGCCGCCCTGTGCGCCTATCATTTTCATGGTGAGCATATTGGCGTTTGCGCCAGCGCCACGGGAGAAGTGGAGGGCTTTCTGCCGCTGGGAATTGTGCGTTTGGTTGGCGTTCAGCAACTGGCTGGGGCGTTTTTCGTAGCCCTGCGAAGTTTGACCTTCCCTAAGTTCACTGTAAGAATAGGTTTGCCCGTTTGCCCTCAAAAGGATTTTGACAGTGATGTCCTTGTACTGGTCGTAATTTTTATAGAGCACATCCCTCGTCCAAGTGGCAATCGTGTTGCCGTCCTCCGCCTTGATTTGAAAGAGATTGGAGAGATTGATGCGGCCATCGAGGTTGGCCTTGCCGCTGTAAGCAGCCACGTTGGGCTGCTTCGCTTCCTCGCCCGTCAACGTCGCATTGTATTTGATGGCCCGCTTGCCAGTCTGGTAACTGTACAAATCAACCTCCCTTGCCTTGGCATCCCAAAACGCCACTTTTTTGCCGTTCACCTGGATTTCGATGGACGAAATATCGGCGTCACGGGGGTAGCTTTCGAGGTAAATATCTGCCACATCGGGCTGCAGCGAGAACACGAAGGCATCGGCCCCGGTGCTGGTGGCGGCGATGGTGGCAGGTGCGACCGCCTGCTGGCTCACGCCGGGGCGGTTGGGATAGACCGTGAATTTTTGCTTTGGATAGGCGTCCCAAGAGCTTCGCACAGACTGGCCCATGTCCTGCCATTTGCCCAGTTCGGGCATGGTAATTTCGACCTTGCCTGTGTAAAAACCAGCGTCAAGGTAGTTTTTCACGCTCACCGTGGTGAGGTCTGCGATGTCATTCCCGCCGGATTTGCTGTCGGAATGTGCCTTGAGCAGGTTGAGGTACCAGTTTTTAAAGCCCCGCAAGTCCACCGTGGCAAGGTTGCCCGTAGCCGTGCCCATGTGCCGTAGAACGGGCGTTAAACCATCGGGGTATTGTCCAAACCAGAAAAAATCCGCCCATTTGTCCCGGAAACGGTCCTCGTATTTTCCGATGGTGCCGTTGTTGATGGACTCCGCAAGGTTTTTGTAATACCCGTCCACCGAGGTGCGCATGGTCAGGTATTGCAGGCCGAGGATGCGGTAACGGAGGTCTTGCACGGCCAATGCAAAGGGCTGGGCGGTCTGGAACAAATTGCCCTTGAAGCCGCTGCGCACTTTTTGTCCGTTGTAGGTCTGGTAGGCCGTAAGTGCCTGATTTTCAATTTCTTCGGGGGTCAAACCCAAGTCTTTATCGGAATCCGGGAGCAGGAACCTACCCAGCCAGTCGTAGTTTTTGCTGGGGTCGGTCATGCGTTTTTTCCAATAATTGACCACGTTGGCGGGCGTGACGCCGGGGTCGCTGGACTTCAGGCGGGCCTTGTAGCTCTCCTCCAATTTGGTGCGTGAAACGGCTGTTCTGCCACCATTTTCCCATTTGTCGGTGGCTTCCCACCAAAAGGTCAGGTCGTCTTTGAGCAGTAGGTTATTGGCGAACTGCTCGTATTTGCCGCCGCCCTGCGGGTTCCAGATAGCGTTCTTCAAAGGGTAAGCATCGGGGTATTCCAAGCGGGCATTCAGCCGTATGCGGTCGAGGTCGAACTGGTCGAAGCCCTCCAATTTTGGCACAAAAGCATAATAATCGTCGGTGAGGCCGTTGAAATCCGCCGTCTGGGTTTTGTACGAGAAATTTTGCTCCGTCTCGTCGTCCGGGTGGTCGAAGTCGGCACGGGCGGCGCTGCTTTGCAAGGCAGTCAGTTTCGAATCTTTCAGCTTCTCCGTCAGGCTATTGTACTGGCTCGTCGCAAACCAGTATTCATAAATTATTTTCAGGCCATCCTCGGCTGGGAGCTTGCTCTCATTGCTCACCAGCGAGGTCTTCGGAATGCTCACCGAACTTGCCTCGGCGGTTTGGGTGGTGGTTTCCAAATCGGCGTCGGTCATTGAAAGTCCGGCGCTGCCCCCAGCCCCCAAAGGGGAGCCGGCCCCAGCGTTGGCCTCATCTGACGAAGCAGTCGTTTCCTCCTCCTTCACTTCAGTTTTTGGCAAAAGCGGCAGTCGCATCAACTGGATTTGGTAGAGCTTACCTTTCCATTCATCATCGTTGGTGATGAGGTTGTCCAAGCCAGCAAAGCCGACGTTGAGGCCCTGTGCGTTCTGCACCTCCACCCGTGGGATGACGAACATCGTTCCCACCTGCACGTAGGTCGTGACGGGCACTTGGAAGTTTTTCAGGCCAGGATATTCCGATAGCGGCACGTCGAAAACGCCTTCTTCTTGGCCGTTTGCGAAGCGGGTCAACCGCACGATATAGTCGTAGTTGACGTTGCCGAAGCCGTCCACGTACTTGTTTTTGGGGAAATACTGCCGCTGCCAGTCCGTGCCCGGCGGTGCTGCCTTGTCAAATTTGATGCGGGTATCGGCGTAGCCCTTGTGCCAATAGCGCTGGTCACGGCCCGGTGCGTGGTAGTCGAGGAATTGGCTCACAATGACGTCCGGCAGTTCGCCCGTGGTGAAGACCACGAAGCTGTCCTCGGCCATTATGTTGCCCTTGTCGTCCTTGATGTCCACCCAGGCCCCGTTGCGTTTCTCCTGCCATTTCAGCTTCCACGACATCGTGTACTCGGTCTGCGGCTCCAGCATTTGCAGGGGTTTCAGTGTGGTGCTTTTTGCTTCGAAAATGGGCTGGCAGGGCACTTTTACGCCATTCGATTTTTTCTTCAAAATAAAGCCCTCGCTGGGGTCGAGGCTGGCCTTGAAATAGCGCACCACATCGTTGCCCGCATCGTCCACGTCCTCGGTTTTTATTTCATAGCCCACGCTCATATTGTAAGCGAGTTTTGGCTGCGCAAAAATGGGGATGTCCTCGTTTTCGTCGGCATTGGGGTAAGTCTCGGCCACGAGCGGGAACTCGGCGAGTGGGTTCTTCTTGCTCAAGAGGCCCTTGAGGCATTCCTTGTCCTTGTCGCTGGCGATTTGGAATTTTAGGTTGAAACTGCCATCAATCAAGCCGCCCAGCACAGAGTACTTGCCCGCCAACTGGCCCGTGAAAACGGAGGGGTTCGGAAACTGTCCACGCAATGACGCCCCGATGCTCGCCCGAAGGATGCTGACCTTGCCCTTCATCGCACCCAGTTTATAGCGCAGCCCCACGTCCACCCCGGCGTAGGCGAAGATTTGCCCCTTCATCATCCAACCGTCCATGCCGACTTGGTAGCCGTCCGGGCATTTCAGGTCGGAGCGGCCCATCGCCACGTCGAAGCCGAGGCCGCCGTTGAATTTGGCGTAGAAAATGGCAAAATCATAGTTCCGCTCGATGTGCAGGCTCATGCCAAGGGCAATGCCGCTGCTGGGGTTGATTTCCCGCTCCTTGATTTTTTCGGCGGGCGCTGGCCAACCCGGCACGATGTCGGCCACCTGCGGCATGGGGTCGAGGTTTTGACCCAACTGGAAATAGGCATAGACGCCCAGCGTGGAGCCAAACGCCTCCATCTCCGCCCCCATCCGCTCCAGCGGTCGCCCGGCTTTGATGTAAAACTGCCCGTCCTCCTTGAATTCCACGAGCATGGAACCCCTTGTTTTCTTGCCGTCAATCTTGATTTTCAGGATGGGTTCTATTTCGTGGTCCGCCTCTATTTCGTAGTCCGCCTCGATGTTGAAGGAGCCAGCGAGCAGTTTATTGGCGAAATCCAATTCCGCCTGCACCGTCGCATAAATCGGCGCATCGGTGCGCTCGTCAATGCCCTCGCTCATCATATAACCATCGGCCTTGGCGAAGATTTTTTTGAAAACAAACTTGTCCGCCGTGTTCTTGCCCACCTCGATGCCGATGGCGACGTCAAGGGAGACGAGCTTGGGTTGTACCACGCTAAAAATGCCCTTGATATAGCCTCCGTAGCTTTTTTCCTTGGGCGAATAAGTGAAGCCCGACAGGCTGACGCCCGGCTCCATCCATTCCCCTTCGGGCACTTCGTACTCGGCTTCTTCGTCCACTGCTTCTTCCTCGTCGTCCTTTTCTTCTTTGGCCGGTGGCGCCACTTTCTTGGCCTTTTTCTTTTTGGGCGAAGCGGCGGCGGTAGCTTTCGTTGCTTTCGTCGTGGTAGCGGCTTTCTTTTTGCCCTTCAAATTATTGCTGCGCTTTTTAGCACCGGGCTTGGCTTCGGCGAGCTTTTTTTCTTTCGCTTTTTTTGCTTTTTCCTTTTTGGTTTGCGCCTTGGTTTTCTTCTCCTTGGCCTGGGTTTGTTTGGTTTTTGCTGCCGTTTTTTT
>Ga0209066_10001568_pt1 | contig 29998 bp, 23 predicted proteins | sample All_14_2_FD_187198 | JGI IMG/M metagenome (GOLD analysis project Ga0209066, IMG submission 187198) | Freshwater microbial communities in response to fracking from Pennsylvania, USA - Allegheny Zone_MetaG_DW_15 (SPAdes) (version 2) ...
AACAGTCAAATCTCGCACTAAAACGGTCAACGCTATTCAGGCATTGACAAGCAGCCAACAGCTAGCAGCCAACAGCTAGCAGCCAGTAGCTAGCAGCCAGTAGCTAGCAGCCAACAGCTAGGAGCCAGCAGCTAACAGCCAACAGCTAGCAGCCAGAAGCAAGAAGCTAGGAGCCAGCAACCCCTGTCAATCAACTATTTAGAAATTATTTGAATATTTAGGTATTTTTTTTCCTGAATATACTTGCATTATCAAATTCCTAGTATTACTTTTGCGTACTCGAATACCTAATTAAGTCTGGCCTTAATTGGTATATAGTTTCGAATAAATTAAATAAGACAGAACAGAATCACAAAAAGGGCAAAGAGTTATGATGCGCGAGATAATAAGAATAGATGAAGAAAAGTGTACAGGTTGCGGTCTTTGTATTCCCAATTGTCATGAGGGAGCATTACAATTAATTGATGGTAAAGCTCGGCTAATCTCCGATCTCTTTTGCGATGGATTAGGAGCCTGCATTGGTCATTGTCCGGAAGGAGCAATCACAATGGAAAAAAGAGAGGCAGAAGCCTATGATGAGATCCGAGTGATAAAGGAGATGGTTTCAAAAGGAAAAAACACCATCCAAGCTCATCTTGATCATTTAGCTGATCATAATGAAATAGGTTACCTAAATCAAGCTATAGAGTATTTGGAGGAGCATCATCCAGAGTTATTAACGGATGGAAAGACCAATGAGAACAGTCCAAGAGACCCTCACCAAGAAGGTAAATCGGGTTGTGGGGGTGGATGCCCCGGTTCTGCATCGCATGATTTTCGTAACACCCAGAAGAGCAGTACAAGCACCGTATTAGGTGATATACCCTCAGAACTAAGACAGTGGCCGGTTCAGATGCATTTAATTAATCCGGCAGCCTCCTACTTTAAAAATGCGGATGTAGTCATCGCAGCTGATTGTGTTGCATTCACTATGGGAGGCTTTCATCAACGTTACCTAAAGGGCAAAGCACTCGCAATTGCCTGTCCGAAGCTAGATCAGGGCAAAGAGATCTATATTGAAAAGCTTACTGCATTAATAGATCAATCTATGGTAAATACGGTTACCATTGTCATCATGGAGGTTCCTTGTTGCGGCGGTCTTCTTCAGATCGTTCGTCTTGCAATGAATGGAGCAAAAAGGAAAGTTCCATTAAAGCTTGCAATTGTTTCGATTCAAGGGGAGGTCATTAAAGAAGAATGGATTTAAAATAAACAGACATGGCACTTAATACAGGCGAGGTATTTACCTACAAAAAAATAATAGACTATTCCGTCGATGCTGTTGTAAGCAAGACACTTGTCGATAAAAAAAACTGCACCATTACTCTCTTTGCCTTTTCAAAAGGGCAGCGTTTGAGTGAACACTCCACCCCTTTCTTAGCTATCGTTCATATCGTTGAAGGAACTGTAAAGGTTCAAATTGCGGGTCAGCCTTTCATCTTAACAGAAGGCAAGGCTATCGTCTTCCCTCCAAATATTCCGCATGCAGTGGATGCCGTAGAAGATTTTAAAATGGTCTTAACCATGGTAAAAGAGTTGTAATTCTATACAAAAAGAGATAACACGAACCAAGTTAATTATATCTATCACAATTAATCGAAGAATAAAATGGGAATGTTTTGTTTTCAATGTCAAGAAGCAGCCAAGGGAGTTGGTTGTACCCTAATGGGTGTCTGTGGTAAAACAGATGAAGTGGCAAATCTTCAAGATCTGCTAATATATACCCTCAAAGGAGTCTCAGTTTATAGTTCCACATTAAGAAATGTAGGAGAAAAGAGCCATGCAACCGATCGTTATTTAATTGAGGGGATGTTTGTAACCATCACCAATGCGAATTTCGATGACAAAGCAATTAGTCAACGTATTGTGGAAGGCTTAAAGCTCAGAAATGAGCTTAAAGCAAAGGCAGCCTCTCTCAACCTAACCGTCAATATGGGCAACCATGATTGTGCGACATGGAATGGTTCAATGGAAGAGTTTGCTTCCAAGTCCAAATCAGTAGGTGTTTTATCAACCGAAGATATTGATATTCGCTCCCTCCGCGAGCTACTGGTCTACGGATTAAAAGGAATGGCTGCTTATGCAGAACATGCTGATAATCTCGGAATGTATGATGAAGAAATCGTAGCCTTCTTAGAAAAGGGACTACTTGCAACCTTAGATTCCTCTTTAGGGGCAAATGAACTCGTTGGTCTTGTTCTGGAATGCGGAAAGTATGGCGTTCAAACCATGGCATTATTGGATAAAGCAAATACCACGAGGTATGGTAATCCTGAAATGACAAAAGTCAATATTGGAGTCAGCAATCGTCCAGGAATACTCATAAGTGGTCATGATCTAAGAGATTTAGAGGATCTACTAAAACAATCAGAAGGAAAGGGTGTAGATATCTATACACATAGTGAGATGCTTCCAGCCCATTATTATCCTTCATTCAAGAAGTATTCACATTTCATTGGTAACTACGGGAATGCTTGGTGGAAACAAAATGAAGAGTTTGAGACCTTCAACGGGCCTATCGTCTTTACCACAAATTGCATTGTTCCTCCAAAGAAAACGTCAACCTATGCAGATCGTGTATATACCACGGGTGCTTCAGGACATCCTGGATTTAGACACATTGCCGATCGTCAAGTAGGAGGAGAAAAAGATTTTTCAGAAGTCATTGCACATGCGCTCAAATGTCAACCTCCTATCGAGATTGAAAAAGGTGAAATAATTGGTGGTTTTGCTCATGCCCAAGTATTTAGCCTTGCCGACAAGGTGGTAGATGCCGTAAAATCTGGAGCTATTAAGAAGTTTGTAGTTATGGCAGGCTGTGATGGAAGAATGAAAGACCGCAACTACTATTCGGAATTTGCTACAGCACTTCCCAAAGACACAGTGATTCTAACTGCAGGCTGTGCAAAATACCGTTACAATAAACTCCCATTAGGTGATATTGGTGGTATCCCAAGAGTTCTGGATGCAGGACAGTGTAATGATTCTTATTCACTAGCCGTCATCGCCTTAAAGTTAAAAGAGGTCTTCCAGCTAAATGACATCAATGAGTTACCTATTGTCTATAATATCGCATGGTATGAGCAAAAAGCTGTAATCGTTTTATTAGCTCTTCTTTACCTCGGAGTGAAAAAAATTCACTTAGGTCCTACTCTACCTGCATTCTTATCCCCAAATGTTGCAAAAGTTCTTGTTGATACCTTTGGAATAGGAGGCATCAATACCGTAGATGAGGATATAAAAATGTTTCTGAACTAGTTTTAGGCTATTGCTTAGCCGAAGGAGAGATTAACGAAGGGAGTCTCTCCTTTTTTAATTTGAAGCGTTTTCCCCTTTGGAATACCTTCTCCATTTCTCAATAACTAAAGTCATATCCTCAGGTAATTCGCTATCGAACTGCCTGTATTGCCCTAATGTTGGATGCATAAACCCTATTGATCTGGCATGTAATGCCTGTCTGGGTAATACGTCAAAGCAGTTTTTAATAAACTGGCTGTAGGCTCCCGTCTGGTTACCCTTAAGAATTATATTTCCACCATATACCGGATCACCAAAGAGTGGCGCTCCAATATACTTAAAATGCGCTCTAATCTGATGTGTTCTTCCTGTTTCTAATCTACATTCAACAAGAGTGGTATATCGAAATCTCTCAAGAACGGTCCAATGAGTAATCGCATTACGACCAAATTCGGGATCCGCATTAACAGCCATTACTCTCCTATCTTTAGCACTTCGGCCAATATATCCATCAATAGTGCCAGTATCCTCATGTAAAATACCCCAAACTAAGGCATTATATCGACGATATACGGTATGATTAAAGAATTGCCTAGCTAGTGCTGTTTGAGCCAATTCAGTCTTAGCAACCAAAAGCAATCCTGAGGTGTCTTTATCAATCCTATGAACCAAATAAGGGGCTACCTCTTCCCCACGAGAGTTCTTTTTCCCCTGCAAATAAAAGGTAAGCGCATTGAGAAGAGTGCCAGTGAAATTGCCATACCCAGGATGAACCACCAGTCCAGCCGGCTTATTCACAACTAGAACATCATCATCTTCATATACACAATCAAAAGCAATATCTTCAGCAATAACTTCAAATTCGTGAGGAGGATTAGGTAAGACAACCGAAATAACATCTAATGGCTTGACCCTATAATTTGACTTAACAGGCTTCTCATTAACAAGGATGCAATCAGCTTTAGCTGCATTTTGCACCTTATTACGAGATACTCCCTCAATCTTATTTGCTAGAAATTTATCTATTCGCAGCAGCCCTTGCCCCTTATCCACAATAAACCGATGATGCTCATACAGTTCAGCTACCTCTTCTTCTACCTCTATGATCCCGGCATGAGCATATCCCGGCTCTAAGCTATCATCATCCATTAATTTGCGATCGATATTTTATCAAAATAGACTTTATTATTAGAAAGGTTTGTCACCTTCACCAAATATAACCCATTAGCGAGACTTGGTAATGAGGAGACACCTTGAACTTCAGCTGAAGTAATATATTGACCTGAGATAGAAAAGAAATCAAGTTTTAGACGCTGGCCTACACTCCCATCAAATTCAACTTCAACAGTAGAATTTAAAATCGGATTCGGGTAAAACAACACGCCTTTCGATCCATTTGAAACATCAGATTTACTTGTAGTCCCAGTCATAAGGGGTCTTATCATTAAAGCACCAGCATATTGAGATCTAATCCAGGTACCATCAACATTGTATGACTGATTTGCACTATTATCCATTGAAAGGTCGAAACCGACATTCAGATTATCATTTGTTCTTTGTTGTAACCCGATATGAAACGCATTCAAGGCTAATACGGGTTGAGGGAGAGAATACCTGACAAACTGATTTAGGTTATCCCCAAAATCAACCCGAACTATCGTATCAGAGCGAAGGAGCTTACCAGGCAGCCCATTATTATCATCCCAAAATCGTAAATTAAAATACTGTTGATTCGCACTGTTCTGTGTCCTATTGAAAAAGATATCTACCCCTTTTATCATATCAGGCTTACTCAATTTAAAACGAATCGCAAATTGAGCACCAGAAGGAGTAACGCCATACCCTGCTTCAGGTGTACCATCGTCATAGCTAAAATAATCTTCAAAAGATTGACGATAAACAACAGAATCGAGCCGGGTATCTGATCCTGATTCAAAAGTTGTTATCTTATGAACGATATCAAAATAAGTTGTAGAAACACCACCAATTGGGTCAATCGGAAGAATGCGGGAAACGGCCGGTTTAGCAACCTTCTGCTCGGCAAGATAACCCTCAATAGGAAAAGGATCAAGTAAAAATAGACCTCCTAAATAACTATCAACATCATTCCCAGCTTCGTCACGAACGATATACTCATAGCGCCCATTTTTCAATTGACCACTGAGATTCGCCACATAGTTTGTAAGAGTATCACGTAAAACTAAACCAGGATTATCTCCATATTGCCAATAAGGCATAGCAGAATAACTCTTTAACATTTTTGGCGCAGCAGAAGCAAAACCCATCCAATTAGTGGTAGTGTCATCCATATTTCTACCAACATTCAAATAGACAACATCAACATTCCATTGATCCATATTGCTTTGCCAAGATTGAAGCATATCGCCGGCAAGACTTGCGTGCCCAATAAATCTAAAACGAAAGTCATTGTGGAAGTATAGGGCACTATCGGTAATTGGAATCAGAACCTGCTTCCACCATGTACCATTATGAAGATAGAAGGTGTCTAATTTCATTCCTTCCGTACTCCAGACTGTATTCCAAAATTTATTTCCATCGCTACTAGCTTCAAACTGTAGCATTAGAGAATCACCTGGTTGGGGATCATTGCCTAACCCTTGAGGTTGATACCAGAAACTAAGATAAAGTGAATCCGATTTATTAATTGCTCTTTTCAATGGTGAAAACAACGAATCGAGCCTAATAGACCTTGAAGTAAGATAGTCTGCAGCAAACGGAGCTATAGAAGCATCTTCATAAATATATCCAGCAGAATCAATAGCATCAAAAGTAGCTACCCCATGATTTAGTCCATTCTTTGAGAATGCATCATTAATAAAAACATTATAATCTGACCATAAAGTCTGATCAGGGAAAACCTGTGGATATCTAAAATCGTCGTAAAAAGGTAAAATGACTGCAGAAGAGGCCGATTTCAACTCATCTCTCTGATTCTTGCCAAATTCAAGAGCAGGATTATAAAACAAACCAGAAACCACCTCTTGACCGTATAACGAAGAAGAGCTGATCACCAAAAACAAGAAAGAGAGATATAGTAGTTTTATTAAAGAGGTCATTTCACCAAATTATTTAACATTAATTCTGAGAATCATCTAATTTAAACCAGAGATCAACATCATCGCCGGGACTGCAGAACCCACCGGCTTGAGGCGATTGCTTAACCACCTTACTATGGTCATCATCAAATCCATCTTCAAACTTTATTCTGCCAACATTAAGTGTAGCACTATAGATTGTACGATAGGCCTCATAAGCTGACATTCCACTAACATCAGGAACCCGAATGGCACCAGGCGAACTTCCCCGCTCAACCACCAAAACAATTTTTGAGCCCCTGTTAATCATTGCGCCTGTCTTTATGTGGCTTCCCTTATAGGTTTGATCAACCACGGCATTGGTATACTCTCCGGGAACCAATTGTATCCGTTCAACTTGAAGCTTTGCCGCCATCAATTTATCAACAGCTTGACGAACCGAGAGATCTATCAGATTTGGCATCTTCACCTTCTCAGGAGTCTGACCAACAACAGATACATACACCTTACGGCCATGTTTAATATTGGTGTTTGCCAATGGATCTTGTAATAAAATGGTTCCCTTCTCTTTATTCGGTTCATAGACCGAATCCATGATTATAACTTCCAGATCATTATCCTCTGCGTACTGAACTAATTCATCCACCGACTGCCCAACAAAATCAGGCAAGAGCAGATTATCTCCTTGCCGTGTATAGACTCTTAAAATCTGAATTACAATCCAGAAAAGAATAACCATTACAGCAAAAGCTAAAAGCAAATGCTTCCAAAATAGTTGTGTAAAAACAAATTGCCGCCACTTCATGCTTTATTCAATATCTATTTGCGCTTAAAAAAAAACGCTACTTTAAATAACTTATTGCGATATATGCAAAGATAGGAAATTCCCTGTATACCATTTATTGAGCGGATGTGTGTAAATTTGTAGGCTAATACAGAACGCCATTGATCGTGTGGTCGCTTTTGTTGGTGGCCACACAAATCAAAAGGTTATCTAATTAACTGGCGTATTCAATGTGACCTCTAAAAACAAATGAACATCAAATGAATCAGAAGAAGATAAACGTTGCTGTTATTGCAGGTGGCGACTCCGGAGAGTATAGCATTTCGTTAAAAAGTGCCTCAATCATTATGAAATACCTTGAAGGAGGAAAGTATAATCCTTTTTTAGTTCACATAAAATTTAATGATTGGTATTGTATCTTGTCTGATTCAAGAAGAGTCAATATTGATAAAAATGACTTTTCCATCAGCATTGATGGAGAAAAAATCTCATTTGATGTTGTCTTTACCGCAATACACGGAACCCCTGGTGAAGATGGAAAACTCCAAGGCTATTTTGATTTATTGGGTATCCCTTATACAAGCTGTGGGAGTATTACCTCTGCGCTAACCTTTAATAAAGCCTTTTGTAATCGATTTGTTGCATCAACTGGAGTGAGTGTTTCTCCTTCGGTACATCTTATTAAAGGGTATGATTTCAATATTAAGGATATTTTAAATATCACTGGACTGCCATGTTTCGTTAAACCTAATTGTGGTGGCTCGAGTGTAGGGATGAGCAAAGTTAAAGAAGAGAAGGATCTTCTTAATGCTATAGAAATTGCCTTTAAGGAAGACAATGAAGTTTTAATTGAGAAGTTCGTTAAAGGAAGAGAGATTACCTGTGGTGTATTTAAAACAGGAGAGAGTGTAATTGCGCTTCCCATTGTTGAGGTGGTCAGTAAAAAGGAGTTTTTCGACTATGAAGCAAAATATACAGATAACCTTGCCGAGGAATTAATCCCTGCTCCTATTGACTCCGACATCGAAAAAAGGTGTAAAGAGACTTCAATCATGCTCTATAAGGCTTTGAATTGTAAAGGGGTTGTGAGATTTGACTACATCTTCAATGAATCAGTGTTAAATTTCCTCGAAGTCAATACAGTACCAGGAATGTCTAGTGCGAGTATTGTACCAAAAATGGCACAATATTATGGCTATACACTTGACACCTTCTATGATATACTTCTAACTGAAGCTATCCACCAAAAAAGCTAAAAACCATTTCCCTATTTCTGGATTATACCTCAAATACCCACTCAAAAAAGATGGGCATCCTTTCTGTTGAGGCAAAAGACCATTTAGGTAAAAGAGGTAACAATAATTACGAGGCTGAATATCTAGAATTGAGGTAGGCAAAAAGCTTTTGAAAGGCTCTTCCTCTATGACTAATCATGTTTTTAGCCTCAGCCGACATCTGAGCAAAGGTGAGTGTTTCTCCTTGAGGAATAAAAACGGGATCGTAGCCAAAACCACCCTCACCGGCACAATAGTTTATAATTGATCCTTCAACTTCTCCAGAAAACAAAAACTCTTCGCCATCAAGAATAAGAGCCACTACCGTTCTAAAGCGAGCACTCCTCTGTTCATGTTCTTCCAACTCTTTTAAAAGCTTGATAACATTGTCATGATAGGTGGCATTCTCACCCGCATATCTAGCCGAATAGACACCCGGACGGCCATCTAATGCATCCACCTCAAGACCGGTATCATCGGCAAAACAATTTTCTCCCAGAGATTCATATATAGTTCGTGCTTTAATTAGTGCATTTTCCTCCAGGGTTGTACCAGTCTCCTCAATCTCTTTGGTATAGCCAATTTCCGATAGACTTACTATCTGCAAGTTACCATTAGCTATCTGTTTACATTCACTCACTTTATGAGCATTATGCGTAGCAAATACAATCTTCATCTATCAATAATTTATATCAATTTATACCTTTTCTAGCAGCATTCGTATTAAACCATTCCTCCTTTAAACACCTAGATTCAATCTTCTGCTCTGTTTTATCGGGTAAACAGCTAAAAAAATCAAAACCAGAAACTTTTTCCACACTATCCACTGAAACTGCATAGTCAGTGAAGTCTTCCACTACTCCACTATTGGGCAAAATAAAACCAATGGCGGTAAACCCCCGTTTCATTCGCTTCAACAACAAGACTTTGTAGAAAGCTGTGGGAATCCGAACTCCTTTACCTATGACCTTCTTCTCATCAGTAAATAAGGGGCCTGTAACGATAGCAACAGTATCAAAATCACTTGCAAGGTCTCTTACATACTCCTCTAATCGCTTCCACTCCCCTCTATTTAGTGAAGGTAATTGAGGGCTCATATTAGTCAAGAGAAAAGACTCACTCATTGCTTTAGCCGACCAGGCCATGTCGGCAGCCGGTGCAAGATGCCCACGATCATATCCACTTTTTTTATAATCATTTAACTCAGCTCTTTTTCCTTTAAGACGTGTATCAGGTCTAAACTTATCATCTCTTGAAACCACCTTGATTAGCTCCTCTGAGGTCAATTCATAGGATACCCATCTCGATTGCATTATGGAAGAGTCATAACCCGCCAAATACCCTTCGTTATGTAACAACACAATTTCTTTACCTGAGAGCTTTTTTGGTAAACCATATATTGCATGCTCCTGAGAAACACAGTTCTCAACCAAATTCAAGCTGTTTCCCCCTGGATTAAGTGCTCCAAATGCAAAGAAAATAAAGGCGAGGCAAACAACAAATAAAATCGATTTAACTTTATCTACCATAAAAGAGGGATTATCCAATTAATTAAGAGATGTCGAGAAACCAATCCACAGGAAATTGAGCATGAGATTGTAATGCTTCATTAGCAAGCAAGAAATGGTCACACCCAAAAAACCCTCGATAGGCAGAAAGAGGAGAAGGATGAGCCGCTTTAAGTATGGTATGCTTCGAAGAAATTAACCCGGAAAGATTCATAGCATCATTTCCCCAAAGAATGAATACAGTATGATTTGAAGACCTCGAGACGAGGTCGATAATAGTCTCTGTAAAACGCTCCCATCCAATATTTCTATGTGACCCTGCCTTACCAGAACTTACAGTTAAAACTCTATTTATCAATAATACCTCTTGTTTTGCCCAACCTACTAGATTTGAATTAAGGGGCTTTGAAGTATTAAATGAACGTTGGAGCTCTTTCTCTATATTTCTTAAAGAAGGAGGTTTTCGAATTCCTTGTCTAACCGCAAAGGCTAATCCATTAGCTTGCCCTTCTCCATGATAAGGGTCTTGGCCAACAATTAGGACCTTAGTTTTATTGATAGGAAAATAGGTGAAGGAGTTTAATACACTTTCTATGGGAGGGTAAATAACTTCCTCCAAAGAAAGTTGCTCAAGGCATTGATTAATCTCCACAAGTATGGAATTTAGCTTATTGGCTATGGAAGGATACTGGTCTAGGATCCATCGTTGTGCAGAAAAGAAATCTTCAATACTTATCCTATACATGAATTAAAAAATTGTAACAAAATTAAGACTTCAACCTTTATAAAGGTTGCTTTTTTCAATAGTTTCCCTTTATTTTGTACTCGTATTCTGGATTGATGATTCTAGTATTAGGATGACAAAGAGAATAAACCTTTTGAGTTGATCGTTGTTACGCTAATTCACATACAAGGATGGTATAAAACAATCTGGTATCTTCCATGTGACCACAAAAAAGTAAATTAATAGCAAATGAAAAAAATTATCATTTTTCTGCTCTTAGTGATTGGCGCAAGTGCCATTTTATCATCTTGTCGTTCTCAAGAACAATGTGCAGCTTATGGCGAGGCACGCAAATTCCAAGTTGAACATAGAAGATAGGAGCTAATCAATAAGATTTTTTTCTTCTGACTCCAATCTAATTTAGATTGGGAAAAAAGTAGTCTACATAGTTTGTAGACTTTTTTTTTAGTTATCACAAGCACGCTCTTCTAACGCAGATTTAGGCAGATTTAATAGAACAAGAAATCTTTGAATCTTGAATCCCGAATCTTTGAATCTTGAATCTTGAATCCCGAATCTTTGAATCTTGAATCCCGAATCTTGAATCCCAAATCCCGAATCCCGACTCCTCCTTCCTCCCTCTCTTCCTACCACATTTTGACCAGACCATTATTAATAAATACTCTTAAGTCTAACCTGTATTAGGTTTAATAAAAAAGCCGGCTTGAAGACTCAAGACCGGCTTTTAAATCTAAAGATGAAGATTACTTAATCACAACTATTTTACCCGTTGCACGGAAAGTTTGATTTTGAACTTCAACAACATAGGTACCTCTGTTCAATCCATCAATTGTCATTTCACCATTATTTCCATTAAAGTAAACTTTTGCTGAGTAGACAACTTTACCTGATAGATCATATAGTTTAACATCAGACAAACCATTGATCTTTGCAGAGATTTTCATAGTACTAACAACAGGGTTAGGACTAATCATTAACTGACCTTTAGCAACAGTAAATTCTGAAGAAGGAGTATCATTAATTCCAACATAGTTTTTAGACTCCCATACACCTCTACCATAAGTTGAGACGTAGATAACACCGTAGTTAGTGGTGCCGGGGAACCATACTACTGGGACATTGGGAATACGAGTAGCAAGAGGCATAGCAGGGAAAACAACCTTTTGTTGTTTAATCTCTGTTATTTTTACTTCACCCATAGCTGCTTCAAATGCCCAGTCAGCACCAGAATTACTTGAAGTATATAAACCATTAGCAGTACCAATAAATAAGGAAGTACTGTTATTCATTTCTATTAAGCTAGCATAAGCAGCGACTTTAGGCAAATTGTTCTGAATAGAAACGAAAGAAGGAGCAGCACTATTGGCATTTGATGATTTGAAAACAAAGTTATTGCCAGTACCATCAACAGTAAAGATAACGTGGTTAGTGTTTTTGGGATCAACCGAAATAGAAGTGATAGAACGTCCAGCTAATTCGGGAAGAACTACATCACTAACAATGGTATCAACAACAACAACGCCTCCATTAGCCACTAATTTAGCCTGTGCAGCTGTATAGACATTCTTTAAATTATTAACACGTAGAATCATTCCATTGTTTAAGCCAACAAAAAGAACATTACCATCGGTAGATACAGCAAGACTCTTCACGGTATTTGACTTAACAGAAGCTAAACCAAACCAAACCGGAGTTTCTTTAAACTTTGACAGATTCTTCGACATGTAAACGCTATCAGCCCAACCAATGAAATACTTACTCTGAACAGGATCAACAGTCACAACTGAATCACCATAGTGTAATTCAACATCGGTAGTAATTGGGAATGGGAAAGAAGCCGTATTAGAACGGATATAGCGAACATCACCTACCTTAATAGTATCATTTTCGGCAATTTTATAGGTAATAGTATCATGACTAGCAGGGTCATTGATACTTTCCCATAGCAACATCTTAGCTCCAGTTACAGTAGTTGAAGAGAAAGAGCCAAGGAAGGTATTTGAGTAACTGACTGCTTTGTCGTCGGTACGTTTGTAGGTAGAACCAGAGTTCATGAAGAAGACATCGTTATTCAGACTTGAGATCATCTGATCATAACCAGTACCTGCTTGGCTACCTGAATAGATTTCATAAGAGAAATCATCTGCATTTGCACCATCACCAATGTATTGGATACCGTTTCTGAATGTACCGGTGATTAAATGACCATATGAATTGTAGCCTATTCCATTGGCAAGAGTGATCCCCATGTAACGGTGAATAGCACTCCATGTCTGATTAACATTTGTTGAAAGGAAGAGACCACCATCAGTAGCAACAGCAATGTTATTACCAACATGGCTAAGAGCATAATCACGATGGAAGGCAGGTAGGTAAACAGGCAACTCAGAAGAAACCGTTGAGAAACTGATAGGGCCACCATTCCAGTTAAACAAGCCAGATTGAACGTAGTCAGCTTGATACATATTAATACAACCTACATAAACGCGATTAGGGTTTGTTGGATCGACTAATACTTGTTGAGCGTTATTACCTTGTTGAACACCAGAACCATCAGCAAATAGATCATACTCTACTGATCCACCAGGTAAGATCACTTCCCAGTTAGCTCCTTTATCTAAACTACGATAAGCTCCAGCAAACTTACCATTTGTGGTAGTATTAGATGCCACAGAAGCAGTAGCATAGATTACATTGTTATCAGAAGGTGAGATTGCAAAAGCCATACGAGCAATGTCGTTCTTTGGCAACTGTGTAGGATTAATGATGGATGAACCACTTCCTTCCTGTGTGCTAGCACACTTAAAACCGGCAGCTGATCCATCGGTTGAAACATAAGCCAAACCATTAACAAAAGCAATCGTTAATCCATTGGCAGCTGTTTTAACTTCATAAGCTGTACCTGTAAGCTGTACACCATCACTGCTTGCAGTAGTCCATGTTGACCCATCAAAATACATAAGACCATCTTCAGTTGCAACGTAGAGGTTGTTGCCTATTACTGCAAGGTCATTAATGTAATCGAAACCAGTGGTTCCAGAAACCAAATCAAAGGTTACCCCATCAGTTGATTTGTACAGACCAGTACCAGGCATAGAAAGATCTATATTGCCTGTACCAGCATAAGTACTCTTATCTGATGTTTGGATCAAGGTAGAAACATTTATCACCTTATCTCCCATGGCAATGCGAGTCCATGTAAAACCTAGATTCTCAGAACGCCATAAACCACCAGCCATAGCTCCTGCAATCAATGTGTTACCTGATGCATCACTCTTATCAAAAACAACCGCTCTGATTGGACCACCGATGTTATTCGGGCCTCTGTCAGTCCATGTAAGCGTCGAAGCTCCTCTGCCTTGAGCATTCACCTGAGCAAAGAAACCCAAACAGAAGATAACTGTTAATACTTTAATAAGTAAAGACTTACGTTTCATATCATCAAAATTTGTTAGTAATGATTCTTTTTCAGAATTCGGTGGCGAAAGTTACAGCTAATTTACAAAATGACAAGGGATAATTAGGCAAAAATCATCAACACTTTAAAGGCAGTTTTCAACAGGCTTTTCAATTTATTCGATAATTACCCCTCACTAGGGCTAAGCTGCTCATTTCCTCACCTCAAATGTAACATCCAATCCATTAAAAAGCAAGAAAAGTAATAGATGTTTTATTGGAATTTGTAAATCTATCCGTTCCATCAATAAAGAATGCCTAAATTTGTAAATTATCCTTCCTCGAAATCGTCATAAATCTAATAGATCGCTATTTATGCTCAACCATTTTCGAGTTAATGCGACCCGAATTCCTAACTTGCTATCCGTTCAATTTAGCCTCTTTTATTATATCACCGTAGAAAAATGCATCTTGACTTCAAAAATTAACCACATAATCAAATAATTACCGCATGAAAACCATAGCAGTCGCTTTCTTAAGCGTATTTTTTCTATTTGTAGGTCACCTCTCTTTTGCTCAAAAGGCAATTAATCTGAAAGACACTTTAAAGTATAGTTTTGACACGATTGCCACTGTAAAACATACAAGCGTTAAAGATCAGGCATCCTCAGGCACTTGCTGGAGCTTTGCTGCTGTTGCATTCATTGAAGCCGAGCTATTAAGAACAGGAGAGCCTCGCCTTGATCTAAGCGAAATGTATTTCGTAAGGTTAGCCTATTTAGAAAAGGCTCTCTCTTTTGTCAGACTACATGGTTCTGCTAATTTCGGCCCCGGCGGTCAGGCTCATCATGTTATCAACTTAGCCAAAACAAATGGTTTTGTCTTAGAAAAGGACTATCCCGGAAGAAACTATGGCGAAGAAAAGCATCAACATGGAGAGTTAGATGCTGTCTTAAAAGCATTTGTTAAGGAGGTGTCTGAAAATCCAAACAGAAAACTTACAGAATCTTGGATTAAAGCATACTCAGGCATTCTAGATGCCTATCTGGGAGTACTCCCCACTCAAGTGGAAGGCAAAGACAACAAACTGGTAACCCCTCTTGCCTACATGCAATCTCTAAAGTTTAACCCTGAAGATTACGTTGAACTCACCTCCTATAACCACATCCCTTTTTACAAAGCATCTTACTTAGCCATTCCCGATAATTACGATTTTGCTTCGTATTATAACCTTCCAATTGATGAGCTGATGCAGGTCATTGACCATGCTCTCATCAAAGGTTACCCGGTTTGCTGGGATGGAGATGTCAGCGACAAAGGTTTCTCTCATAATAATGCTCTAGCCATCGCTCCCGATGCAACTCTCAACGATCTCACTGGCTCTGAAAAGGAGAAATGGCAAAAGCTCACCCCGAAGGAGAAAGCTCAGGCAATGTATCAATTTAATACCCCTGTAAAAGAAAAAGAGGTATCTCAAGCCGATCGTCAAAAGACATTCGATAATCTTACTACCACTGATGACCATCTAATGCTTTTAACGGGTCTACTAAAAGATCAAACCGGCACCCATTTTTATATCACAAAAAACTCATGGGCCCCTACTAGCAATGAAAACGGAGGCTTCCTTAACATGAGTAATGCCTATTTAAGACTTAACACCACCGCTATTTTAGTTCATAAAGATGCTCTTCCAAAAGAGATCCGGAAAAAACTTAATATTAATTAATGATAGAGACACGACTGGAAGAGGACTTTTTAGGGCAACTGGCTATACCCGCAGATGCATTATATGGCATCCAATCTGTCAGGGCAAGCCAGAACTTCCCCGATAGTTCGAGATTCAACATAGAATGGTACAAGGCCATGGGAGCTGTTAAACTAGCATGTTATCAAACATGCCACAAGTATTACGAAGCTCTTAAAAGCAGTTTATCCTCATCAGAGATCCCATTCCGAATCATTGAAGAGGAAAAACTTAAAGCAATGGAACAAGCCGCTATTGAAATAATGGATGGCAAATGGTTCGACCAGTTTATCGTCCCGGCAACACAAGGCGGTGCCGGGACGAGTATCAACATGAACATCAACGAAATCATAGCTAATCGAGCATTATTAATATCAGGTGAAGTTCTTGGCAACTATTCTATTTTTGACCCTATAGAACATTCAAACATCTATCAAAGCACCAATGACGTAGTGCCTACTGCCTTAAGAATAGCAATCATGCGAATGTTGCAAAAGCTTGAGTTTTCTATAGATCACCTTAGGAAGAAGACAGAAGAGACTGAAAAGATCTATCGTGACACCCCTCGCCTTGCTTACACTCAAATGCAGGCAGCCGTCCCTTCTACTTATGGTCAATTATTTAGTTCCTATAATGACGCCCTTGCACGAGATTGGTGGAGAGTATCTAAAGCCATGGAGCGTATTAAGGTTGTTAACTTAGGCGGTAGTGCCATTGGTACAGCTATAGGTGTGCCACAGTTTTTTGTAATGGAAGCCACCCCAATGCTTCGCCTTATTACCCACCTACCAGTTACAAGAGGTGAAAACCTCTCCGATATAACCCAAAACCAAGACTCTCTGGTTGAAGTTCATGCGATCCTAAAGGCGCTGGCTGTCAACCTGGAAAAGATCTCCTCTGATCTGAGATTGCTGGCAAGCAACCTTATTGGCTCTGCGGAAGTTAAGATTCCGGCACGTCAGGTAGGAAGTTCTATCATGCCCGCTAAAGTTAATCCGGTAATTGTTGAATATGTAATTTGCGAAGCTCACAAAGTCTATGCAAATGATCAACTTATAACCTCACTCGCAGCATCCGGTTGTCTCGACCTAAATGCCTATATTCCTACCATCGGCGACGCATTGCTCTCAAGTATACAATCTCTTACCAATGCATGTTTATCACTTGCCGATAACCTCATAGCCGACTTAGTGGTTGACAAGGCAAAAGCCGAATCAAAACTGTTTGAAAGCCCTGCAGTCACAACCGCCATCGCTGTATTTACCGGATACCATAAAGCATCTATCCTCTCTAAATATATGACAGAAAATAATTGTTCTGTCTTTGATGCCAACCTTGCCTTAAATATAATACCCCATGACCAACTAGAAAAGATACTCGATCCAGCTCGTCTCACTAAACTTGGCTTTAACATCTCTGATTTTAACAACCTTTAAAACATGGAATCGATATGGCTGTCGGAAAAGAAAACAGACCTCACATTGGCATCTTCGGAAAACGTAATAATGGAAAAAGCTCATTAATTAATGCATTAACGGGCCAACAAACAGCCATTGTTTCTGATGTTGCTGGTACTACTACTGACCCGGTAAAAAAAAGTATTGAGATTAAAGGCATTGGTCCGACAATCCTAATAGATACCGCTGGTATTGATGATAGCGGGGAGCTTGGGAAAAAAAGAATTGAGAAAACCATAGGTATAATTCCTCAATGTGATCTCGCCATCTTTGTCTTTACCAGTGAACAGATCGATATTCAGGAAACTGAACTTATAAATGAGATGAGAGATCAGGAGATACCAGTCATTCCCGTTTGTAATAAATCTGATATTTTCTCCCCTACCGTTGAATTCTTTGATAAATTAAAAGGCCTAACCGGAAATAACGCCATAATTATCAATTCCTTAAACGGGAAAGGTATCGAACAGCTGATTGATTCAATAAAAACCACTCTTCCTCCTGACATTAATAAACCCTCGACGTTGATTGGTGACTTGATAAATCAAGGTGATTCTGTACTGCTTATCACTCCGATCGACAATGAAGCACCTGAAGGAAGACTCATCTTACCCCAAGTACAAGTTATTAGAGACATCCTTGACAACGATGGGATTGCCCTTATCTGTAAAGAACGTGAGGCCGATGAATACCTTAAAAAGCTCACGCCCAAACCGGCTCTTGTCATTACAGATAGTCAAGTATTCCTCAAAGCTGATGCCATAGTGCCTAAAGAGATCCCACTTACTAGTTTTAGTATAGTTCTGGCAAGACAAAAAGGAGAATTCTCTAATTACCTGGCAGGAACTCCGGTCATTAGTCAACTTAAAGATGGAGACAGAGTGCTTATGCTCGAATCGTGCACCCATCAAGTATCCTGTGATGATATCGGAAGAGTTAAACTTCCCCGTTGGATGAGTCAGTTTACTGGAAAAAAGCTAGACTTTGATGTGGTTTCAGGTCTTGATAAACTTTCGAGACCAATCCATGATTATGCCCTGATTGTTCAGTGTGGAGGATGTGTCATCACAGCCCGGCAACTTAGTGGGCGACTTAGACCAGCAATTAAAGCAGGCATCCCCGTTACTAATTATGGTATGGCTATCGCCTATATGCATGGAATCTTCGCAAGAGCAGTCGCCCCATTTACAAAAAAAACATCCTCTACCAATCTTTACATATAAATCAGTCTCTAGTGTTTTCAACTTATCTATAAAATCATAGGAAGAGGCTCTTCTCCTGTTAGCAACTGTTAACGTCGATAAAGCAGAACCGGATGAATGATAACTACAAAATAGGTAAAATACTTCACTCTGAATCCAACAGATTGGATAAGACATGGATTTTAATCCCACTTATCTTTTCTAATTTGATCATGATTACTGTCGGTCTTTTCGCTGTAATAAAAGCCAAAGAGATGGAGTGGACAGAATTCATAATCCTCGTTAGCATTATAAATTTACCCTTGCTTGCCCTATTAATATTTACCAAGCTTATAGTATTTATCGGTACAGAAGGAATTTCATTTCAACTACAACCTTTTCAAATTAAATTGAAAACCATTACTTGGGATCAGGTTATAGAGGCAAAGGTGACAAAATACAATCCTATGGGGGATTATGGTGGATGGGGATTGAAACGTGGGAAAAAAGGACTTGCCTACACTATATCGGGAAACTATGGAATCTACCTAGAGATGAAGATGGGGAAGAATATTATGGTTGGTATAAAAAATCATCTGGCAGTAAATGAGATAATAAGTCGAATATTCATCCAAAATCAAAAAAGTCAACAATAGACAACCAATAAAAATCGTTATAAAACCTGAACTTCTTAACTTTGTAAAAATTATTATCATCATTTCAGGCTATTCAAAACACGATGCACAAAAGAGTTATCGTTTTATATCTTTCGGCTCTCCTACTCTTCCTATCGTTTAATCTTTCAGCTAAATCATCTGAGCCTGACGCTCTTCCTGATTCAGTTAAAATATGGAAATACACTGGTTCAACATCGCTCTCCTTTAGCCAAAACTCACTGTCAAATTGGGCTGAAGGAGGTGAGAATTCATTAGCGGGAACAGCCTATGTGGTATTAAATGCAACAAAATCAACAAATCATCTTCTTGTTGATCATCAGTTGAATCTTGCGTATGGCATTATGCAACTTGAAGGAAAGAAGCTTAGAAAGACCGATGACAAATTAGAACTATTCTCCTCCTTCGGTATAAAATCATCAGGCAGCTGGCAATACACCTCTCAAATTAACTTTAAGACCCAATTCTCTGATGGATTTAAATACCCCGATGATAGCACGGTGATCTCTACCTTCATGGCTCCTGGCTACCTTACGGCTTCTATAGGCATTCAGTATAAAAAATGGGAGGACTTTACCCTGTTTCTTAGTCCGGCTTCTGGAAAATTTACCTTTGTTTTAGATCAGACCTTAGCCAACCAAGGAGCTTTTGGAGTTACAAAAGCAACTCTTGACACTGCCGGGAAGATCATACAGGAAGGAAGAAATATTAAGCCTGAATTTGGTATAAACATTAATGCAAGGTTCAAAAAAGAACTCTTCAAAAACGTCAACGTTGACTCTCGATTACAGCTTTATAACAATTATCTTGATGAGAATCAGAAGAACAGATGGAACATTGATCTGAACTTTGAAACCATGATCAATTTTCAAATTAATAAATTCCTTAGCTCTACCATCCGATTTCAGGTGATCTATGATCATAATATCATGATACCTAGGTACGACACAAGCAACGATATCAAGACTAAGATTGGAGAAGGGCCGGGAACCCAAATCAAACAAAGCTTAGGCATTGGCCTAAGTTATAAATTTTAATCACCATCTACCTCTCAAAAACGCCTCCACTTTTCGCTACCCCTTCGCTTCCCCTTCGCTTCCTCTCCATTGCCTCTGCATATTTTTAATGGATAATTATGCAATTAAAAGATAGCAGACATTCAAGGAGAAGGAAAGACTATAGCCCATTACTCCCACCAATCAACAAAAAATTGGCAACTGACTTACTACCGCAATGATATCGAAATAAACATTCATGGCTTATTTCAGCTTACAAAAGTTAGATCTTAATGGAGCTGATATGGAGAAGGAGCGAAGAGAGAATGGAGAGCTTGCTCATTGAACTCGAGTTTTATCTTTTTCTGACTCTCCGTTCCCATAACGTATAAACCTAAATCAGGTATTTTACGTAAGCATCTATCTAAGATAGGATTCAGAGTGCTTTTCAAAAAGGAGAAAGGCTGCACAAATAAATGGCAGCCTTTTTCTGTTTAAACCAGGTAATTAATTAACCATAATCTGAATGTTTCCTATAGACTTGGAAACCACTACATTCAAGCTGGCAGAGTAAGCAAGGATAAACTTCACCAAATAACTTGAAGGTAATCTTAGCTTCGGGTAACGCACCGAAATGGAATCTTTTAACTCATTATTAAAAAAAGGGATTTGATTGTAGCTATGATCCATAGGCTGTGTTTTAGTTATTGTTCGGAATAACTAAATAACGGCCTCATTACCCGAATATTATTTTAAGAAGAAAATATTTATGAAGAGAGGACGATATCATTCTTGGCAACCAGTTTTCTTAGATTAATCAATGCATACCTCATTCTGCCGAGGGCTGTATTGATGCTTACATCCGTGATGGCAGCAATTTCTTTGAAACTCAAATCCTCGTAATGTCTCATTAACAAAACCTCACGTTGTTCTGAAGGAAGGAAGTCGATTAGCTTTCTGACGTCGGTATGAATCTGATTCGTAATCAGCATCTGCTCTATAGAGGGATCACTTATCTCAAGATGCTCAAAGATATCACGTTCGTCGCCCGGGTCAATGATGGGCATTCTCTTTTGCCTGCGAAAATGGTCAATGCAGAGATTATGAGCAATGCGAAGTGTCCATTGCAGAAACTTACCTTCTTCCTTATAAGTTCCTGACTTTATCGTCTTAATTACCTTAATAAAGGTATCTTGAAAGAAATCTTCAGCCAAATGCTGATCTTTCAGAGCCATCATTAAATAAGCGTACAAACGATCGCGATGACGGTCGATCAACTCAGCTAAACTTAACTCATCACCTGAAGAGTAAAGATTGACCAGCTCCTGGTCAGATAACACGGAGCGTTTCATAGTTTTTCCCTTTTTTGTAAGAATTATCAAAGGGTAGAAAGTCAATCTATAGGCAGTAGGTTTAATGGATTTTTGTGACAAATATAATGAACTATTCACCAATTGCAACACTTTGCCCAATTTTTTGCTGTTTTCATCGCATTTTTCCTTTCTTGCGAGCCAATAACTTATCGTAACTTTGCCCATCAAACGTTCGAAACTGTGCAAAACTTAGATAAAAAGAGTCAATCTGACTCTATTCTGATACAAGGTGCAAGACAACACAACCTAAAAAACATCACTGTTGAAATCCCTAGAAATAAATTTGTAGTTATCACAGGGCTCTCTGGATCAGGAAAATCGTCATTAGCCTTTGATACGCTTTATGCAGAAGGGCAAAGGCGATACGTTGAGAGTTTAAGTTCATATGCTCGTCAGTTTTTTGGAAGGATGGTAAAACCGGAGGTCGATTTTATAAAAGGGATTGCCCCGGCTATTGCCATTGAGCAAAAAGTAAATACCGTAAACTCCCGTTCAACGGTTGGGACTAGCAGCGAAGTCTATGAATACCTCAAATTACTTTTTGCACGTATTGGTAAAACCTACTCCCCTATTTCGGGCGAACTTGTCAAACGTGATACAGTAACTGATGTGGTTGATTTCATTATCAATCTTCCACAATCAACTAAAGTTTCTGTTTTAGCGCCACTCCCTCCCAACAGCGATCGTTCTTTTGAGGAAAAACTCACGGTTCTTCTTCAGCAAGGGTTTACTCGTTTATCAATTAATGGAGAGATTATTAGAATAGAGGATCAATTGAAGAGGATAAACGAGATAAAAGATCCTCATATATCAGTCTTTATCCTTATTGATAGAATTGTAACGAATCGGGAGGATGAAGAGTTACTAAGTCGAGTAGGTGATTCTGTTCAGACCGCCTTCTACGAAGGAGCCGGTGATTGCAAAGTCGAATGGTTCGAAGAGGATAATTGGCAGAATAGAGAGTTCAACAATCGATTTGAAGCCGATGGTATAACCTTTGAAGAACCTACAGTCAATCTCTTCGCATTCAATAACCCTTACGGCGCATGTAAACGGTGCGAAGGGTTTGGTACCATTATAGGAATAAGCGAAGATCTGGTCATTCCTGACAAGACACGCTCAATCTATGAAGAGGCCGTTGCCTGTTGGAAAGGAGAAAAACTGAGTGAATATCTTACTGACTTTATTGTAGAGGCTACAAAAAAGGGCTTTAGAATCCATAAACCTTATAATGAACTCTCTGAGAAAGAGCTCAACCTACTCTGGAATGGCGACGAAGAGGTACCGGGTATTAAGCAATTCTTTGATATGGTTGAAGAAAACCTCTATAAAATCCAATATAGAGTTCTTTTATCAAGGTATCGTGGTAAAACAACTTGCCCCGATTGCAATGGTACTCGCCTTAGAGCCGATGCCGCTTACGTAAAAATTGATGACCATTCTATTCATCAATTGGTTACCATGCCTCTCGATAAATTATTACAATTCTTCCAAAACATAAACCTCTCTGATCAGGAGGAGAAAATAGGAAGAAGACTACTTACTGAAATCCGAACCCGGCTCAAAGTAATGAACGATGTTGGGCTTCACTATCTGAACCTTAACCGTTTAAGCAACTCGCTCAGTGGCGGAGAATCCCAAAGACTCAACCTATCAACAGCACTTGGTTCGTCTCTCGTAGGCTCTATGTATATCCTGGATGAACCATCCATTGGATTACACCCTCGTGACACCCTCAGATTGATCACGGTCCTTAAACAGTTAAGGGATCTAGGTAACTCAGTCATTGTCGTTGAACACGATGAAGAAATCATTAAAACGGCCGACCATATCATTGATATTGGCCCTGATGCAGGTAGTAATGGGGGTAGGCTAGTTTTTCAAGGCTCTCTAAAAGATCTACTAAAATCCAATGAGGGATATACTGGCCAGTATTTAAGTGGAAAGCGAACCATAACAACTCCCAAATACAGAAGATCGTGGAAGGAATTTATCCAAGTAATTGGAGCAGCTGAACACAATCTTAAAAATATTGATGTAAAATTTCCTCTTCATACTCTTGTAGCCGTAACGGGTGTAAGTGGTTCTGGTAAAACAACTCTTGTCAAAAGGATTCTTTATCCCGCACTCAAGAACTTATTAGGTGGAAGTAGTGAGAAACCAGGCAGACACAAAGCAATATCAGGAGATATAAAAAGAATTGAAGACATAGAACTCGTCGATCAGAATCCTATAGGAAGAAGTTCACGCTCAAATCCTGCAACTTATGTAGGAGTCTGGGATGAGGTTCGTGCTCTATATGCAGCTCAACCCTTAGCCGCTCAACGTAACTACAAACCAGGGTTTTTCTCCTTTAATGTAGAGGGAGGACGTTGTGAAACTTGTGAAGGAGAAGGGGTCGTTCACATCGAAATGCAATTTATGGCCGACCTTACCCTTACTTGTGAAAGTTGTAAAGGAAAACGATTCAAAGAGGAGACATTAGACGTGAAATTTGAAGGAGTAAACGTAGGCCAACTCCTTGATATGACCATTGATGAGGCCGTAGACTTCTTTACGAAACACGCTTCAACCAACTCCTCTTGCAAAAAGATCATTACCCGATTAAAGCCCCTTCAAGATGTAGGTCTAGGTTATCTAAAAGTTGGACAACCAAGTAGCACTCTTTCTGGTGGTGAGGCTCAACGTGTAAAACTCGCCTTCTTTCTTAGTAAAGGACAGAGTGACAAAACGACCCTCTTCATCTTCGATGAACCAACCACAGGCCTTCACATTCACGATATCTCTAAACTGATGGCCTCATTTAATGCACTTATAGAAAAGGGGCACTCAGTAATAGTTATTGAACACAACACAGAGGTCATTAAATCTGCTGACTGGATTATCGACTTGGGCCCAGAAGGAGGCCTTGAGGGGGGTAACATCGTTTTTGAAGGGAAACCCGAAGATATTGTAAACTGTAAGGAGTCATTTACCGGAATGTTTCTCAAAGAGATCCTTGGAAAGAAATAGATCAAATCAAGAACCTCACTTAAAGTTGAACGCTCCCATCCTTAAGTCTGATAACTCTATCTGCCCTCGCAGCCAATAGGTCGTTATGCGTGACAATAATAAAAGTCTGATTCATCTCATCCCTCAATCGAAAGAAGAGGTCATGCAGATCTGCAGCTGCTTGACTATCCAGATTTCCTGATGGCTCATCGGCTAAGACAACTACGGGCTTATTAATCAAAGCACGCGCTACAGCAACCCGTTGCTGCTCACCACCAGATAACTCCGACGGCTTATGAAAAACCCGCTGCTCTAAACCAAGTAGCTTTAATAATTGAAGAGCCTCTTTCTTGAGTTCCTGCTCCTTTCTTCCTGCTATCAACCCCGGAATCATTACATTCTCAATAGCTGTAAACTCAGGTAAGAGATGATGAAACTGAAACACAAATCCAATCTTTCGATTTCTTAAAGTTGAAAGATGATTCTCAGTTAATAACATGCAATCATCACCATCAATAATCAACCGACCTGAATCAGGTTTATCCAGCGTTCCTAGTATGTGTAAAAGAGTAGATTTTCCAGCACCAGAAGGACCAGTAACAGCAATGATCTCTCCCCGTTTCACCTCAACACTCACCTCCTTTAGCACTTGAAGCGTGCCATAACTCTTATTGACCGACTCGCAAGAGATAACCATTCTCAAGATTTTTTTTGTTTATTCTTCGTAAACCAGCTTCTTACATTCTGGTAATCTATATAATATAAAAATTTAATGCTTGCATTCGTCAGCTGAGGAGAATCAATCACACGATTCAAATTATAGAAATAATCTCTACCTGACTCATTCATCTCATCTGTCAGAGAACGTTTGAACGTCAAAGATAGTTTTGATCCCGGAGCAAATTCCCAGCCAATATCGAAATCAAAATTAAGACTATTAAAACTAAAATCAGCGTTATAGTCGGTATCATTATCATTTAAAGTCCCATCATCATTGAGGTTCCAGTATTTATAATAGTCACCCTGTAGCCAGTAATGCCTTAACCATACAGTGGCTACCAGCTTGGAAGTAAAAGCATATACGAGACTAAGAGAGTTTTCAGAACCGGTGATATTTCTTGAACCAAAGATGATAAAATAACCGAGTTGATCATTTTTAGTTCCGACATACCCCTCCTCATCAGAAGTATATTGATAACTAGCAGTAAAATTTAACTGTGCGTGATTGCTTAGACGAATAACCGGGCCTAAAGAGAACTCATAACTACGATAATCACCCCCTCCTTTTGCATAAGTTAGAGATCCATCAAAAGCTAAAGGCTTTCTATAATCGGAAGAAAAACCAAAATAGATGCTATACTTGGCAGGTTGGAGATAATATCTGCCATCATCACGGGTTTCATAATAATCGCAAGTATTATATGGGTTCAAGCTAAGTGTAGACCATAAAGACAAATACCCATTTGTGGTAGTATTAGCAGAGATATTGATCGATTTCTCCTCCGTATCACCCCCCATTAACCTTTTAGTATAAGTTGCTACAACCTTAGTATGAAAATCTCTAAGCTTCCAAAACGGTTCATAAACATTATATGCAGCCGTTGCTGTTAGTGCAGAGTAATTGCTTTTTAAAACCAAACCGAGATCATTAGCATCGTAATGGTCATCTATAAGGGCGCTTTGAAGCGACCATCTAAAAGCACCACTTTTTTTCTCAATCTTCGCATCATACCTATATCCTTTTATTATATTACTGCTTTCGGGTTTAAACTCTTTGTACTTCTGTGAAAAACTCCCATTCAATGTTATTCCATAAGTAACACTCTTATTATTCAAGGTCAATCCACCAGATAAAACATTAGAGGAAAGGAACTTGGTATCACGATAAACATTAGTATTAATAAAATAGATGTTCGATTGATTTCCAAAATTTTGATCGAAAACAAGAACATTATAATTCGTTTTAGGGGATGTTAGCATAGACATTGAGACAGAGTCAGGAGTGATAACCTCCCCATGAGTCTCATCAACTATCGCATTTAAAAAGCCTAAGCCGGTACCACCCCGAGTTCTACCAGAAATTTTAATAGCATTTAGCAGATTCGTTTTAACCGGATTTGAAACAATTTCGATTCCTGGGTAACTAGCCTCTTTAAGAAATTGGTAATATCCTACCGGTAACCCACCAATTCGTCTGGAATAAAATACATTTCCTTTTTTAAAAAGATCCATAGCCTCATTAAAGAAGGGTCGTTGCTCTTCATAAGTCGTCTCAAAAGCCGAGAGATTTTTGACCTGATTATCAGACTTGACCTGACTAAAATCTGGTAGAAGAGTCACATCAAGCGTAAAGCTTTCACTCAAGCCAACCTTTAAGTCGGCACCTCCACTTACTGTGTGGCTATAGTTACTCTTACCCTCATTATTATAGGGATAGTGTTCAATTGCTGTGGAAATATAAGGAGAAACAGAGAGTCTTAAAGGAGCATCAATAAACTCAACACCTGTGGCATTGCCATAATAGTCGATGACATTAGTAACATCTTTGGGTATAAGAACCCACTGAGATAGCTCGCGGTTTCTACGAATATAACGTTCAAATTGCATGCGCCAGGTCTGGATCTCCTTCTTAGGAAAACGAATTGCCGAATAGGGAATCTTCATCTCGACTGACCAACCAAAGTCTCCCCTGGCGGTCTTACTCTGCCAGACCGCATCAAAAGTCTCATCCGATGACTTTGAGTCGATCTGGACATTAGCCGATGTCACAGTTAATATATAAGCTTCGTGACCATCGCCAATTGGGTCAAGAGAAACCGTAAAATAGTCGGTATTCATATACTCCGTATCACGAGCGCCTAATTGAGCCTTTACACTATCGGGATGCTTATCATATAGCACAGCACCAATAAAAAGGGCCTCGTCACTATAAAGAACATAGACATCACTAACTTGGCTAGCTGGTTTACCATTATTGGGGACATATTGAGTGAATTCATGTATAGGAGAGGCCTTGAACCAGCAGGAATCATTAACCAACCCGTCTATCTTAGGCGCCGAGAACGTTCTTTTAATCTGAAATTCAGGCCTATTCTGTGAAAAAAGTGAAACAGCTAAAGAAATAAAAAGACAACAAGTGAAGAGGACTCTTTTTCCCATCTTGCGATTGATTTTGATTGATCAAAGTTAATAAATAGGCTACTAAAAAAAACAGCGTCTTTTTCCGCTAAAAAGAAACAACGCTAAACAAAGCCAAAAAAAATTTGTTAAAGAAAGACACAAAGAAAATCAAAAACTTTGTACTGGTCTGCAATTTATAACAATCGATAACTCCAATCACATGAATCTACACGAATTTCAAGGTAAATCCATTCTTCGCCAATATGGGGTTTCAACTCCGGAAGGTATCGTTGCATTCAATCCAAAAGAGGCCGTTTCAGCAGCAAAAACACTACAAGAAAAGACCGGAACCGAGAAATGGGCAGTTAAAGCACAGATCCATGCCGGCGGCAGAGGTAAAGGGGGTGGTGTAAAAATTGCGAAAAGCCTTGATGATGTTGAACAATTTGCTGGCGAGATCATAGGAATGAATTTGATTACCCCTCAGACTGGAGCTAAAGGGAAACTGGTCAAAAAAGTTCTGATTGAACAGAACATCTTCTATCCCGGAGCCGAACCAACCCTAGAGTTCTATATGAGTATTCTTCTTAATCGTCAGAAAGGAAGAAACATGGTGGTTTATTCGCAAAAAGGAGGAATGGATATCGAACAGGTTGCTGAAGAGAGCCCTGAAGCTATTTTCACAGAAGAGATAGATCCTCGTACCGGATTGCTTCCCTATCAAGCGAGAAGGATAGCCTTTAACCTTGGTTTATCAGGAGAATCCTTTAAAAACATGGTGAAATTTGCATTATCACTCTATAAAGCCTACGAAGGAGCGGATGCTTCACTTTTTGAAATTAATCCTGTCATTAAGGCTTCCGACGGAAGGATATTTGCCGCAGATGCGAAAGTAAGTATTGACGGAAATGCACTCTTTAGACATCCGGATATCGTTGAGATGCGAGATCTTGACGAGGAGGATCCAACTGAAGTTGAAGCAGGCCAATACAAGCTTAACTATGTCAAACTTGATGGTAATGTAGGATGTATGGTAAATGGAGCCGGATTGGCAATGGCTACGATGGACATGATCAAGATGTCAGGCGGTGCTCCTGCAAACTTCCTTGATGTTGGTGGTACCGCCGATGCTAAACGAGTAGAGCAGGCATTCCGCATCATCATGAAAGATCCCAATGTAAAGGCAATTCTTGTCAATATTTTTGGCGGTATTGTTAGATGTGACCGTGTAGCTCAAGGGATTGTAGATGCATATAAAAATATCGGCTCAATAGAAATTCCAATTATTGTAAGACTTCAGGGAACAAATGCGGAAGAGGGCAAACAATTAATTGATCAATCAGGCCTTCAGGTTCACTCAGCCATTCTTCTTAGCGAAGCAGCTGCACTTGTTAATCAAGTATTGAAATAGGAAAACGTAGTTGTATAACTCTAAGATTGTAACAACTTAACTTTAGATCAAATAGGTACATTTTATTCAAAGATAGGGGACGATCTCCCCTATCTTTTTTTGTGTATTAGCACATATGTTAATCTGCTTAGGAATACTAAAGAATACTTAGGAATAGTATATGAACTATTAATCTTGCTTGGCCAGAATCAAGTGTAGAGATAAATAATTATTCAAAAAAAGAAAAAAAACGAAATGATAATAAAATATTAATAAATTAGCCTCTGTTTTAATTATAATGTCAAAGAGGATGTTAACAGTTTATTGGATTAGTTATATATCACTTTCTCAAAGTGAATTTCCAAGAGCAGATAAACTCTTTCAAAAGAGTCATGTGCTTTTTTCAAAGAGTCTAGCAGTACTGCTCCTTTTAATCTTCATCTCTTCAATTTGCTACGCATCCACTTCATTTAATAAAAATCAAGCAACAGGATTTACCGAAAACAAAGGACAAATTATTGATCAGAATAATAAACCTAATCCCGATGTACTATTCCTATTCAACAGTAACGGGATGAATGTACAGTTAAGACGAGGTGGATTTAGCTATGATGTTTATGCTAATGAAGAGAATGAGGTTAAAGACTCCCTAAATCTTAGTCGAGAGCTGAAAACACTTGAGGATCTTAAACAGATAAACAAACCCACGACCAGATATTATCATCGAATTGATATCGATCTAGCAGGGGCAAATATTAACCACGGAGTGGTAGCAGAGGAAAGATCAGAAGCCTATTTCAATTACTACAATATTGAGAAACCTGTACTTAATGTTCATAAATATAATAGAGTAACCTACACAGATATATACCCGGGCATTGATTTGGTATTTACTGCGGGTAACGGGAAACCCTTTGAATATACATTCGTCGTAAAATCTGGAGCCTCAATAGCCGACATCAGATTGCATGTTTCGGGGGCAAACTCGTTGAAAGTTAATGATGATGTTGTTTCGTATGCAACTACACTATCAA
>Ga0209066_10001569_pt1 | contig 29997 bp, 31 predicted proteins | sample All_14_2_FD_187198 | JGI IMG/M metagenome (GOLD analysis project Ga0209066, IMG submission 187198) | Freshwater microbial communities in response to fracking from Pennsylvania, USA - Allegheny Zone_MetaG_DW_15 (SPAdes) (version 2) ...
GGATCCCCGGGGCCGGCAATGCCCAGCACGGTCATTTGCGGGATGGTGGAGGCCACGGCCAGCACCTTTTTGGAGGCCTGTTCCGGCGTGAGCTTTTCACTCACCACGCCGGGACGCGACTCATTGGCGCAGTCATACTTGCGATTGCAGTAGTTGCACTGGATGTTGCAGGCAGGCGCCACCGCCACGTGCATGCGGGCATAGTGGTGATGCGCTTCTTCGGAATAGCAGGGATGATTCTTGACCTTCTCCCACACCTCGGGATCCATGTCTTCCGGACCATCAGAAGAACCACAGCTCGCTTTTCCGGAACCTCCACTGGTTCCGCACCCTTTGTGCTCGGCAACCTTCTCAAGCAGCTCATTCAACTGTGTTGTTTGTGCTATCGGCTTGATGTTGCCAACATCGACATACGTTGTTTCCTGCATGGCTAGCCCCCGGTCTGTTCGCGGATCCCGAATGGAATCCTGTCGGACAAGGTTTAGCCAGAAACATGCCACTTTAATTTAATCCATATAATCAATAATTTAAATTAAATGACAGTGACCTGCCTGCGTTTCATTCACGACAAGATATTTATTTGATGTCGTGATTTTTGTGGCAAACCCGACAAGCCACAGGGCGAATTGTCTTTTTCTTCGGGGAAGAATTAACGCGGGAATCTGCACGTGAATTCATCGCTATGGATTGCTTTCGCCTGGGCAAGGCGGTGACGCTGGATAATGAACGTGCGCTGGTTTTACTGGCTTATCGCCTCAACGCCCTGCTCATATCACTTTAACGCCGTCTCGCCAGCGCCGACTTTTGCGAATGCGGCCAGTCGGCACCAATGATCAGAAAGATCAGAAATGCTTGATCTCGATATTGTGCTTTTGCAACGCATAGCCCATTTGTCTTGGCGTGAGATTCAGCAAGCGTGCCGCCTTGGCCTGCACCCAGCCACACTGCTCCATTGCCCACACCAGACGATCGTGTTCAGAGGCCGGTGGAGAGGCAGGACGGCTCGCTCCTGAGTTGGCTACTGAAGAAGCCATCCCGACCGCATTCACGATAGCAGGCTCTGCAGAAGGCAGGGATCCCGCATGGATCGCCTCGATTGGAACAAGAATGGCTTTAGGTAGCCCTGACGGCTCCGGCACATGCAGCACTTGCGTCAGGCAGCGATGGTGGGTGCAGGGAAAGTCTACGTCATGGATCTCGTTGTGCTGTGTCATGGTCGCCGCACGCTCAATGCAATTTTCCAATTCGCGCACGTTGCCGGGCCAGTAACAATTCAGCATAACGTCCATCGCGTCTTGGGCAACATGGAGATCACGTCGATTATCCTTATTGAACTTGTCAATAAAGTGTTCCACCAGCGACGGAATGTCCTCACGCCGCTCGCGCAATGGCGGCAAAAAAATGCTCACCACATTGATGCGATAGTACAGGTCGGCGCGGAACTCGTTCGCCGCCACGGCTTTTTCCAGATCACGGTTGGTCGCCGTGATCAGGCGCACGTCGACATGTATCGTGCGGTTGCCGCCCACCCGCTCGAATTCCCGCTCCTGCAACACACGCAACAGCTTGGCCTGAAATGCCGGGGAAATATCCCCAATTTCATCCAGAAACAGCGTGCCGCCATTGGCCATTTCAAAGCGCCCCTTGCGCTCGCTCTGTGCGCCAGTGAAAGAACCTTTCTCGTGACCAAACAATTCTGATTCGAGCAGGGTTTCCGATAGCGCCGCACAGTTCACCTTGATGAAAGCGGCATCCTTGCGCGGGCTCAAAAAATGGATGGCACGCGCCACCGCCTCCTTGCCGGTGCCGCTCTCGCCACGCAACAGCACCGTAGCGCGACTGGGTGCCGCCTGATGCACTTCGGCGAAAACCTCCTGCATGCGCTTGGAGACGCCAATCACATTCTTGATGCTGTATTTGCCCTGCAATTCTTTTTGCAAGCGTGTCTTCTCGCGCACCAGCTCAGTCCGCTCAGCGACGATGCTCTGATGCAGGCGCACTGTCTGGCCGATCAGATTCGCGACCATGGTCAGAAAGCGCTGGTCTTTCTCGAAACTGCGGACATGCTTGTCGGTGGCGCGATGAATGCTCATCACTCCTATCGTCTCGCCGCCTGCCTTGATCGGCACACCGATGAAAGCCGCCACGTCCTTGTCATCGATGTCAAGCGAACCTGTCCGGTTGAGAAATAGCGGCTCGCGGGTGATATCCGGAATCACCAGCGCCATGCCCGTCTTGAATATCCGCCCGGTCACGCCTTCGCCCGCCGAGTAGCGGCCACGCTGGACTTCCTCTTTTGACAGCCCGACTGCACTGACCATGTGCAACTCGCCCGTATCCTGCACCAGAATGATCATGCTGCGCCGGATGCCGAGGTGGCTGGCCAACAGGTTCAGCACATCATGCAGGGTCTTCGACAGATCCAGGGATGAACTCAGAATCTTGCTGATTTCATAAATAGTCACCAGCTCTAGATCGCCGTCTCTGCTGTAATTGGTAGCCATGGGATACCTCTCGTTTTCATATCTTGAACATACATTTCGATAGAGACGCGCTTAGCTTGAAAGACTTTATATCGTTCAGAAAACCAAGCCTTGCATGTTGCAACAATGTAGCGTCCGATAGTTTACGTTGTTGCAATGCAATATTCACGCCAATTCCTCTTGTTTACAGGCATGAGCAAGCAAAACAAGGAAAGTACCCATGGCTCAAGAGGATGAAACACCACCTGACAAACATTCCCTGTTGGAAAGACGACAAAAACAAACAAAACGAACAAGGGAGGACATCGCCCAATCGCCAGTCGATTAAAAATATTTACTTTAATATCAAATAGTTGAAAAATTTTTCTAGTGCTGGCGCGCTCTTTGCTGATAGACCAGCGTAGGACACCAAACACGGTGTCAGCAAACCACTCAAGTAGGGAGCACGCATGAGCAAACTGCCCATTTATTTCGATTACTCGGCCACCACACCGGTGGATCCCCGCGTCGCAGCCAAAATGATTCCTTATCTGTCCGAACAGTTTGGCAACCCGGCCAGCCGTTCGCATGCCTATGGCTGGGATGCAGAACGTGCCGTTGAAGATGCTCGTCAGGAAGTCGCCGCCTTGATCGGCGCCGACAGCAAGGACATTGTGTGGACTTCCGGTGCAACCGAGTCGAACAATCTGGCCATCAAAGGTGCCGCGCAATTTCTCAAGGCGAAAGGCAAGCACCTGATCACCCTCACGACCGAACACAAGGCAGTGCTGGACACCATGCGCGAGCTGGAGCGCGATGGATTTGAAGTCACCTATCTGGATGTGGAAGCCAATGGATTGCTGGATCTGGAAAAATTCAAGGCGGCACTGCGAGCTGACACCATACTTGCCTCCGTCATGTTTGTGAATAACGAGATTGGTGTGGTGCAGGACATTGCGGCACTCGGCGAAATCTGTCGCGCCAAGGGCGTGCTGTTGCATGTTGATGCCGCCCAGGCCACCGGCAAGGTAGCGATTGATTTGGCAAAACTCAAAGTGGATCTCATGTCCCTGTCGGCGCACAAGACCTACGGCCCCAAGGGCATAGGCGCGCTGTATGTACGGCGTAAACCACGCGTGCGGCTCGAAGCGCAGATACATGGCGGCGGGCATGAGCGCGGCATGCGCTCGGGCACGCTGGCCACCCACCAGATCGTGGGCATGGGTGAAGCCTACCGCATTGCCCGCGCCGAAATGGGGGCAGAGAACGAGCGCATCCGCATGCTGCGCGACAGGCTGCTGACAGGGCTCAGCAATGGCATTGATGCCGTACATATCAATGGCGACCTGGAACAACGCGTACCGCACAACCTGAACATCAGCTTCAACTTCGTTGAAGGTGAATCACTCATGATGGCCATCAAGGATATTGCCGTTTCCAGTGGCTCGGCCTGCACCTCGGCCAGCCTGGAACCCTCTTATGTATTGCGTGCGTTGGGCTTGCCTGACGAACTGGCGCACAGCTCAATCCGGTTCACGATAGGCCGGTGGACCACGAGCGAAGATGTGGATTTTGCCATCGCACTACTCAAAAAGAGCATTGGTCATCTACGCGAGATGTCACCGTTATGGGAAATGCATCAGGATGGTATTGACATCAACAGTGTGCAGTGGGCTTCGCATTAAGCGGCCCTTCCCCCTTCCCTCTTGGTGCGAAGCCCTGCGGGGATGGCTGAATGGCTTTCCGCTGTACGGAAAGGGTTTTGGTGATTTTTTACTGGCATTTGCCAGGACAGGAGAAATGAAATGGCTTACAGCGAAAAAGTTCTAGACCACTACGAAAAGCCGCGCAATGTGGGCAGCTTTGCCAAGGATGACGACACGGTTGCCACCGGCATGGTCGGCGCGCCCGCCTGCGGCGACGTAATGAAGCTGCAAATCAAGGTCGGCAAGGACGGCATCATTGAGGACGCCAAATTCAAGACCTATGGTTGCGGCTCGGCCATCGCCTCCTCCTCGCTGGTGACCGAATGGGTCAAGGGCAAAACGCTGGATCAGGCGTTGGAAATCAAGAATACTGCCATTGCCGAAGAACTCGCGCTGCCACCCGTGAAGATTCATTGCTCCATCCTGGCTGAGGATGCCATCAAGGCGGCTGTTGCTGACTATCGCGCCAAACACAACAGCAACGACAGCAGCGGCGAAGTCACCACCGCCCACCCCGTCTGCGCGCCTGCAGCCTGAAGCAGCCCATTGACCGTTATTGAACGCTGTTCTAATTTCGAGAGAGGCCCAAAATGAACGCCACCGTGATTGATGCATTACCCGTCATTTTTTCCGATTCCGCTGCCACCAAGGTCAGTGAGTTGATCGCGGAAGAAGGCAATCCTGATCTCAAACTGCGCATCTACGTTACCGGCGGCGGTTGCTCCGGCTTTTCCTACGGTTTTGCCTTCGACGAAGCGGCCAAGGAAGATGACTTCACGCTCGAAAAAAATGGTGTCTCGTTGCTCATTGACACCATGAGCCTGCAGTACCTGACAGGCGCCGAGATCAGCTATGAAGAAGGCCTGGAAGGCTCGCGTTTTGTCATCAAAAACCCAAACGCGACGTCGACCTGCGGTTGTGGCAGTTCTTTTTCTGTGTAAATAATTTTGAAAGGACTTCACTATGAGCGTCACACTCACTGAAAGCGCCGCTAAGCGCGTGCAGACTTTTCTTGCCAAACGGGGCGGCATTGGCTTGCGTGTTGCCGTCAAGACCAGCGGTTGCTCCGGCATGGCCTACGCGCTGGAATTTGCCGACGCCGCCGACAAGGACGACCTGCACTTTGAAAGTCATGGCGTCACTGTGCTCATCGACCCGAAAAGCCTGCCTTACATCAACGGCACTGAGCTCGACTTTGTGCGCGAGGGCTTGAATGAAGGCTTCAAGTTCAACAATCCCAACGTGAAAAACGAGTGCGGCTGTGGCGAGAGCTTCGCCGTCTGAATCATGGCGCTATTACAGATTGCCGAACCTGGCCTGAGTGCCGCGCCACACCAACATCGGCTGGCAGTAGGCATTGACCTGGGCACCACCAACTCATTGGTAGCGAGTGTATTTAGCGGGGAAGCATCGGTGATTCGCGACGAAGCCGGGCGCGCCTTGCTGCCTTCCGTGGTGCGTTATCTGGGTGCTGACGCAAAAGCCGTTGTCGGCCACGAAGCCCAGGCCAGCCAAAGCGAGGATCCGCATAACACCCTGTCGTCCATCAAGCGCCTGATGGGGCGGGGCCTGCGCGACGTCAGCAATGTGAGCGACATGCCTTATGCCTTTGTCGACGCACCAGGGATGGTGAGCATCGAGACCCGCGCTGGCATAAAAAACCCGGTGGAAGTATCCGCCGACATCCTGCGCACCCTGCGCCTGCGCGCCGAGGCTGCACTGGGGAATGAATTAACCGGCGCGGTGATCACTGTGCCCGCCTATTTTGACGACGCCCAGCGCCAGGCCACCAAGGATGCGGCACGCCTCGCAGGCATCAACGTGCTGCGCCTTTTGAATGAACCTACTGCAGCAGCAGTCGCCTATGGGCTGGACAATGCGTCAGAAGGCCTCTTTGCGATTTTCGATCTGGGTGGCGGGACTTTTGATATTTCCATCCTCAAGCTATCGCGTGGCGTATTTGAAGTGCTGGCCACCAATGGCGATTCTGCGCTCGGTGGTGATGATTTTGACCAGCGCATTTACGGATGGATTCTGGCTACCACCAGCCTCTCTACGCCGAGTCCGCAGGATGCACGGCGACTATTGACGCTAGCGCGCAATGCCAAGGAAACGCTTAGCAGCGCAGCCTCAGCGCCGATCACGGCAACACTGGGCAACCAGCAATCCATCTGCCTGACGCTGACTCAGGAAAAATTCTTTGAGCTGACTGCTGATCTGGTTACCAATACACTCAAACCCACGCGCAAAGCCCTGCGGGATGCTGACCTGAGCGTAGAGGATGTCAAAGGCGTTGTCCTGGTAGGCGGCTCGACACGCATGCTCAATATCCGCCAAGCCGTGGCCGACTTTTTCAAACAGCCGCCTTTAACCGATCTCGATCCTGATCAAGTCGTGGCGATTGGTGCGGCCATGCAGGCCAATGTTTTGGCTGGCAACCGCAAGGGGGATGAATGGCTGCTGCTGGATGTCTGCCCGCTGTCACTCGGCTTGGAGACTATGGGCGGGCTGGTGGAAAAAATCATCCCGCGCAATTCGCCCATCCCTACGGCACGCGCCCAGGAGTTCACGACTTTCAAAGATGGACAGACCGCCATGAGCATCCATGTCGTGCAAGGCGAGCGCGAACTGGTGTCCGACTGCCGCTCGCTGGCTCGCTTTGATCTGCGCGGCATTCCTGCAATGGTGGCAGGGGCTGCCCATATTCGCGTCACCTTCCAGATTGATGCGGATGGTTTGCTGAGTGTTTCGGCACGCGAACAAAGCAGTGGCATTGAAGCGGCGGTAGTGGTCAAACCCTCCTATGGACTGCAAGACGAGCAGATTGCGCACATGCTGGAGGAGGCCTATAGCGGCGCTGAACTTGACATGAAGATACGCATGTTGCGTGAAAACCAGGTCGAAGGCCGACGGCTGATTGATGCGACCGAAGCAGCATTGGCTGAAGATGGAGAGAAGCTCCTTTCACCGCCGGAACGCATGGAAATTACGCGTTGCCTGCATGCGTTGGCTGACATCATCGAAACGGGTGGCAACGACAGCGTCAAGGCGCTAAAAACAGCTTGCGATGCGCTGAATCAAGCCACGCAGGCGTTTGCCGCACGGCGCATGGATGCCAGCGTCAAAACGGCATTGGCCGGGCAGCGGCTTGAAGACTTCGCCAGCCCGGCTTAACCACCTGCAAAGGCCACCGCTATGCCCGTAATCACCGTTTTGCCTCACCCCTCCCTATGCCCTGACGGTACATCCTTCGACGCGCGCAGCGGCGCCTTTCTGTGCGATGCGCTGCTGCGCAATGGCATCAAGCTCGAACACGCGTGCGAAAAATCCTGTGCCTGTTCCACTTGTCATGTCATTGTGCGGTCAGGATTTGACAGCCTGACGCCTGCGGCGGAAGACGAGGAAGACCAGCTTGATCGCGCCTGGGGTGTTGAAGCCGCCTCGCGCCTCTCTTGCCAGGTCGTGCTGCGACAAGATGACCTGACCATAGAGCTGCCACGCTATACACTGAATCTTGCCAGCGAACACGATTGAGAAAACGCTGAATCAGCCCTGCATATAAGTCCTCCGTGCGAGGCAAGCCGTTCGACTACGCTCAAGAGAGCCTTGTCGAACTATGCCTATCGGGCATTCAAAAACAGTGGCTCACATCAACACCCTGCGACAAGCGCGCAGGGAATGGACTTATTCACTCATCCAGTAAATGTGTCCGTGTTGCAAATGCGACAAACGCGACACCCTCCCCTTTAACGCCGACCTCACTGACTCATAGCAGCAAGCCAACACACTGAATATAAAGATCATTAATCAATACCCCCGTACTGGCACACGACTTGCTCAATCAAGAACATACGGAATCCTCCAACTCAATGATCAATCTATCCAGACATCATGGTTACCATCAATGACACGACATTGCGCGATGGCGAACAAACCGCCGGTGTGGCTTTCTCACCTGAAGAGAAAATCGCCATCGCGTGTGCGCTGGCAAAGGCAGGTGTGCCGGAAATGGAAATCGGCATCCCGGTGATGGGTCCGGCAGAGCTGGAAGTCATCTGCACCATTACCTCGCTGGGCCTGCCAAGCCAGACGATGGTCTGGGGGCGCATGTGCGAACAGGATCTTGTCGCCGCAGCGCTTTCCAATGCGGATTTGGTGAATCTCTCAATACCCGTTTCGGATATTCATATCGAGCACAAGCTTAACCGTTCGCGTGAGTGGATATTGCAGACCATACGGGATTATGTCGGCCGCGCTTTTGATCTGGGTCTGGATGTTTGTGTAGGCGGCGAAGATGCTTCGCGCGCAGATCCAGAATTTTTACTGCGTGTTGTTGACACCGTGCAAGCTGCAGGGGCGCGCCGCTTCAGATTTGCTGACACGCTGGGGTTGCTTGATCCATTTTCAACCTGGGCCCGCATCAAGCAATTGCGCGACATCAGTGATATTGAAATCGAGATCCATGCGCATAACGACCTTGGCCTGGCCACAGCCAACACGCTCGCCGCCCTGCGTGCCGGGGCGACCCATGCCAACACCACAGTCAATGGCCTGGGCGAGCGCGCGGGCAATGCCGCACTGGAAGAAGTCGTGATGGCCTTGCGCCACTTGTACGGCGTTGAAGTCTCCATTGACAGCCATCATTTCCCCTCGATTTCACGCATGGTAGAACTTGCCTCGGGACGTAATGTGGCGGCCAACAAAAGCATCGTCGGCGAAGGCGTATTTACCCATGAGGCAGGCATCCATGTGGATGGCCTGCTCAAGAACCCAAGCAACTATCAGAGCTTTGACCCGGCAGAAGTCGGACGTCAGCATCGCACCATACTTGGCAAGCACTCCGGCTCACGCGCTGTGATTGATGCTTACGCCAAACTAGGTTTATTGCTGTCTGACATTGAAGCTGAACTCCTGCTGGCGCGTATTCGCGATCATGCCGTAACCACCAAAAATCCGCCTTCCCCCACCGATCTCAAGCGGTTCTATCTTGAAGCCGCGCATTGCGAAGCCATACCATCATGAACCGCCCGGACCCGGAAATGGCGACTGCCCTCAAGCAAGCTGCAAGGCTCAATCGGGACACCAGTGAGCCTTGCAGTTTGCCAAACAGCGTGCCAGCCCATAGGCCATCGAATCTATGGCAGACACTGCGTGACGATGTGCGCTGCGTTTTCAGCCGCGATCCGGCTGCGCGCAACACGCTGGAAGTCGTCACCATCTATCCCGGCGTGCATGCCTTGGTATTGCATCGCATCGCCCACCGCCTGTGGCGTTTCGGCTGGCGTTATATGGCGCGGCTAATCAGCTTTTTCGCCCGTCTGGTGACAGATATCGACATTCACCCCGGCGCCACCATAGGCCAGCGTTTTTTTATTGACCATGGCTGTGGCGTCGTCATTGGCGAGACCGCCGACATTGGTGATGACGTGACGCTTTACCATGGCGTCACACTCGGTGGCACCTCATGGAACCCGGGCAAACGCCACCCGACACTGAAATCCGGCGTAGTGGTTGGCGCCGGTGCCAAGATACTGGGCCCGGTCACCATTGGCCGCAACGCGCGCATCGCCGCCAACTCCGTTGTCATCGGCGATGTCTCTGCAGAAATGACAGTCGTCGGCATTCCCGGCCGCATGGTATTGCCAAAGAGTGATCGCCGCATTACCGCTCAAGGCATAGACCTTGACCACCACCAGATGCCTGATCCCGTCGGCAAAGCCATCTCTTGCCTGCTGGAGCGCATAGACGATCTGGAAAAACAGATTGCCTCACTCAAGAAGGAAACCCCTCACGCATCATCCAGTTGCACAACTTGCAACGACACCTGTACCGAACCCGCCTTTGCCGCCGAACTCACCCTTTAACCCCTGAAGGCCACCAACATGAACCCGCTAATTGACCGCTTGAGCAAGCTATCCGCCGCAGAAGAGTTTCTTGATTTTTTCTGCATCTCTTTTGACGAGAACGTTGTGCATGTCAATCGATTGCACATTCTTAAACGCTTTTACCAGTACTTGCGCCAGGAAAATGGCTTGGGCGAACTCGATGAGGGTGCGATGTACCAGCGCTACCGCAGCCTGCTGCTAAAGGCCTATGGGGATTTTGTCAGTTCTTCTGCCGCCCAGGAAAAAGTCATGAAAGTTTTCCAGGATGCCGATGCCAAAAGTTTTTCAATCGACAAACTGCGTGAAACCATGCCATCGCGCGCATGAGCACGCCTCAATTGGAGCAACCATCATGCATATTGTTGTTTGCATAAAACAGGTTCCGGACAGCGCGCAAATTCGCGTACATCCGGTAACCAACACGATCATGCGCCAGGGGGTGCCTGCCGTCGTCAATCCCTACGACCTGTTTTCGCTGGAAGAGGCGTTGCGGCTCAAGGACATCCATGGCGGCTGTGTCACGGTCATTACCATGGGGCCGCCCCAAGCTGAAGCGGCACTGCGCAAATGCATCTCCTACGGCGCTGATGAAGCGATTCTCGTCACCGACCGCGCCTTTGCCGGCGCGGACACCCTGGCAACCTCGTTTGCCCTGGCTGCTGCAATCAGTCAGATTGCCAAGAACCAGGCGGTGGACATGGTGTTCTGCGGCAAACAGACCATTGATGGCGATACGGCGCAAGTCGGCCCGGGCATCGCCAAGCGGATGGACATGCAGTTGCTGACCTATGTCTCGCAAGTTGATTCGGTGGATACCTTCAGCCGCACGATACAAGTCCAGCGCCGGGCCGAAGGGGGGGTGCAAGTATTGACGACCCAACTGCCCTGCCTTGTCACCATGCTCGAAGGCACCAACGAAATGCGCTTTGCCACCATGGACAACATGTTTCGCGCCGCGCGCTATCAACTCAAGATTTGGGATCGCGTTGCTGCCGGCATTGAAGATGTCAGCAAAATCGGCCTCAAAGGATCACCTACCGTCGTGAGCAAAGTGTTCGCGCCGCAAGCCAAGACACAGCGTGCAGAGATCATCGAGAGCGAAAGTGGCGAACCGCGTGATCTTGCGCTGACTTTAGTATCCAAACTCTTCACTCAGCATCCTTCCGCGAGTGAAGCCGTCGTCAAACAGGCCGCTTAGGAAAAACCATGAGTGAGGAAACCAGAGTCCCTGCCAAAAAATCCGGCAAAGGCAAATATGAATTATCAGACGAACTCAAAGCCTACAAAGGCGTCTGGGTATTCATTGAGCATGAGCAGGGCCAGGTTCATCCCGTCTCCTGGGAACTGCTCGGTGAAGGACGCAAATTAGCCGACAAACTTGAAGTGCCTTTATCCGGCGTGGTGTTGGGGGCGCCGAGTCTCGCCACGCGACGCTTTTGCGAGGAGGCATTCTTTCATGGTGCAGACAACTGCTACCTGATGGAAGACGTGGCTCTTGGCAACTACCGCAACCAGCCTTTTACCAAAGGCCTGACCGATTTAGTCAATGCCTTTCAGCCGGAAATCCTGCTGCTGGGCGCAACAACACAAGGCCGTGATCTGGCAGGCAGCGTGGCGACAACGCTAAAAACCGGGCTGACTGCGGACTGCACCGAACTCAACATTGACATGGAAAATCGCAGCCTCGCAGCCTCGCGCCCGACCTTTGGCGGCAGCCTGCTGTGCACCATCCTGACCCTGAATTTCCGGCCGCAGATGGCCACTGTACGCCCCCGCGTCATGGCCATGCCGAGTCGAGATACGTCGAGGACCGGCACTATCATCAACCATCCGCTAGGCATGATAGAAACTGACATTGTCACCAAGGTTCTTGAATACATCCCGGATAACCAGCAAGACAAGCCGCAGTTAGCCTTTGCTGACATCATTGTTTCGGGCGGCCGTGGCATGAAGAACCCGGAAAACTTTCAGCTCATCTGGGATCTTGCCTTGTTGCTGGGTGCGGAAGTCGGCGCCTCACGCCCGGTTGTGCAGGCGGGTTGGGTGGCGCTGGATCGCCAGGTAGGCCAGTCCGGCAAGACCGTGAGGCCTAAGCTGTATATCGCCGCAGGGATTTCTGGCGCGGTACAACATCGCGTCGGCATGGCCGATTCAGATGTGATCATTGCCATCAACAATGATCCCAACGCGCCGATTTTTGACTTTGCAACCTATGGCATTGTGGGTAATGCCATGACTATCCTGCCGGCGCTGACGCAAGCATTCAAGCAGCAGCTTGCCGTGGCAAAGATGGCCAGCTAAGGAGAGACATGATGGCAGAAAAATTTGACGTGATTGTGGTTGGCGCCGGACCCTCCGGTAACGCTGCCGCCTACACCCTGGCCAAGTCAGGACTCAAGGTATTGCAGCTGGAGCGAGGGGAATCTCCCGGCTCGAAAAATGTGCAAGGCGCCATCCTGTATTCCGATGCTTTAGAGCGCATCATCCCCGACTTTCGCGACGACGCCCCGTTGGAACGCCACATCATTGAACAACGCATGTGGATGATGGATGATGAGTCCTACATGGGCGCGCACTACCGCTCGGACACCTTCAACAAGCCCCCTTACAATCGCTACACCATCATCCGCGCCCAATTCGACAAGTGGTTTTCGCAGAAAGTCCAGGAGGCAGGCGCATTGCTGATTTGTGAAACCACAGTCAGCGATTTGATCATGGATGATGATCGCGTCATCGGCGTACAGACCGACCGCATGGGTGGTTCCATTTTCGCTGACCTCGTCATCCTCGCCGATGGGGTGAATTCAGTTCTCGCGCGCAAGGCGGGCTTTCGTCCGGAGCTGCATCCTGGTGACGTGGCGCTGGCCGTGAAGGAAATCCACTTCCTCCCCCAGGAAACCGTCGAGAGCCGCTTTAACCTGTCAGGCGATGCGGGCGTGGTTATCGAGATGGTCGGGAAAATCACCAAGGGCATGATGGGCACAGGCTTTCTGTACACCAACAAAGAGTCTCTCACCATCGGCGTTGGCTGCATGCTGTCCGACTTCAAAAAACAGAAAGTCTCGCCTCACCAGCTGCTAGAAGACCTGAAAGAGCATCCCTCCGTCAAACCTTTGCTGGAAGGCGGGGAGATGAAGGAATACGCGGCGCACTTGATTCCCGAAGGCGGCTATAAGGCTATCCCGCAAATCTACGGCAATGGCTGGCTGGTGGTGGGCGACTCAGGCATGTTCGTCAATGCGGTGCATCGTGAAGGTTCGAATCTAGCCATGACGACCGGTCGCATCGCTGCCGAAACAGTGATCGACCTGGCGCAAAAAGGGCTGCCCTGCACAGCCCGGAACCTTGCCGCGTACAGAACCACACTCGACAACAGCTTTGTCATGAAGGACCTCAAGAAGTACAAGAACATGCCGGGCATATTCCACAACAATCCGCAGTTTTTCACCACTTATCCCGATCTCATGAGCAAGGCCGCGCAAACCATGCTCACCGTCAATGGCATCGACAAAAAGAGCAAGGAGCGTGAAATACGCCAGAGTTTTACTCACAAGCGCTCACTTTTCGGCCTGATGGGTGACGCATTCAAGATGTGGAGGGCTTTCGAATGAGCACGGCTAAAGTAGAAGAAAAGCTTTTCCAGAACCGCTACAAGGTGGATACGGGAAGGCCGCATATCTCGATCAAGGATCCGGAGATATGCACCAATCAGTGCAGCTCGCAGCAATGCGCAGTCTGTTGCCCGGCCGGTTGCTACACACAAGAAGGCAACGGACGTATCGTGCTGATCACCGATGGCTGTCTTGAATGCGGTACTTGCCGCATCATTTGCGACGACCACCGCAATGTCGCCTGGGAATATCCGCGCGGCGGTTACGGCATTCTTTTCAAGTTCGGCTGACCTGCGGAGAACGATCATGCCCCACCCGCCAAAACACGTCTTCGTCTGCACCCAGAACCGCCCTGCCAACCATCCGCGTGGCGCCTGTGGTAACAAAGGCGCCAGTGATGTCCTGCAAGCCTTCTGGCAGCAATTACAGCAACATAATGCTTACGACAAGGTGGCAGTGACTTACTCCGGCTGCCTTGGGCCTTGTGATCAAGGTGCAAACGTGCTGATCTACCCCGAAGGCATTCTCTACGGCAATGTAAGCAAAGAAGACGTGAATGAAATCTTCGAACGTCATCTTTTGGGTGGCGAGCCAGTCGAAAGACTTCGTGTCTCAGTGGAGGTATGGTGAACAATCTTGTAAAAAACCAAGCAAACCTGGACAGCTCCGAAGCTTTTACAACCATACCACCTATGGTTCAGCAGCTATTGGATGAAGCAGCAGCTGCCTATAGCCAGGCGAATCGTGCCGAAGCCATTCTATGGTCAGCACAGGCAATGTACCCCGACTGCCTGCCGGTCTATTTCGCGCTGTACAAATTCTATTTTTACAAAGGCCACCTGCATGATGCCGAGCGCGCTACGCGTCTGGGCTTGGCAAAAGCATCCCGGCAGGCGGGCTTCGCCTCTGACTGGCACAGCCTGACTACCGAAACAACCAACTGGACTGACACGCGCGGACCACAGCATTTTTACTTGTTCAGCCTGAAGGCTTTGGCTTTTATCTGCCTGCGGCTGGGTCGCCGCTCCGAGTCGCGCGCAATTCTGAGCAAGCTGGCGCAGATTGATCCGGGCGATAGCGTTGGCGCTTCAGTTATTCAAGACCTGGTTGCTGGTTCAGAAAACCATCCCCCGCAAATGTGATCAGTGAAACCTAAGGAGACCTACGCGATGCTAGTCCAACCCTCCCCAGCCCGTTATCTCGGTCGTGTCAGCGAAATTTTCCACACATCCCTGCCGCGTACTGGCCAAAGCGCCAGCACCATACCTCAGCTTGAAGACTTTTTAGTGCACGCCCGGTTCCCTGGAGAATCAGTTTCTACCGTGCTGGCCTACATGCTGACACAAGCACTCAAGATCGGCAAAAATCCGCTGATCCGCGGACTCCCGGAAGCAGCATTCCAGGGCCTGATACAAAACTTTTTCCCCGGCCTGCGATTACAAAATGGCCCGGCCAATCAAAACCTGCCTGCAACTGAGGACGAGTATGACGATCTGGTTGCGCTCTTGATGCAACATCGGCGGTATCAAACGCTGGCCTCGGAATGGCTGTGTCATGCCATCGCCTCGGCATCCTTTCATGACAACCATCTATGGCAGGACATGGGTTTGCCTAATCGAAACATCCTGTCGCAATTGATGCAGGAAAATTTTCCCTCGCTTGCAGCAAAAAACACCGCCGACATGAAATGGAAAAAATTCTTCTACCGGCAACTCTGCGAGCAAGCGGAGGTGCTTGTCTGCAAGTCGCCCAACTGCGCGGATTGCTGTGACTATGCGCAGTGTTTTGAAATGGAAGCGGCCTGAATCAGTCGATGCGATTGGCACTCAGTCTCATTAAATATAACCCAGTGACACTAAGGAAAAACTTAGGGAAACGCTTAGCTACCCTTTCCTGCAAACCAACATGCAAAAATCACTTGATCTCCCGGGGGCTCCATATAAAAAAAGCGTTTCCTTGGATAAATCGGCGCTTCACCAACGCCGACTTTTTCGTCTTACTACATAAGCACCTTGTCCTGCATCAAATACAGGTTGGTCTGTCTATGCTGGCAGGTCATCGCTGATTTAAACTGGCCTCCTCCAAAGGACTACAACCATGGGCATAAAACCTAAGCTGGCAAAACTGTGGATCGCTGCCGCCCTGCTGCTGGTCACGGGCATGGCTCAAGCGGATGCAGTTTCCGTCGCCGTCGCCGCGAACTTCTCCGGACCGATGAAGAGAATCAGCGCCGAATTCGAGAAAACCAGTGGCCACAAAGTGGCGCTGTCTTTTGGCTCGACCGGCAAGTTTTACGCGCAAGTGAAGGCCGGTGCGCCCTTCGAGGTTTTGCTGGCCGCGGATGACGAAACCCCCGGCAAAATGGAACAGGAAGGCCTGGCGGTGAAGGGCAGCCACTTTACTTATGCCATTGGCAAGCTGGTGCTGTGGTCGGCCAAGGAAGCCGTCGTGGATGGCAACGGTGACATCCTGAAACGGGGCAGTTTCGAGCATCTCGCCGTCGCCAACTCCAAGCTGGCGCCATATGGCGCGGCAGGCGTGCAAACCCTCCAGGCACTGAGCGTTTATGACGCCATCGCCCCCAAACTCGTGCAAGGCGAGAACATCGCGCAGACTTATCAGTTCGTCGCCACGGGCAATGCGCTGCTGGGTTTTATCGCGCTATCGCAAGTGATCGGTGGGGACGGCAAGGCCAAATCCGGCTCGGCCTGGATCGTGCCGGAAAAATACTACACCCCGATCCGCCAGGATGCAGTGTTGTTGGCCAGGGGTAAAGACAACACCGCCGCCATTGAACTGCTCACGTTCCTCAAGACGCCTTATGCCGCCAAGATCATCCAGTCTTACGGTTATGGCTTGCCCCAATAAACATGATGCTCAGCCCTGACGACTGGTCGGCGATCCGGCTGACATTGAAGCTGGCGGGGCTGACGACAGTACTCTTGTTGTTGATCGGCACCCCCATCGCCTGGTGGCTGGCGCGCACCGATTCGATGCTAAAGCGCCCGATCAGCGCCATCGTCACCTTGCCCATGGTGCTGCCGCCCACGGTGCTGGGCTTTTACCTGCTGGTGGCGATGGGGCCGGAGGGCCCGGTCGGGCGGCTGACCCAGGCGCTGGGCATCGGCCTCTTGCCCTTTACTTTCGCCGGGCTGGTCATCGCCTCGATTCTCTATTCACTGCCCTTTGCCGTGCAACCGATCCAGCAGGCTTTTGAAGCCATGGGCGAGCGGCCGCTGGAAGTCGCCGCCACCTTGCGCGCCTCGCCGCTGGATGCCTTCTTCACCGTGGCCTTGCCGCTGGCCCGCCCCGGCTTTATCACGGCGACGGTGATGAGCTTTGCGCACACCATAGGCGAATTCGGCGTGGTGCTGATGATAGGTGGCAACATCCCGGACAAAACCCGCGTCGTTTCAGTGCAAATCTACGACCATGTCGAAGCGCTTGAATTCACCCAGGGGCACTGGCTCTCAGGCGGTTTGCTGCTGTTCAGCTTTTGCGTGCTGCTGGTGCTCTACCGTTTCAACCCGATGACCCCCAAAAAGGTTGCCAATTGAGCATCTCAGCCCGCTTCTCGCTGGCCTATCCGGCCTCGGCTTCCCCTACTTTTGCGCTGGACGTCAATCTGCAACTGCCAGCGCAAGGCATCACCGCATTATTCGGCCCATCGGGTTCCGGCAAAACCTCATTGCTGCGCTGCATAGCCGGTTTGGAAAAAGTCAGCAACGGGCATCTCATCGTCAATGGCGAATGCTGGCAAGCGGATAACGTCTTCCTGCCAGTGCATCGCCGTGCCTTGGGTTATGTCTTTCAGGAAGCAAGCCTGTTCCCGCACCTGACCGTGCAGGGCAATCTTGACTACGGCGCTGCCAGAAGCCGACGCCAAAAAACCAACACAGCCGAGCCGGTCGATCAGCGCAACATCGTTGAGTTGCTGGGCATCGGCCATCTGCTGCTGCGTCAGCCAGAGAGATTATCCGGTGGCGAGCGCCAGCGAGTGGCCATCGCCCGCGCCTTGCTGGCCGCGCCGAAACTTTTGCTCATGGATGAACCACTCGCTGCGCTGGATTTTGAGCGCAAGCGCGAGATACTGCCCTACCTGGAACGCCTGCGCGATGAACTGGCCATCCCTGTCCTGTATGTCAGCCACGCCTTGGATGAAGTCTCCCGCCTGGCCGACCACCTCGTCATGCTGGACGCGGGCAAAGCCATTGCCAGCGGCTCGCTGACAGAGCTGACAGCGCGGCTTGACCTGCCGCTGGCGCACTACCAGGATGCAGGCGTGGTGATCGACGTGACCGTCGGCGCACACGATGCTGAATATCACCTCGCACGGCTGGATTTTCCCGGGGGATGTGTCCATGCGGGCTTGCGCGAAATGCCGCTTGGCCGCCGGGCAAGAATCTCGATTCACGCCAGCGATGTGAGCATTGCGCTCACTGAGGTGACGGACAGCAGCATTGTGAATCGTCTGCCTGCACAAATTGAAGCCTTTGCGGAGACACGCCACCCCGCGCATTTACTGGTTCGGCTGAATGTTGGTGGCACACCCAATAACACCCCCCTGCTCGCCCGCATCACACACCGCTCACGCGACCAGCTCCAGCTCCATCAAGGACAGCGCGTGTGGGTACAGATCAAGACGGTGGCTTTGGTCGAATAGCCACCTTTTAGCGACTACTGGTCGACCACTGCCTGCATGCTGGGAATAAGGGAAGCGGCGTTGGAAAATCTACCGTAAATATCAAAGCGCCATCGCAGAAGGCATTGCACAGCCACCATTACTAATGCTGATACGACTTTTAGCCAGGCATCACGCCACGCCACCAAATCTGGCGTATCAACTTCAGATAGCTGCTTGTCAGCCAGTGTAGGGAAGTCCCACAGCAAGGCGTTAATCTGCAGCCCTCTGCCCGCTCTCCTGCTTTTAGCGGGGTAATGGTTTCTGCATACTTTTTCAGCATGGCACGCACCGTATGCAACTCTGCGGGGGAGCGTTTCAGATTGTTCCGCAACCGCAATTCTGCTGCCAAACCCACGCCTGCGCTTCCCTCTTGGTCCGGAATGTCGCTGTCTTTCGTAAGCCTTTGACAGTAACAATAGCGCGCCAGCCAGCCTTATGGGTAAAAATCGAAGCTACTATTCCCCCGTGTGCAGATTATGTGCACCAAAGTGTAGTTTTAGCTGTCTTGAACTTCAAATTTATTACAGATTAGGTTAAAAAATACCACTTAACCTTCTGTTTTTAAACGATTGATATGCGAATGATGTCAATCGTTTCTTTATTGTGGTGCCGGGAGGGGGACTCGAACCCCCACACCTTTCGGCGGCGGATTTTGAGTCCGCTGCGTCTACCAATTCCGCCATCCCGGCTAGGACTCGCCCATATCCTGCAACAGGCTTCAAGAGGCTCGTATTATGTCCGAAAGTTTAGCGACCTTCAATGGGTGAAGGTATCTGTTTGCAAAAAAATTGCATTAATGCTTACTATTTATATTTAAATAGCATACAGGAGTTTCTGGCAAAAGTTTCCAAAAGCGGCATATACCGCTTTTGGAAACCGTTAAACAATCAAAGGTACGATTAAGAGCGCAACTATATTAATTATTTTAATCAATGGATTAACTGCCGGGCCTGCAGTGTCTTTGTATGGGTCTCCAACAGTATCACCGGTCACAGCTGCCTTGTGAGCTTCAGAACCTTTGCCCCCAAAGTGCCCATCTTCAATATATTTTTTTGCGTTATCCCACGCCCCTCCTCCAGTAGTCATCGATATAGCGACAAAAATACCAGTCACAATGGTTCCCATTAATACACCACCCAAGGCCCGCACGCCGGCACCCGGCCCCATTAACGCATTCATGCCAAAGGCAGTGACCACCGGCACAACAACAGGCAGCAACGAAGGGATCATCATTTCTTTAATCGCTGCTTTGGTAAGCATATCTACGCAAGTACCATATTCAGGCTTAGCTGTTCCATCCATAATTCCTTTGATATCACGAAACTGCCGCCGCACTTCAACCACAACTGCACCGGCTGAACGGCCTACCGCTTCCATGGCCATGGCACCAAAAAGATAAGGAATCAAGCCACCAATAAAAAGTCCAATAATGACAGCGGGATCAGACAAGTCAAAGGCAAAACTTTTTCCTGACGCTTCGAGTCCATGCGTGAAATCAGCAAACAAAACGAGAGACGCCAAGCCTGCAGAACCAATTGCATATCCTTTGGTAACCGCTTTGGTCGTATTGCCAACAGCATCTAGAGGATCGGTAACGCCACGCACTGAATCGGGCAAATCAGCCATTTCAGCAATGCCACCAGCATTGTCTGTGATCGGTCCATAAGCATCAAGCGCAACCACAATGCCAGCCATTGAAAGCATTGACACGGCAGCAATAGCGATTCCATACAACCCACCTAAGGCATACGAAGACCAAATAGCAGCGCACACTGACAACACAGGCCAAGCGGTTGATTTCATTGACACACCTAATCCGGCAATGATATTTGTACCATGACCCGTAGTTGATGCTTCGGCAATATGACGAACAGGTTTGAAGTCAGTCCCAGTGTAATACTCGGTGATGTATACCATCAGTCCTGTCAGCACCAAACCAACCACTGAAGCACCGTAGAGTCTCATTTGCGAGCCACCACTTATGCCAAGTAAAGCATCCATTAAGTGGTCGTCAATCAGCCAGCTGGTCAAAGGATAAAAAGCAATTAATGCCATCACACCAGAAACAAGTAATCCTTTGTAGAGCGCATTCATGATTTTCCCACCAGGCGATGTTTTGACGAACATTGCACCTACAATCGATGCAATAATCGAAAAACCACCAAGCACTAGTGGATAAGTAATAGCCGCTTCAGCCATCAAATCCGACGATTTAAAGAGTAAAGAACCCAAAAGCATCGTGGCAACAATAGTCACTGCATATGTTTCAAACAAGTCAGCAGCCATACCCGCGCAGTCGCCCACGTTATCACCTACGTTATCAGCTATTACTGCCGGATTACGCGGATCGTCCTCTGGAATACCTGCCTCGACTTTACCCACCAAATCAGCACCTACATCTGCGCCTTTGGTAAAAATACCGCCACCCAATCGAGCAAAAATTGATATCAAAGACGAGCCAAAACCCAAACCAACCAAAGGGTGAACAATGCTCTCAAGCGTTGAAGCCGTCCCACCTATGCTTTTCAGAAACACGTAATAACCTGTGACGCCAAGCAAACCGAGGCCAACCACCAGCATGCCAGTGATAGCACCACCACGAAAAGCTACGTTAAGCGCTTCATTTATTCCTATCCTGGCAGCTTCCGCAGTACGCACATTAGCGCGCACAGAAACATTCATCCCGATGTAACCAGCCGCGCCGGACAAAACAGCACCAATAACAAAACCAACAGCCGTTTGCCAACCCAACGTGAAAAAAATAATCACGGAGAGAATCGCGCCAACAATACCAATTGTCATGTATTGACGATTTAAGTAGGCTTGCGCGCCCTCTTGAATCGCCGCTGCAATTTCTCGCATTCGATCGTTACCGGCAGATTGCGACAATATCCATCGGCTCGAAATTCCACCATAAACAATTGCGAGTACAGCACAGACCAAAGCAAACATTAGCGCAGACGACATGCTCTCTCTCCCTTTATTGGTTACATCGTTGTGGTTACATCAAATTGAAAATACCTCCAGCTTTTTAACAACACTGGTATTTTTTAGTCGAACATAATCCGGCAAACCATCTTTAAATGGCGGAATATCTTCGCCTGAAATTAGTGGCGCAAGATAATTTCGTGCAACAGCCGTAATACCAAAACCGTCTGGAGTAATAAATTCAGCAGGCATTTTTCGCTCTACATTGGCAACCTGGGCTAACGGCGCTTCAACAATATCCCATTGATACGGGAAATCTGCGAGACGACGAATTGCTGGCATAACAGCATTCTTGCCTGCAAGCGCCATTTCCACACCCGCCTTACCAACCGCATAAGCCTGCTCAACGTCTGTTCGCGAAGCAATATGACGAGCCGCCCGTTGCAAGTAGTCGGCAACAGCCCAATGATACTTATAACCGAGCTTATCCTTAACTAATTGCGCAATTTGGGGACCGATACCACCTAACTGGGCATGACCAAAGGCATCGGTCATGCCAGCTGCCATCAGCTTGCCATCTGGGCCGCACAAACCCTCTGAGACCGCAATCGCACAATAACCATAACGGTCTACTGACTCTTTAACACGCAGCAAAAAACGCGCTTCGTCAAACTTAATCTCAGGCAATAATAAAAGATGCGGTGCTTCACCCTCGTTGTTTGCTGCCAAAGCACAGGCTGCAGTAATCCATCCTGCATGGCGACCCATCACTTCAAATACAAAGACCTTAGTTGAAGTTCTAGCCATGGACGCCACATCCAACCCGGCTTCGCGCATGGAAGTAGCTACATATTTAGCGACAGAACCAAACCCCGGACAAGTGTCCGTGAGTGGCAGATCGTTGTCCACTGTTTTAGGAATATGAATCGCTTGCAGCGGGTAACCCATGCTAGCGGACAGTTGCGATACCTTCAGGCATGTATCCGCAGAATCACCACCACCGTTATAAAAAAAATAACCGATACTATGTGCTTTAAATACATCAATCAAGCGCTCAAACTCACGGCGGCTTTGCTCCAGACTTTTGAGCTTATAGCGACAAGAACCAAAAGCACCCGCAGGCGTATGGCGCAAACGCGCAATATCCGCTACAGATTCCAGTGATGTATCAATCAAATCTTCAGTCAAAGCACCAATAATGCCATCTCGACCGGCCAGGACTTTGCCAATACGATCGGGATGTGCGCGGGCTGTCTCAATAACACCGCAAGCAGAGGCATTAATCACTGCTGTTACACCACCAGATTGTGCATAAAAAGCGTTTTTAATTCCCATATCGACGACTCTCTTAGTTTTAACTTAATGCAGTTAGCAACTTCTCAGTAACTTTCTCCACCTGCCCTAAACCGTCAATATGGATATATTGGGGTGCCCCCTGTCCGCCTTGCTTTGCCCACGTTTGATAGTAATCAACTAAAGGTAGCGTTTGTGCACGATAAACATCCAAGCGCTTCTTAACGGTTTCTTCCCGATCGTCATCACGTTGTATCAATGACTCGCCAGTAATGTCATCCTGGCCTTCGATTTTAGGTGGATTAAAAATCACATGATAAGTACGTCCCGACCCCGGATGCATCCGGCGTCCGCTCATGCGCACAACAATTTCAGTGTCTGGCACATCAATTTCAGCAACAAAATCAATTACCACCCCTTCGGACTTCATGGCTTCTGCTTGCGGTATTGTGCGAGGAAAACCATCGAGCAAATAACCCGCTGCGCAGTCTGCCTCTTTCAAGCGTTCTTTAACTAAGCCAATAATGATGTCATCAGAAACAAGTCCGCCTGCATCCATGATTTTTTTCGCCTCTTGACCCAAGGGCGTACCTGCCTTCACAGCAGCTCTGAGCATATCCCCTGTAGAAATTTGAGGGATATTGAATTTTTTAGTTACCGCCCCTGCTTGGGTACCCTTGCCTGCACCTGGTGGCCCCAGAAGAATCAAACGCATAGTTAGTCAAACTCCAAAAAAATGATGAACTGATAAATATTTGAATATTTTTGTCCGCGTGAAGATACTGGCAATTAGCAAATGGGTCAAACAGAACAATTACGCAATGCAAACTCACGCTGCACCCTGGCTAAATCCTCCGGTGTATCCACACCAGCCGCTGGAACCAGCTTGCAATCGACTACTTGAATAACAAAACCGTGAGCTAGCGCACGCAACTGCTCTAGCGATTCCCATTGTTCAAGTGCAACAGAAGGCAATTCATTATATTGACGCAAAAACCGGGTTCGATAGGCGTATAAACCAATATGCCGACGTGCAAGCAAACCCTCAGGTAGATGATTGGAAAAATCTTGCGGCATAGACAATAAACTTGTGGCAAAAGCATCTCGCGGCCAAGGGATAGGAGCGCGTGAAAAATACAACGCGCGATTTTCCTCATCCACAACCACCTTAACCGCATTAGGGTTTAAAAATTCAGCGAGATGCGTAATTGGATGCGCGGCTGTCGCAATCGCCGCTTTTTTATCCACTGCCAAAGCGTTAGCCACCTGGAAAATCAATGCCGGCTCAATCAAAGGCTCATCGCCTTGTACATTTACCACAATGGCATCTTCATCCCATCCACGCAAAACAGCGACTTCCGCTAAACGATCCGTACCTGAGGCATGATCTTTTCGCGTCATTAGCGCAGTAAACCCATGTGCGGCAGCGGCAGTAACAACCCGATCATCATCGGTGGCAATCAGAATTTCATCAGCACCACTTTGAGCGGCAGCCTCAGCTACACGCACCACCATGGGTTTCCCGCCAATATCGGCCAAGGGCTTGCCTAGCAAGCGCGTAGACGCCCAGCGGGCAGGAATAACAACGCGGAACTGCATCAAACTTCATCTGCCTTGAGTTTTCGCGCGGCCTCTTCCAGCATCACAGGAATGTCGTCTTTCAGGGGGAAAGCCAGCTTGCATGCCAAGCAAACAAGCTCTAGCGCTGCCTTACGATAATCCAGCGTCCCTTTACACACAGGACAAACAAGTATTTCAAGCAGACGGTGATCCATTGATTTTCTCCAAAATAAAACGCACAAGGTCGGGTGTCACTCGGGCTGTCACAGGCAACACCCATACCGGCAAGGGTGTATTAATTCGTGCCAATTTTACGGCATCCTTCTCAGTCGTCAGGATGGCGTCACCAATCAACTGGAGATCGTGCGCTTGATACTGATGATGGTCAGGAAATGGGTGCGGCGAAAACGTTAAACCCAATGTCTGCAGGTAGTCAAAAAATCGCTGCGGCGAGCCGATGCCAGCAACCGCGTGAAGCCGTCGGTCTTTAAGATCATCCACACCGCAGGTGATCGCGGGTTGGTCTAGGCGGCGGAATATCTGGCCTTCCAGCCACATCGTAAATGTTTCACCTCGAAATGTCGGCGCTGGTGATACGGCGTTACCATTCAATACCATGGCATCCACGCGTGACAATCGCTTCATGGGCTCACGCAGCGGCCCTGCAGGTAGCGGCCAACCATTCATGATGCCGCGCTGATCAAATACAGCAAGCTCAACATCCCGCGCAAGCCGATAATGCTGCAGACCATCGTCAGACAAAATGATATCGCAGTCAGGATATCTCGCTAATAAGGATTGTGCGGCTTGCACACGATTGCGGCCAATGAATACTGGACATTGGCTGCGTTGTGCAAGCAGCAAAGGCTCATCTCCTACTATCATCGCCTGACTATCCGCCATGACTTCTTGGACGCCTTTTGCCACACCGCCATAGCCTCGACTCACAACTCCGGGGTGCATGCCTTGTTCACTCAACGCCTTGACCAAATACAAAATCAATGGTGTTTTGCCCGTGCCACCGACGGTCAAATTGCCAATCACCACCACTGGAACAGGAAGACGATGTACCGATAAAAAACCTAATCTGTATAGCGTAATGCGCAACCAGGTAACAGCAAAGAAGCAAAGCGAGAGCGGGTAAAGAAGGCAAGCTAGAAAACCGCGACGACGCCAAAAATCAGCGCCACCTGCCGCATTAGTGCTGTGCTTTTTGTGTTGCAAAGGAAATTTGCGAAAGTCCAGCCGCTTGAGCTGCTTGCATTACATCAATGACTTTTTGGTGCGTGGCTTTAGCATCTGCGTTGATAATAACCACAGGCAATTTATCGGGTGAAGTCACACGCTTTTGCAGCGCTTGTTGAATTGCCGCCACATCCTCGCCTGGCACTGGTACTTTGTTGATTAATGTCTCACCAACAGCGGTAATAGTGACATTAATTTCCTCTGGTTGTTCTTTACTTTGTGGCGCGTCAGCCGTTGGTAAATTGATTTCCAAGCCGGACAGCTTTGAGTATGTGGTTGTGGTCATGACAAAAATCAAAATGACCAACAACACATCAATCAGGGCGATGAGATTGATCTCCGGCATCTCACGTTGCCGATTACGTTGAAAATTCATCGCCCGCGCCTACTTACGATCACCATGGATCATCTCAACGAGCTTAATGGCTTCTTCTTCCATCTCAACCAAAAACCCATCCACTTGCGCCCTAAAGTGACGATACGCAATCATGCTGGGGATAGCAATCACCAGACCAAACCCAGTATTATAAAGCGCAACAGAAATACCATGTGCCAATGCTTGCGGGTTATTGCCAGAAGCCGTTGGCGCACCAAAAATCTCTATCATGCCCACTACTGTGCCAAACAAACCCATCAACGGCGCAATAGTTGCAATCGTGCCCAGCGTCGTGAGATATCGTTCGAGATCATGTGCTACGCCACGACCGGCTTCCTCGATTGACTCCTTCATCACTTCGCGAGAACTTTTTGCATTTCGTACGCCTGCAGCCAAAACTCGTCCAAGGGGGGAATGACTTTCTAACTTCGCAATAAAAGCATCATTTGCCCCATTTTGACGGTATTCCGCAATCGCACCTTGCAATACGCCTGTCGGCAAGACCTTCCTTTGCCGCAAAACTGAGGCTCTCTCAATAATCAACGCAACCGAAATAACGGATGCAAACAACAACGGCCAAATAGGCCAACCAGCTGCTTGAATAATTGCAAACACGTGAACAACTCCTAGTCACCAGCAAAGTCTGCACTTTATCCGGAAGCTATGTTTTGGGCAACACGGAAAAAACATCAACACCTGCTTTATTCGGCAAATCCTTTAGGTTATCCCCAAATTCTGTGGATAACTCAGTGGGAAAATGCACAGATTTTTTCTAAGTCTCAACAAATAAGTCACTTTTTTAAGCCGTCTCAAATTTAATCAATCCATTTTTAATTTGCATTTAACATCCGCTCATTGAGTTTTAATATCTTCAATTTTCACCATGACCCTATTTACAGCACCCATTTCCATTAGCGAGCTTAATCGGCTGACACGCCAAACTCTTGAGCAAACCTTCCCCTTGCTCTGGGTAACAGGAGAAGTTTCCAACCTAACACGCGCGACATCCGGACATATTTACTTTACGCTCAAAGATCATAACGCCCAGGCCCGCTGTGTAATGTTTCGGACACGAATGCAACTCATTCCTTGGCGCATTGAAAATGGTCAGCAAGTTGAAGCACGAGCACTTGTTTCATTGTACGAACCACGAGGTGACTTTCAATTAAATATCGAAACCCTTCGCCGTGCAGGGCTTGGACGCTTATTTGAAGCGTTTTCTCAATTAAAGCAGAAACTTGAAACAGCAGGACTTTTTGCGTCAGAACGCAAAAAACCTATACCAATATTCCCCCATACTATCGGCATCATAAGCTCGCCAAAAGCGGCAGCACTGCAAGATGTACTGACCACACTGCAACGTCGCGCCCCCCATATTTCTGTCGTACTCTATCCCACACCTGTTCAAGGGGATTTGGCATCAATTTCAATTGCCAACACCATCGCCTTGGCTAACCAGCGGCGCGAATGCAATGTTCTGCTTCTAGTGCGTGGTGGTGGCAGTATTGAAGACCTTTGGTCATTTAACGAAGAAATAGTTGCCAACGCTATAGCAATTAGCACAATACCGATCATCAGTGGCGTAGGTCATGAAACAGATGCCACCATTGCTGACTTTGTAGCCGATTTACGCGCTCCCACACCCACCGCAGCAGCAGAAATCGCTACTCAATACTGGTATGCACAGCCCCAAAGACTAATATCGATACATCAAAAACTATTGCGCACAATGCACCACCAAATTTCAATCAATCAACAGCGTATTGACCACCTCGGTGAAAGACTTGTCCATCCGCGTAAAGCCCTAACCCAACGCCAAATCCAAATAAGTCAACTTGAAACCCAGTTTAAGCGCCATACTGATTATTTTTTGCAAAACGAGCAGCATCAACTCAACCAATTAAGCATGCAACTTAGTCATGCTAAACCCCGGACTCAGCAGAATCAAGGACAAATCACTTTATTAGACCAACGCTTTAAATATATTAAGAATTCTTTTTTTATTAAAAAAAACAATATCCTAGATAAAATATCCGAAGCACTAGAACATCTCAACCCAGAAAATACCCTCTCACGTGGCTTTGCGATTATTCGTGATGGGCAAGGTCATGTAATTAGCAATGTTCTTGATACGGCAACAGGTCAATTAATTGACATTGAGCTCGCCAGCGGTAGGCTCAATGCTAGCGTTTTAAGCGTTACTCCCCATACAAGTAAAAAAAATCAAAAACCAGCCCAATAGACGAAATAGAAAAATCGCAAAAAGCCAGATTTTTTTAATGAAAACACTCCCTGACCATTGCATCTACCTCTTGCATCTACCTAAAGAGTCTTTTATAATTGAAAATCTTTCATGCTTCTATCTTTCTTATTAATTATTCACTATGGCTAATACAGCACAAGCTCGCAAACGCGCACGCCAGTCCGCTAATCAACGCGTTCACAACGTAGATCAACGCTCATCGTTGCGTACTGCAATTAAAAAAGTTCGTAAAGCGATTGCAACTGGCGACAAAGCAAGTGCTCAAACTGTTTTTATTGCTTCACAAAAAGTCATCGACTCAATCGCTGACAAAAAAATTATTCATAAAAACTTAGCTGCTCGCCAAAAGAGCCGCCTCTCTGCGGCCATTAAAGCACTCTAATTTTTATTAAACTGTTTTCTAAAAAAGCTGCATCTCTTGGTGGAAGATGCAGCTTTTTTTATCTATATTTTTAGACTTATTCTCGATGCATTTTATTTTTATGCTCAGCTATCGTAAAAATAAACGCTGTACCCTAGGAAACCATTTTTAGGGAATTCCTTTCACTTGCGTGCCAACAGCAATTCCCTGTTGGTCGAACCAGCCTTTGTTCATTTCTAGTACATAACGTGCACTTTTTTTCGCACAATGTGCAGTTTCTGTTTTTGGCTCCATATCCTCTATATTAAGGATATGCCCGCTTTCATCTAAAAAAGCGACCGAAATGGGAATAAAAGTATTCCGCATCCACATGCAATACTTCATAGAAGAAGGAAAGACAAATAACATTCCCTGATGTTGCCCCAGGGTATGCCGAAACATCAAGCCTTCAGCACGTTGTTTTAATGTTTTTGCAATCTCTACCTCTATGCGATATGAGGCTATCAATAAGTCAGCTTTAGTAAGTGGCCTATGTTTAACCTCAATCAATTCAGCATTGCTTTCTGGTTTTGCCGCAGCAAATGGACAAAAAATACTACCCATAAACATGCTAATCAATACCAAAAAGATGTTTAAAGCATACCTGAGCCGCTCTTTTACTTGAGATAAGTTGATCAATGGCCCGTCCTAATAGATAACTTCACGCCAATGGCCTTGGGGTAAGTTAGTCAAATCCCAACCACCTACAGCCCAGCGAACTAGCCTTAAAGTAGGAAAGCCAATTTTTGCAGTCATGCGACGAACTTGCCGATTTTTTCCTTCCGTAATCCTGAGCCGCAACCAAGTTGTGGGTATTCTCGCTCGATAACGAATCGGAGGTTGACGTACCCACAATCCGCTAGGCTCGACGATGATATCTACTTGTGCAGGTAGCGTCGTAAAGTCCCCCAAACTAACCCCATTGCGAAGGGCCGTTAAATCTTCATCAGTAGGCTCACCTTCGACTTGAGCCCAATAAGTTTTCAATAATTTGTGCCTAGGGTGAGAAATTTTGGCCTGTAATTGACCATCATCAGTTAACAAAAGCAATCCTTCTGAATCTGAATCCAAACGTCCGGCAGGATAAACCTTAGGTATTTTAATAAAATCCGCCAAAGTAACGCGACCTGATTCGTGCGTAAATTGCGTCAACACACCATAAGGCTTGTTAAACAAGATAAGTCTGGCCATTATGAAAATCAATTTTTTAAATCAAGACAACAATTATGGGGGGGCGATGACGGAATCGTAATACTTGACCATAAGGAAAGCAATCATTCACGATACCGCGCCGCATGTACGATGGATTTTTTAGAAACCCATATTCAGCCATCTTCTCGGTTTCATCATAATCATAAAAAGCAATATGACTATAACGTGTAATACCAAAACCCTTCCATAACTTATCTCCAGAAATAATATGTTCAATCGCTAGTTCTTTATCTAGTTGCCATACTGCGGGGTAATCCCCCGGAAACTAGCGGCAGTTAAAAGTAGAATTTTCTCCACAGCAACCCGAGAAGGTTTTACATCAAGACGTCACGCTTTTCAGACAGCCAGATCATCGCCATTCTCAAGCAAGCA
>Ga0209066_10001572_pt1 | contig 29943 bp, 21 predicted proteins | sample All_14_2_FD_187198 | JGI IMG/M metagenome (GOLD analysis project Ga0209066, IMG submission 187198) | Freshwater microbial communities in response to fracking from Pennsylvania, USA - Allegheny Zone_MetaG_DW_15 (SPAdes) (version 2) ...
CAGCCCGCCGACACCCCCTGGCCGACCGCCGACTGGCCGGAGGGCGCGCCGCTTCCGGCGCCCATGGCCAACCGTCTGGACGCCGCCTTCGCCGCCGAGGATGTCCTTGGCCCGACCGACGCCCTGCTGATCGTTCAGGGCGGCCGGATCCGCTTCGAGCGTTACGGCGCCGGCAAGGGCCCCGACGACACCTATCCGTCCTGGTCCAAGGCCAAGAGCATCACCCAGGCCCTGGTCGGGCTGGCGGTGGCCGAGGGCAGGCTCGATATTCACGCCCCGGCGCCGGTGGCCGCCTGGCGCGGCGATGGCGATCCGCGGGGAGCCATCACCCTTGATCAGCTGCTGCGCATGTCCAGCGGGCTGGAGTTCGTCGAGGACTATGTGCCGGGCAGCATCTCCCATGTGATCGACATGCTGTTCGGCGCCGGTCAGGCCGACGTCGCCGCCTATGCCGCCGCCCTGCCGCTGATCCATCAGCCGGACACCCAATGGGCCTATGCCAGCGGCACGACCAACATCATCGCCCGCGCCCTTCAGGATACGTTGGGCCTGAACGGCGAGGCCTTCGAAGCCCATATGCGAAACGCCCTGTTCGAGCCGCTGGGCATGAAGACGCCGCTGCCGAAGTTCGACGCCGCCGGCACCTTCATCGGCTCGTCCTTCTGTTACGCCAGCGCCCGCGACTTCGCCCGCTTCGGCCTGCTGTATCTGCGGGGCGGGGTGTGGGAAGGCGAGCCGTTCCTCCCCGCCGACTGGGTCGACTATGCCCGCACGCCAACGCCCGTCCCCCGCACCGAAGAGCTGGGCTATGGCGCCCAGTGGTGGCTGGGGCTCGGCGGTCCGGGCTCCTTCTCCGCCAACGGCTATGAGGGCCAGTACACCCTGCTGGTTCCCGACCTCGACCTGATCCTGGTCCGCCACGGCCGCACGCCGCTGGAGCTGAAGGACAATCTGGCCGCCTGGGTGCGGGAGACGGTCCAGCTGTTGCGCGCCGGCTGATCAGACGTCATGGTGCGATCAAACAATTGGCACGGTGAATGTCATGACCATGGAAACGCCCCTCGCCCTCTCCGGCGCCCCCGGATCGCCCTACACCCGCAAGATGCTGGCGGTGCTGCGCTACCGGCGCCTGCCCTATCGCCTGTTCCACAGGGGGCGTGAGCCGGCGGGCTATCCCACCGCCAAGGTGCCGCTGCTGCCGACCTTCTACCTGCCGGGACCGGACGGCGCCCTGCAGGCGGTCACCGACTCAACGCCCCTGATCCGGCGCTTCGATGCCCAGTTCGAGGACCGTCAGGTGCGGCCCTCCGATCCGGCTCTGGCCTTTCTCGACAGCCTGATCGAGGACTATGCCGACGAGTGGCTGACCAAGGCCATGTTCCACTACCGCTGGGCGCACAAGGCCGATGCGACCTTTGCCGGACGGCTGCTGCCCAGCTGGGGACCGGCCCCGCTGGATGAGGCGTCCCTCAGCCAGATGGCCAGCTACATCAGCGAGCGTCAGATCGGGCGGCTGGCCTATGTGGGCTCCAATGAGACCACCGGGCCGGTCATCGAGGATAGCTATGTGCGACTGCTGGATGCGCTTGAGGCGCATCTGGCGGTGCAGCCCTTCATGCTCGGCGGCGCCCCCGGGGCCGGGGACTTTGGCCTGTTCGGTCAGCTGACCCAGTTGGCGGGGGTCGATCCCACGCCCACCGCCATCGCCGTTCAACGCGGCCATCGGGTCATGGGCTGGATCGGCATGGTCGAGGACCTGTCAGGGCTGGAGCCCGGCCTGATGATCGACCCCGGCGCCATCCCCCCGACCCTGAAAGCCCTGCTGGCCGAGATGGGCCGGGTCTACCCGCCCCTGCTGATCGCCAATGCAAAGGCGGTGATGAGCGGCGCGGCCATGGTCGAGACCGAGATCGACGGCAAGGCCTGGACCCAGAACCCGTTCACCTATCAGGCCAAATGCCTGGGCTGGCTTCGCGAGGAATATGCAGCCTTGCCCGCCGCCTCCAGGGCCCAGGTCGACGCGGCGCTCGACGGCGCCGGCTGGATGGCGCTGTTCTAGGCTCGCCTGACCGGAGGCGGACTCAGTCGTCCCGCCCGGAGCCGCCCGGCTTCTTGCCGCCGCCGTCCTGCTTGTTGACCGTGGCCCAGGCGCGGCGCTCGGCCTCGTCTTCGGAAACGCCCCGGTCTTCGTAGCCCTCAGCGATGTGGTCCGCCTTGCGTTCCTGCTTGTCGGTGTATTTGGATTTGTCGCCCTGGGGCATGGGGATCCTCCTTTTCCTGCCGCTTGAAACCGGTCTCCACGCCGGAAAGTTCCGGAGCGAAGGGGCGCCGGTTCCTCCGGTCCGGGATGAAAACCTGGGGACAAGTGAAGGAAAATAACAAAACTTACGCCGCCCGCCCCGTCGGCCGGTTGCCTGGGTCGCGGACGGCGCTAGACCGTAGCGGATGAACGACCGCCGCAAGGACCTGACTCGGGAAGACTGGCTTAACGCCGGCCAGGCGACGCTGCGGGACGAGGGCCTGCGCGCCCTGAAACTGCGGCCCCTGACCGCCAGTCTCGGCGTTTCAACGGGCAGCTTCTACCACCATTTCAGCGACTTCGACGCCTACCTGGGCGCGCTGGCGGACCATTACGCTGGCGGCGGCCTGACTGACACGCTTCAGGACATCCGCGCCTCCGCCCCAACCCCCATCCGCAGGATCCTGCTGGCCTCTGACCTGGCCCTCAGTCAGGACCTGCCGCGACTGGCCATGGCCATGCGGGCCTGGGGGCGCAGCCATGAGGCCGCCCGGGCCTCGGTGGAAAAGGTCGACGCGCTGCTGACCCGGTTCTTCGCCGACTGTCTGGAAGAGATGGGGCTGGAGCCGCTGCCCGCCCTCGCCCGCGCCTGGCTGCTGGTGGCGTCGGCGACCAGCGACATGCCGCCGCCGACGGGCCTGCCGGCCGGCCTGAACCTGCGCGACCTGATGCTGGAGATCGTCGTCGGCGGCGAGAACTAGAAACCCCGGGCGGTCAGCCACTCCTCAATCGCCCTGACCGCAATCGGCATCAGTTCCGGCCGCTCGATGTAGTAGTGGTCGGCGCCTTCGATATCGACATAGGTCTTGTCGTCCGGCCCCAGCGCCTCGAACAGCCGCTGGGCATGGCTGGGGGTGCAGGCCAGATCGGCGGTGTTGTTGATCACCAGACAGGGCACGGTGATCCGGGGGCCGTTGACCAGACCATTGGCCTGGCTGTCATCATAGCTCCACTGCGACAGCCAAGAGCGCAGGGTGGTGAAGCGGCCAAGGCCGATCGGGCCGTCGTTGGCGATGCGCGGATCACCCATGTAGCAGGTGTTGGGCGCGCGGTCGGACGGCTCCTGCGTCGGGTCCGTCCAGCGCACATCGCTCATCGTGCCCTGGACGATGAAACAGCGTTCGGCGTCGGGGTTCCCCGCTGCCTTCAGCTGCGCCAGCTGGTCCTTCACCCAGTCGGTGATCCGCCGGTTGCGGGCGATCTGGGCGGCGCGGAATTTCGCCACGAAGGCGTCGCTGTAGGGCGGCTGATCGGGACAGGCCGGATCATAGATATTCAGCGCCGGATCACGGTCGAACGGGCGGCTCTCGTCGGTGATCGAGGGATCGATCCACTCGGTCATGGTCACCGAACGACCGATATGGGCGGCCAGCAGCATGACCGCGTCAGCGGGCTGCAAGCCTGCCCCGGCGAGGTTCACCGGGTCGCCCGCCGGCGTCCGGGTGATGGTCGGGGTCTCGGCCTGGTCCTGATAGAACATCGACAGCGAGCCGCCGCCTGACCAGCCGCCGAGGATGACCTTTTCATAGCCGAACCGCTTTTTAAGGTCGGCGATGCAGGCCCCCAGATCGAGGGCGCACTTCTCGAGGATCAGGGCGGTGTCGTTGCCGCGATAGCGGGTGTTGCAATAGATGACATGACGCCCGGCCTTGGCCAGTGCGGTCACCAGCGGCAGGAATGACCCGCCGCCGATCGGGTGACTGAACAGGATGACGCTCTTGGAGGGGCTGTCGGCCGGGCAGATGCGCATGCATTCGACGAAGACACGCCCCGCCGCTCCGCCATAGACCTCCTTGAGCCGGCTTTCTTCCTTGTAGCTGTAGCCATAGGGCTCGCGCAGGATGTCCATGCTGTCCTCCGATCGAAACGCTTGAGGGTTTCGTTGCCAGTGATTTGGCAGGCGGACGCGACGGCAGGCAACAGGCTGTTGCAGGCAAGGCTTGCAGCCGGCGCCGGAGAGAGTCCCAATAGGGTCAGACGCGACGCAGATTGCCCGAGGAAACCCATGACCCAGCCCAGCGGCATCCACCACCTGGCCTTCATGGCCGGGGACATCAAGAAACACATCGCCTTCTTCAGCGAGGTCATGGGCTGTCCTCTGGTCGCCCTGTTCGACATGCACGGGGTGCCCGGCGGCCTCCACGCCTTCCTGAAGATGAACGACCACGGCTACTTCTCGATCGTCCAGCTTCCCGGGGTCGAGGGCATCCAGATCGAACTGGGCAAGACCCACGCCGGCAACGGCGCCCTGCCCTCCGCGCCCGGCACCCTGCAGCATCTGGCCTTCCGCGCCGACACCGAGGCCGATCTGCTGGCCATGCGCGACCGCATCCGCAGCCACGGGGTCAATGTCATCGGCCCCATCGATCACGGCATGTGCAAGTCGATCTATTTCGCCGGTCCCGACCAGATGACCCTCGAGGTCGCCGCCTCCGAGGCGCCGATCGATCCGGCCCGGTGGATCGACCCGGCCGTGCTGGAAAAGGCTGGCATCAACGCCGAGGAGGCGGCCCGCTTCAAGGCGCCCGCCCCCTATGCGGGCGCCTCGCCGGTGCCGCAGCCGGCCTTCGACCCGGACAAGCCGCATATGGCCTATCCGCGCGAGGTCTATCTGCAGATGCTGAAAGCGCCGGACGCGGCGATTACCGCCGGGGCTTCCTATTCGGAACCGCCGGTGCCCGAGCCCGCCTGATGGCCTACTGGCTGCTCAAATCCGAACCGGACGTCTTTTCCTGGGACGATCTGGTGGCCAAGGGCGAGGCCGGCGAGCCGTGGAACGGGGTGCGCAATCACACCGCCAAGCTCAACATGATGGCCATGAAGACCGGCGACCGGGCCTTCTTCTACCATTCCCAGGCGGGCAAGGAGATCGTCGGCATCGCCGAGGTGATCCGCGAGGCCTACCCCGACCCCACCGATCCGAAGGGGGTCTTCGTCTGCGTCGACGTCAAGGCCGAGGCGTCTCTGCCGCGCCCCTTCACCCTGGCCCAGGCCAAGGCCGATCCCGCCCTGTCCGCCATGTCCCTGGTCACCTCCTTCCGCCTGTCGGTCCAGCCGGTGACGCCGGAGGAATGGGCCCATATCTGCGAGATCGGCGGGCTCTGACCTCCGTCGCGGCGGCGCCGTCGCCTGAGCGGGATTTGCGACGAACGGCGCGGGTGGGACGACCATTGCCGGGACGGACCCTTCAGTGACATCTATACTGGCCGCTTTAGAGCCTCCCGGAGGCCATGGCTGGACGTGACGTGAAATCAGGCGAACGGGTGCTTGCGCTGGTGACGGTCGGTCTGTGGACCGCCTTCATGCTCGCCTATGTCATGGCCTTCGCCGCCCGCGGCGGCATCAACGCCGGCAATTTCGTCCGCTACACCCTCTTCTGCGCCACGCTTGGCGCGGTGCTCAACTGGTCATCCTGGCGCTTCGCACTGGCCGGACTGGTTCGCCGGACAGAGGCCATCAGCTACAGGACCGCCATCGGCCTGCTGATGGCCGCCGCCCTCGTCGGGACGGTGCACAGCGTGATTGCGGCGGCCGTCCAGCCCTGGTTCTTCGGCAGCCTCAACAGCAGTTTCTTCATCGCCGCCCTGATGGAGTTCATCTCCTTCTACTTCGTCTACTGCCTGGTGTTCTCCCTTGGTCTGACCATGGACCTGTTTCGCCGTGACGGCCTGCGGCGCGAACGGCTCAGCCAGGCCGAGAGCCGGGCCCACGAGGCTCAGGCCATGGCCCTGCGGCTGCAGATCAATCCCCACTTCCTGTTCAACGCCCTCAACGCCGTCGCCTCCCTGATCACCAGCAAGCGCGATCCTGAAGCCCTGGCGACGCTGCACCGGCTCAGCCGGTTTCTGCGCATCGTCACCGAGACCTCGCCCAACGCCTTCTCGCCCCTGGCCGACGAACTGGAGATGGCCGAGGAGTATCTGTCGGTCGAAGCGATCCGCTTTCAGGAGCGGCTGAACGTCATCATCGAGGTCGATCCGGCCGCCGCCGCCGTTCAGACCCCCAACTTCATTCTCCAGCCGCTGATCGAGAACGCGATCAAGCATGGTGTGGGCGCCACAGAACAGGTCACAGACGTCAGCATCATCGTCCGGATGGTCGAGGGACTGGCCCGGATCACCGTCGAAAACCGGTCAGACGATCCGGCCGTGTCCGGCTACCGGCCTGATGGCCTGGGTGTTGGCCTGCGCAATGTCTCCGAACGGCTTGAAGCCCTGTATGGCGGCGCGGCGACCCTGGAAGCCGGGCGCACCGACACCGGCTATCGGGTGGTGATCCAGTTACCCCCGTCGGGGGATGAAAGCGGGCGCGGCGCATGAGGGTGATCATCGCCGATGACGAGCCGCTGGCGCTTCAACTCGTCGAAAGCAGCCTTGCCGGGCTGGCCGATGTGGAGATCGTCGGCCGGGCGCGATCCGGTGATGAGGCCGCCGACCTGATCCTCGCCCACAAGCCGGACCTGGCCATTCTCGACATCGCCATGCCCAAGCTGACCGGACTGGACGTGGCCCGGCTGGCCGCGGAAATGCCCCGTCCGCCGCTGTTCGCCTTCCTCACGGCCTATGCGGATTTCGCTGTAAAGGCCTTCGAACTGGACGCCGTCGACTACATCCTCAAGCCCTTCACCCCGGAGCGCCTGGGCGAGACCCTGCAGCGCGCGGCTCGCCGCCGCGTCATGAGCAGCGAGGCGCTTGAGGCGGCGGCGCCCTCCAACCCTGAACAGACGGAACAGAGCGCCGGCTATGACCGCGAACTCTGGGTGCCCACCCGCTTCGGCGCCCGCCGTGTGGCCACCCGGGACATCGTCTGGATCGAAGCGGCCCGGGACTATGTCCTGCTGCATACCGGCCTTCGGACCGAGATTCTGCGCGCCCGCATGACCGATCTCGAGAGCCGGTTCGATCCAGCCGAGCTGCTGCGCATCCACCGCTCCTATTTCGTCAGGCCGGACGCCGTGACGGAAATCGAGCAGACCGGTCGCTCGCAACTGACCGCGGTTCTGTCCAGCGGCGCCCGCATCGAGATCGGCCGCACCTATGTCGATCAGGTCAAGGCGGCTCTGGCGGTCAACGCCGGCCGCGCCCGTCGGGACGACTCCGCCTCCACCTGACCTGCCGGTCCTTCCCCTTTGCCCAGCTTCTTCGCCGGACGTGTCGCGTCCTGCAACTGGCCGTTCGTCGTCCACAAAAGAATGAGGGGGCGCCTTTCGACGCCCCCTCACCGCTTCAGCTGTCTGAATTGAAGGTCAGAAGCTGTACTTCAGGCCGAACCGGACGGACCGGGGCGACTGGTAGTTTCGCGGCATGCCATAGTAGGGGGCCGGCCGCGCGGCGTTGGCGCTGTTGCGGATCGCCCCCTGCTCGACCACGCGGGTGACCGCGTCGGCGTCGAAGAGGTTGAACACATCAACGCTGGCCACCAGTCGGCCGCGATCCTCGGTGTCCATGACGGTATAGGACAGGTTCAGATCGAGCTGGTAGGTCCAGTCGGTGAAGCCACGGCTGCCCCGCGGCGTCTTGGTCACCGCCCAGACATCGTCGGTCCCCGTGCCCGTCGCCTGACCGGCCGTCTGGCTGGTCGGGCAGTACCAGCCGGACGGCGTGCCGACCTGCGGCGCCAGCGGATCAACACTGGCCGGCACCCGGCCGATACAGCCGTAGGGCCGCCCCGACTGGGCCGTGAAGTTGCCGCCGATGCTCAGGTTGCGGATCGGCGACCAGTTGCCGAACACCTTGAAGGTATGCTGCCGGTGGTTGGGCAGATAGCCGTAGGCGCCGAGCAGATTGGCGGCGTGGTCGAAGTCCTGGGTGATCGAGGTGTCGGTCTGGCCGACGTCGGACTTGACCGCGCCCTCGTAGTTGCCCTTCGACCGGGCCCAGGTATAGGAGCCCTGAACGCCCCAGACCCCGTCGAACGGCCGCTCGAAGGTCAGCTCGACCGCCTTGTAGGTCCGCTCCGTCTTCGGCAGGTTCAGATCGCCCGCCGTGAAGTTGATCAGCTGCGGATCATAGTCCGGATTGGGGCTGCCATCGGCCAGGGTGCGGAGATCGCCGTTGAGGTCGACCAGCACCCGGGCGCCGTCACCGGGGTTGACCAGCACATAGGCAAACAGGCTGGCGAAATCGGAGTCCCCGGGACCGGTTTGGCCGCAGGCGATCGACAGGCGCTCGCAGTAGCGAACCACGGCGTCGCCGATGACGGTGTCCTCGATGACGCTTTCGAGATTCCGGTAGACCAGCCGTCCGCCGATCTTCCAGTCGGCCAGGAAACCCTCCTGGAAGCTGTGCTCATAGCCCAGCACGAACTCCCGTTCGTACATCGGCTTGAGGCCTTCCTCGGCAATGCCGCGCGGGTCAGGCGCGCCGGGGGGGCTGAGATAGTCGACGTGGTAGGGCGTTCCGCGTTCCGGCGTGCCGTCGGCGCCGATGGTGATCACGCCGCCGGGCGGGTCGAAGTAGGAGTAGGTATAGATTTCGCCGGATGACGCGCGGATCGAGGTGTTGGTGGCCAGCGGCAGATAGTAGTCGCCCACCGAGCCGTAGATCCGGTCGATGCCCTCGCCGGTCGGATCCCAGTTGAAGCCCAGGCGAGGCGCCCACTGGTTGTCCGTCGCGACGTAGCTCTTCCCCGTCAGATTCTTGTAGTCGTAGATGTCGTTGCGGAGGCCCAGCTGCAGGGTCAGCCGGTCGTTGATCCGCCAGGAATCCTGCACATAGAAGGCGGACTGCTCGGCCTCGAAGCTACCGACATTGGAAAAGGCGATCTCCCAGATACAGGTCGGCCCCGCCCCGCCCGCCGGGCACTCGCCCGCGTCCAGGGCGTAGTAGTAGCCGCCGCCGTTCAGCGTGTTTTTGGCCTCGCTGACCAGATCCTCGCGGTCATAGCCGATCCGGATATGGTGGCTGCCGGCAAGATCGAAGTAGAGATCGGCGTCGACGCGGTAGGTGTCGCGCACGTCTTCACCCGCCAGATTGAACGAGCCGGCGTGACGGCCTTCGGTCAGCCAGGGCGAGGTGGCCACTCCTCTCAGGTCCCGGACGCCAGGCAGCAGAACCGCCGGGCCATAGTCCAGATAGCTGCTCTCGGTGCGGCCATAGAGGGCCGACACGGTGAGCCAGTCGCTCAGCACGCCGGTGTATTTGACGATGGTGTTCAGACCGCCGCTTTCCGACCAGTAGCGAGCATTCTCGCCGGTCCGGGCGAAGCTGCGGTCATAGCGGTAGGTGCGATAGTCCGTCGTCTCCTTGTCCGACAGGATCGTCGCCTCGATCCGATGGTCGTCGGTGATGACAAAGTCGAACTTGGCGGCCCAGCGCGGATCGTTCGACCGGCTGGTCAGCTGCAGCCCCTCGGTCGCCGCGTTGGTGTAGGGCACGCCGGCGGTCGGCGAGCTACCCGGGGTCGTGGCGTCATCGAAGGCATTGTTGGTGTAGGTGTTGCTGAAGTTGATCGGACCATCGGACTGCCGGTCACGGAAATTGATGGCCCCGAAGAAGAACAGACGGTCCTTGAGGATCGGACCACCCGCCCAGAGCGTGGTCTCCTTGCTCTCGGCGCGGATGAAGCTGTTGATCACCTCGATGCCCGAGATGTTGTTGGCGCCCGGCGCATGGGCGTTGGCGGCTTCGCCGCGCAGGGAGTCGGGTGAGTAGTAGCTGCTGATCCCGAACTGGAAGTCGTTGGTCCCCGAGCGCGACACCATGTTCACGACACCGCCGGTGCCGCGACCGTACTCAGCGGAATAGCCGCCGGTCTTGGTCTCGATGGTCTGGATGAAGTCGAACGGCAGGTCGGTGTAGCCCAGCAGGGTGCGCTGGTCGGTGACATTGAGGCCGTTGATGTAATAGGCGCTCTCGGCCGCCGAGGTGCCAGACAGGGACACGGTCGACTGGTTGCGGCGCACGCCGTTGGCGTTGATGCTGGGGTCGGTCTGGCTGGCGCCGGGGGTCAGCAGGGTGATGGCCGTGATGCTGCGGCCGACCGGCACCCGCGAGGCCAGATCCTGCACCTCGACGGTCAGGCCGGTGTCCTGACGGCTGAAGTCGGAGACCTTGCGGCCCGTGACCACCAGTTCGTCGACCGAACCGCTGCGGGCGGTGAAGACATAGGACGAGCCGGACGGAGAGACGGAGACCGTCTGGCGGATGGTGTTGAGACCCGACGGCTCGATGGTGATCTCATAGGCGCCGACCGCCAGGGCCGGAATGCGGAATTCGCCATTTGCGGCGGTCGTCGTCGACCGCGTCACGCCCTGGCCGGAGCGGATGCTGACCGCGGCGCCGGAGACCGGCGCGCCGCTGTCATCAACCACCGAACCGGTCAGGATGCCGGAGGTGTAGTCCTGCGCCTGGGCCGCGGCCCCGGGCAACATCACCACACTGATCGGCAGCGCTGCGGCCGCCACCAGCATGGTGGTCGCCAGCAGCGAGTTTCTGGATTTCCTCATCAATATTCTCCCTCGAACGAGGGGCTACCGAACCGGCAATTCGCCGCCCGCCCCCGAACAACTGAGGAAGCTTAGGCAGTTGCGGTTAGAACAAGTAAGAGCAAACGAGGCTTGCCATTTTGTTTTCACAATTCTGATGGTTTTTTGATACGTCATTTCTGAAATATATTACGGTTATGTAGTCTAACTGAAACCGCTAGACTGATAGACCTATGCAACCTCGATCGGACAGTCAAAATAGTACCCTCCGCCCCTCAAGGTCCGCACCAGCGGCGGATCGTATCGGCTCAGCTTCTTGCGCAGCCGGCACAACAGAGTGTCGGCGCTGCGGGTCTTGATATCGCGGCCGCTGTAGAGGGCGGCGATCATCTGTTCGCGGGTGACAACCCCGCCCCGGGCGCCGGCCAGAACCATCGCCGCCTGCATCTCCCCATAGGTCAGGGCGATACTCTTGCCATCCGGCGCCAGGATGGTTCGCAAAAGCGGCTTCAGCGTCCAGGCGCCGTCGCTCGAGCCCCGGGTCTGGGTCAACTCGACCCGGCGGGCGATGGCGCGCAGCCGGGCGATCATTTCCCTGGGATTCTGTTCCAGTCCGAAGACATCATCGGCGCCCAGTTCCAGCGCCAGGATCCGGTCGATCTCCTCGACCTCGTCACAGAGCAGCACCATCGGCTGGCGCAGCCCCCGCGACATCACCGCCTGCAGGGCGTCGCCCTGGACGGCCTTGCAGCAATAGAGACTGACCGCCGCGTGACCGCCGGTGTCCATGCCGGTCGCCCGCTCGCAGATCAGCCCCGCCCCGGCGAACCGCTCGGCAAGGCGATGGTGGCGGGGATCGGCGGCCGATCCCACCATCTTTATGGTGATCGGCGCCTGACCGGATTCAAAAGCGGCGGCTGTGGCGTGCATGACGGCGTCTCCCGATTGACGATTGCGCCAGTTTCAGCCCATCACCGCCCCGCGACATCCCTGCTGCGGCGAACGCACGGTTCGGCGACATGACGGGGACAGATTGCGACGAACGCGCCCCCGCAAACGACGGTTGTCATCTCGTCCGGGTCTGAGAATCCCCTCCCGATCAAAATGTCCATTGCCGTATAAAATACCCCTTCGTATATCATGGTTATGAGCACCGAACGCCCCAGCCGCAAAGGCCAGCCCAAGGGCGACAAGCGCGAACGCACCCGCCGCACCCTGATCACCGCCGCCGCCGAGCTGATCGCCCGGCAGGGGTTTGACCGCACCTCCCTGGACGATATCGCCCGTCATGCCGGCATGACCCGGGGCGCCATCCACGGCAACTTCGAGAGCCGCGACGCCCTGTTCCTGGCGGTGATGGAAAGCCAGTGGACCCCGGTCGAGGCGGAGTTCCGCCCGGGGGCCCCACTGCGGGACCAGATGCGGATCCTCGGCCAGGCCGTCTATGCCCACGCTCGCCAGCGCCTGCCCATGGCCGCCGGCGCCGCCGCCTTCCAGCTCTATCTGCTGACCCACACCGACCAGCGTCTCAAGGCCGCCGACCGCACCGCCGAGGGCTATCGCAACATGGCGCAGGGCTTTGGGCGCATCCTGCCCCCCGGCGCCCTACCGATGCCGGCCGACCGCTTTGTCCGCATCCTCGATGCGATGATCACCGGCCTGATGTTCAGCTACTTCCAGACCCCCGACCTGATCACCGAAGCCGACATGATCGCCGCCTTCGAAGCCCTCGCCGGAGCAGATTCCCCGCCGCCCGCGCCGAGAAGCTGGTCGATGAGCGCGGGGCTGTCGCCGAAGGGATGAGGGGGGCGGCGATGTTCGCCTGTGAACCGCGTCCAACATCCGAAAGCCGGTCGACCTGACCGATGGTCAGGGTCGCAGCCGCCACAATCAGCAGCGGAGCCGCTGACGCGGCGATGCCGCGCCAATGTCTTCAGCAGCGATCGACCTCCGCGGGCTGGATCGCAAAGCACATCATCTTCAGTTCCAGATACTCATCCAGTCCAAAGTGCGAGCCCTCACGGCCAAGGCCCGATTCCTTGCGGCCGCCGAACGGCGCCATCTCCGTCGAGATCAGGCCGGTGTTGAGGCCGACCATGCCGTACTGCAGCGCCTCGCCAACCCGCCAGGCGCGATCAAGGTCGCGGGTATAGACATAGGAGGCAAGACCAGCCCGGGTGTCGTTGGCCATCTGCAGGGCATCGGCCTCGGTTTCGAACCGGACCAGGCCGGCCAATGGACCAAAGGTCTCCTCCCGGTTCAGCAGGGCGGCCGGCGATACATTGACCAGCACCGTCGGCTCGAACCATGTCCCCGTCTCGCCCCGGCGCGCACCGCCGGTCAGCAGTTCAGCGCCGCCGGCGACCGCGTCGGCGATATGGGCCTCGACCTTCTCGACCGCAGACGCATTGATCAGCGGCCCCTGATCCGTCGGCCCGTCCAGGCCGTCGCCGACCCGAAGGGCCCCGACCCTCGCGGCGAGACGGCCGGCGAAGGCGTCATAGACCCCGGACTGGACCAGAATGCGATTGGCGCAGACGCAGGTCTGGCCGGTGTTGCGGAACTTGGACGCCATGGCCCCCTCGACCGCCGCCTCGAGGTCGGCGTCATCGAAGACGATGAACGGCGCGTTGCCACCCAGCTCCAGCGACACCCGCTTGACCGTTCCCATGCAGGCGGCGGCCAGTTTCTTGCCCACGGCGGTCGAGCCGGTGAAGGTGAACTTGGCGATCCTGGGATCACCGGTCAGCACCTCGCCGATCGGCGCCGGCGGGCCGGTGACGATGTTGAAGACCCCCGGCGGCAGGCCGGCTTCCTCACCCAGCAGCGCCAGAGCCAGCGCCGAGAAGGGCGTCAGCTCCGACGGCTTGAGCACCACGGTGCAACCGGCGGCCAGAGCCGGTCCAACCTTGCGGGTGATCATGGCGGCGGGGAAATTCCATGGCGTCACCGCCGCCACCACACCGACCGGCTGCTTCAGAACGACGATCCGCTTGTCGGCTTGATGGCCGGGAATCACCTCGCCGTAGGCGCGTTTGGCCTCCTCGCCGAACCATTCGATGAAGGCCGCGGCATAGGCGATCTCGCCTTCGGCCTCGGCCAGAGGCTTGCCCTGTTCGGCGGTCATCAGCCGGGCAAGGTCGTCGCGGTGGAGCATGATCAGCTCGAACCACCGCCGCAGGATGGCCGCGCGCGCCTTGGCCGGTTGCGCCGACCAGGCCGGCAAGGCGGCGTCTGCCGCGGCCACCGCCTCCAGGGTCAGCTCAGCGCCCAGGGCAGGGACTGAGCCGATGACCCGGCCAGTGGCGGGATTGGCGACGGGGATCGTCGCCTCGGCGGTGACCCAGGCGCCATCGATCCACGCCGCCTCGCGCAGGAGGTCGGGACGGACAAGGCCGATCCTGGCGCGTTCGTTGTTATCGTGACCGCTGCTCACAGCCCGGCCTCCAGAGACGCTTCGAGGATGTCGAGCCCTTCGTCGAGAACGGCGTCGGACGCCGTCAGCGGAGCCAGCAGGCGGATGGTTTCGCCAAACACGCCGCAGGACAGCAGGATCAGACCCTTCTCAAGCGCCTTCACCGTCACCGCCTTGGCCGCGGCGCCGTCCGGCTCGCCGCTGGAGGTGACGATATCGAAGCCGATCATTGCCCCGGGGCCGCGAATGTTGGCGATCGGCAGCAGGTCGTTGCGTCGGCTGATCGCGCCAAGACGGTCGCGGAGCCGCTGGCCCTGGGCGACGGCGCGGGCCATCAGCTGTTCTTCCTCGATGACATCGAGCACGGCCAGGGCGGCGGCGCAGGCGATCGGCGGACCGGAATAGGTGCCGCCCAGTCCGCCCGGCTCGGCGGCGTCCATGATCGCCGCGCGGCCGATCACCCCCGACAGCGGAAACCCGCCGGCCATCGACTTGGCGACGGTGATAAGATCCGGCTGCACGCCGCTGTGCTCGATGCCGAACATCTTTCCGGTGCGGGCAAACCCGGCCTGCACCTCGTCGGAGATCAGCAGGATGCCGTGGGTGTCGCAGATCCTCCGCAGGGCCTCGAGCAGCTCGGTCGGGGCCGGCTGGAAACCGCCCTCCCCCTGAACCGGCTCAAGGATGATCGCCGCCACCCGGCCAGGCTCGATATCGGCGCGGAACAGGAACTCCAGAGCCTTGAGGCTGTCCTCGACGGTAACCCCGTACTGCGGCGCCGGGAAGGGAAGGTGAAAGACCTCCGCCGGCAGCGGCCCGAACAGCCGCTTGTAGGGAGCAACCTTGCCGGTCATCGCCATGGTCAGCATGGTCCGGCCGTGGAAGCCGCCGCTGAAGGCGATGACCCCGGAGCGGCCGGTGGCGGCCCGGGCGATCTTGACCGCGTTCTCCACGGCCTCGGCCCCGGTGGTGAACAGGATGGTCTTGGCCGGTCCTTCGAAGGGCGCCAGGGCGTTCAGGCGTTCGGCGAGGGCGATGTAGGGCTCATAGGCCACGACCTGGAAGGCGGTGTGGGTAAAGGCCTCCATCTGGTCGCGGACCGCCGCCATGACCCGGGGATGGCGGTGGCCGGTATTGAGGACCGCGATGCCGCCGGCGAAGTCGACGTAACGACGGCCCTCGACATCCCACAGTTCGGCATTCTCGGCGCGGGCGGCGAAGATCGGGGTGGCGGTGGAGACCCCGCGCGGCACGGCGGCCAGACGTCGGGACAGCAGATCGGAATTGGCGGGCATGGGTATGCACTCCAGTTGAGAAAACACGGGTCAGACCCCTGAAGAGCCTGTTTGAACGGAAGCTATGTCGCCGGCGCGGGAGGTCGGGCCGGCCATCGTTGTCGGTCGAGCCCCAGGGCTGGAAAGATCGCGGCGGCGCCACTGAAGGCCAGACCCACAACCGCCAGATTGATCAGGCTGCCATAGTCTCCGTCGGCGACGACGAAAGCTGCGACCGCCGGACCGGTGGCCAGGCCCATCTTCGAGAAGAAACCGGCCAGGGCGGCCATCTGCCCGGCCTTGTCGAAGGCCGCGCTCATGCCCAGCAGATAGGGGATGACAAAGGACCAGGTGATGGCGGTTCCGATATTGGCGACCAGAAATACCCAGGGCAGCTGGCTGAAGTGGAAAACAAACGTGCCCACCAGGGTCAGGCCCAGGCCAACCAGCAGGGGCCCAAGCCGGCCATACTTGACCCCCAGCATGACCACCAGCAGCGAGCCAAGGGCGCCGATCCAGTTGGCGGCCCCCAGACAATCGGTGATGAAGCCGAGCTTGAGACCGGACGCCTTGCCAAGGCCGATGATGTAGGCGGCCAGACCCATGTTGGCCGCCTGAAACAGGAACAGGGCGACAAAGACCGGGATCAGCGGCCGCCACTGGATCGCCGCGTCCGGGGTCTGGGCCGTCTGAACGGGAGCCCGGCGATACTCGCCAAGGAAGGGGGTCATCGCCAGGGTCACGGCGCTGAACGCCGCAAGCGCCAGAAACAGCACCCCGTGGCCGAACACGGGCACCAGTCGGGGCAGGAACATCAGGCCAAGTCCGCCCAGACCGAACTGGACGACCAGCAGCATCCCGAAAGTCCGGTCCGGGGTCCGTGTCCGAGCGATCACCGCGAAGGCGACCCCGACCAGGAGGCCGCCCATGACCCCGTGAAGGAAGCGGACCGCAATCAAGAGCTCTGGCGCCATGATCAACGTCGAGGCCAGATCAACCGTGATAAGCAATAGCAGCACGGTCACCGCGGTCGGCCGCCAGGGTAGCCGCCGGATGATGAAGACCGCCGTCAGGGCGCCCACAGCCGCGCCATAGACATTGGCCGAGGCGACCAGTCCCGCCTGTTTGGCGGTCAGACCGGCCCCGCTGGTCAGGCCATCGACGAGCGCGGCCATGATGTTCACGTAGAACAGGCCGGCGGTGGCCAGGAACGAGAGCAGCACACTGGCCAACAAGCCCTCTTCCGGCAGGCGCGGCAGGCCGCGGCGCGGGGTCGGCGGAACGGGGACGGTCATGGGCACATCCGTGTTGTCTTGGCCGCTTCGACCGCGGCCGGAGCCCAGTCAAAGACGCTGCTGTCGCCGAAATAGTAGAAGGTCACATTGCCCGGCAGCATGATGACGGAGATGCCGCCATAGCCGGACATAAACGGGGTCCAGAGGGGCGCCTTGCAGCCCAGAACGGGGCCGAGATCGCGCGCCCAGAAGCCGCCCTTGTAGCGATAGGCCGCGCCTCCGGCCTGCAGTCCGGCCCGCTCGGGGTCCTTCTGCAGGGCGGCGTCCAGCATCGTCTGATCCAGGGCCGGGCGGCCGTCGATCAGCGCACCGGTGGCCAGCCAACCGGCGATCCTGACGACATCATCGCTGTGATAGGTCAGCCCCCAACCGGTGAAGGGCTGGGCCGTGGCGTCCCGGGTGCGGCGGCTGTCCATGATCAAGGGGCTGAGCTTCAGGTCCCGCCAAAGCGGTGCAACGACGCCCGTATAGAAGTCACCCAGGCTATCCTTGCGGGCGATATCGCTCATCGCGGCGCCGAGCAGATAGGTATCGGTCGTGTGATAGACAAAGCGGCGGCCGGGCGCGGTCCGCCGGGAGTAGGCCTTGCAGGCGAAGTCGATCTTGGCGACGTGGTCCTCGGCCGCAAAGAAGGCCAGGGTCGCAGCGGCGTTCTCGTCAACCTCATAGCCGTCGGAATCATAGACCCCGGTCGCCATATCGAGAGCGTCCATCAGTGTCACGCCGGCCCAGGTCTTTCCGGCCGCGCAGGCCGCAACATGGTCGCGCAGCAGACCGCTTGCGGCGCCGGGATGCAGGACCTCAAGACGCATCAGCCCGACACCGCCAACGATCGATTTGGCGGTTGAGTAGGACGGCAGGGCCAGCACGCTGCAGAACGGATAGTCGCCGTGGCGGGTCCGGCAGGGTCCGGCGTAGTGAATCCCGTCCACGACCAGGCCGAAGGCGGCCGGCGGGTCGCCATCGACAGGCGTCGCCAGGCCAAGGCGGGCCGGATCAAGGCCCGGATAGCGGGCGGCCAGTTCGGAGATGTCACGCACCGGCAGGCGCGCCGCCACTTCCGCACGGTAGGCCGCGACCACATCGTCCGCGCCGCTGACCGATGTACGGACAACGCTGGCCGGCGCCATGCCCCAGGCGTCGAACTTGAGATAGGCGCAGGTCTCGGACGCGATCTGCAGGGCTGCGTTGGAGGTCCGCCCGTCCGCCGCAAAGGCGAGAGTCAGGACGCCATTGTGCAGGCAGTTGGTGTTGCGCTCCTGAAGGGCGAAGGGAATCGAGGCGCGCAGCCAGCCGGATCCGTCTGCCTCCCGCCAGATCGCGCCGGGCCCGATGACCCATTCCCAATCAGGATGATCCGACCGCTGAGGTCCGCGCAGCACGGGGATCAGGGCGGCGCCGTCCTGGACGAAGGCGAAATCAAAGGGCGGCAGGCTGGCGCGGGCGGCGCGTTGCTCAGGACTGTCGCCTGCCTCGTCGCGCAGCCGCTTCAGGGTCAGCCGGGTCGAGGTCGTATCAAGCCGCAGTCGCCCTTCGAACCGTCCCTCGGGCGCGACGGCGTCGGTCGGAGGCCCCAGCGCCGACATGGTGATCGGGCCGGGCATGGCGCCTGACAGCAGTGTCTCCCGATCCAGCCTGGCGCCCTGCTCCAGCGCCTCGCCACTGACCGTCACGCCATCGCCCCAGCATTGGGCTCCACGTCCGCCATCCGCCCGAAAGCGAACCAGAACCCGCGGATTGTTGGCGGCGCCGGCCGGCGATACCTCGGCCCGTCGAAGGGTGACACCGTCGTCTTCCCCGTCGCGGACAGACACGATCTGCAGCCAGGTCGCGCCACCGTCAGTAGAGAGTTCGGCGAGGCAGGAGTCCTTGCCGCCCAGGCCCAGCGCCGCGAGAGAGGCGGCGACCTTCACCTCACCGAAACCGACGGTCGAAACCTCGGTCATGGCGACCGCCCGGCCCGTCAGGTTCAGGGAGATGTTGCCCTGATAGTTGGTCAGCTTGACATCGCCGGCGCCGGCCGCGCCCCAGCCGTCGGCCTGGCCATCCTGAAAATCATCAACGAAGACCGGAGCAGCCATGACCGGGGCGGCCTGGCATAGACCCAGCGCGAGCAGGATCGCGGCGACTTGCAGACGCGCCATCAGACCAGCTCCGATTGGTCAACACCGCCTGCGCTCAGGGCGACGGCGAGGGGTTGCAGGCGATCACCATGACGACGCCACAGGCCCACGGAACTGGCGTAGATGGGTTGGCGAACCTGGGCGGCGCTGGCGGTTGCGGCAGGCGAGGCGTTGGTGTGGAAGTCCAGACAGGCGTCCTGCCAGTCCAGTCCGCAATGATCAATGATGGCGCGGCTGACGGCCTCCTGATCGGACACCAGATGCTCGTAGTCGACGTCCAGCACCCGGCCCGGAAGCACCGTGCGCCAGTGCTCCATCAGTCGGCGATAGCTGAGAATGTAGGCGGCGATGTCGTCCAGATCGTAGGAATAGGGGCAGCCCATCCGGAACAGGGTCTTGTAGAGGGCATAGCCGTTGTCCATCGGATTGCGCCGCAGATGGACGATCCGGGCGTTCGGCAGGGCGCGGGCGATCAAGCCGATGTAGAGAAAATTGGCCGGTGTCTTGTCGATCAGCATCGGCCGGAGCGAGCCATATCCGGCGGTGCTGTCGAGGTAGGCGCGGCCCAGTGCGGCCGGATCAAGCTGCGTCGACTTGCGGATCAGATCACCCTTGCCGCCGACAGCTCCGGCCAGCCGCATCAGACAAAGGGCGAAGTCGTTGATCTCCCCCAGACTGGCGACCGCGTCGTGGGAACTGATGATCCTGTCGACCAGGGTCGTGCCGCTGCGCGGCAGGCCAAGGACAAAGATCGGGCCTGTCTGGTCGCAGCCGGCTGCGGGGGTATCGAAGAGCGCCTGATCGAACGCCTGCGCAATCTGCGCCATGGCGGCGACATCAGCCTGGACCTGATAGCTGAGCAGGCCTCGTCTGCCGTCGGCGCCGCGCTTCAGCCAGGTAAAGCTGGCCTCGTCCTCGCCCAGGTCTTCATACTCCTTGGCCAGGGCATAGCTCAGCGCCACCTTGTCCCGGTCCAACCTGGCCCGTTCAACGGCCTGGAGCAGGCCTGGAACATGATTTTCGGCCGGCGTCTGGCGGCGCAGGGTCGAGCGGTTCTGCCAGGCGTCGTGATCAGCGGGGTCGAGGCGGATGACCTGGTCGAGTAGCTGCTCGGCCTGGCGGGTGTCTCCGGTGGCGATCAGAGCCGCCGCCAGATTGTACAGGCAGCGGGCGTCACCCGGCGTCAGGTCACTGGCCGCCCTGTAGCAACGGGCGGCGTCGGCCGGCTTTCCGCAGTGGGTGTAGAGTTCCCCGAGATGCTGCAGCAGCCGGGCGTCGCCGCCCGCCGTCGCCTCAAGAGCGGACAGCCGGGACAAGGCCTCGCCGACGCGGCCGAGACGGACCAGCGGCGCAATCGCGTCCAGTCTGTCTGTCACCCGCTCCATCGACGCCTGTCCCGACATTGTCTTCCTAGAAGCTGTAGTCCAGCGACAGACCAATGGTCCGCGGCAGGGAGATGAACTCCTTGGAAGCGTTGCCGAAGTAGCCGACCGCGGGTCGCGTGCCCATGTAGGCCTCCGTGAACTCGCCGGTCACGCCATCCTCGTTGAAGATGTTCTTCACAAACAGCGTGGCCGCCCATCGCCCCTTCGACACAGTGGTAGAGGCGTTCCATATCTGGAATCCCTCAAGCGCGGTGTTGAACTTCGGACCGCCGATCGCATTGCGGGTTTCCGATTGGTAGAAGCCACTGGTCCGGGCGACGATCTTCACATCGCCATCCAGCCGCCAGGTGTAGTCCGCAGCCAGATTGACCGTGTGTTTCGCCGTGCCGGGAAGTTTGGAGCCATCCGTGGCCAGCACCGTGCCAAGCGGGCTGATGACATCCTCGCTGAGCGCCGCGTCGGTATAGGTGTAGCCGATGCTGTAGTGGAAGGCGTCGGTCGGCCGGCCATCCAGAGCCGTCTCCAGACCGTAGGTCCGGGCCTTGCCGCCGTTCTGTACGACGTAGAAGCCCCAGGTCGGCGTGGCCGTGTTCAATTGAATGTCCTGCCAGTCGACGTAGAACAGCGCCGCGTCAAAGGTCAGGTCGCCCATGCGGCCCTTCACCCCGGCCTCGTAGTTCACCACCGAGTCCGACTTGTAGATCTGCCAGCGCGGGTCTTCGGCGAAGTTTCCGGTCAAGGGCACGGCGTTGGAGCCGCCACGGCGATAACCTTCGGAGATCGTCGCATAGAACAGGCTGTTGTCGGCGAAAGCCCAGGACAGGTTGCCCTTGAACAGAGCCTTGCTCTCGGACGACCGGAAGGTGGCGGTCACCGGCTGGCTCAGCGATGTGTAGAGCGGGACATCGATGAAGGTCCTGTTGACCGCCTGGTTTTCGAACCAGCGCACGCCGCCGGTCAGGCTGAGGGTGTCCGTTGCATGCCAGGTCAGCTCGCCGTAGAGGGCCTTATCGGTGAAGTTCTCGTTGCGACGGTAGGCGAAGTCCTGATCGCCGCTCACGGCCGCGGGGAAACCGCTCCACAGATCCCACCAGCGCTTGAAGCCGCGCAGGTAGCTCTCCTGGGTCGCGATCAGGGTGTCATCGTTGTAGTAGGCGCCGACCACATAGTCGAACGGCCCGCCGGTCTTCGACACCAGCCGCAATTCCTGGATCGTCGCCTTGTCGGAATAGCCGCGCACCGCCGAGGCCATCGGGCGGGGGTAGTTGTAGTAGAAGCTCAGGAAGCCGGCCTGGGCGTAGAAGCCGGTGTTTTCGCTGACGCTGTCGCCCTCATGCTCATAGCGCGAGGTCGAGGAGGTCAGGGTGGCGAAGCCCAGGTCGACATTCATTTCCAGGCTTGCCAGGCTGACGTCGCGCGATGACGGCTCGAGCTGAACCGATCCGTTCTCGTACTCGCCATACCGGCGGCCGAAGCCGTCAAAGCCGCGCGTCACCTGCCGGCGACCGCCAACCTCGTCCGACTGACGGCTGTAGCTGAGGGTCGCATCAAAAGTGTCGTTCGGCTCCCAGAACAGGGAGACGCGGCCAAACCAGATGTCGACGGTGTCGGCATCGTTCTTGCGGTAATAGTTGGCGTCCGGCGACAGCAGGCCGCTGGGGGCGGCCGGAGCCCCGGTCGCGTCGAGAACATAGAGATTGGCGTAGTCAGTCAGGCCCGGATAGTCGAGGCGGCTGAAGGCCCCCCGGACCGCGACCGTATCGCCGAGCGGTATGTTGAGCACCAGATCGGCGCCCCAACCGACGCTGCCTGAACCCTCGACCTTGCTGCCGGTGAGGTTGGCGGAGCCTTCAAAGACCCCGAGCTTCGGGGCGCGGGTGATATAGCGAACCGTGCCGCCCAGGGAGCCGGAACCATAGAGCGTGCCCTGCGGCCCGCGCAGCACCTCGACCCGCTCCAGATCTTTTAGCAGGAAGCCCGCGAACAGCGGCGTGTCGTTGATGTAGGTGGAGACCGGCGCGACGCTGGAGACGGCGTAGTCGCCGAGCGCATTGCTGTCGACGTTGAGGCCGCGGATCAGGACATTGTTGATGACCCCGGCGTTTCGATAGCCGCGATCAACGACCGCCACCCCGGGAATGGTCCGCATCAGTTCGGCGCTGTCGGTCATCTTGGCGGCTTCGATGCTCGCCCCCGAGACAGCCGTGATGTTGTAGGGCACATCCAGCACGCTCTGTTCCCGACGGGTGGCGGTGACCACCAGTTCGTCGACAGTGGCGGGAGTCGCCTCCTGGGCCACGGCCACGGCGGCAGAGGCCAGGCTGCACATCAGGACCCCGATGGATGCGGTGTTCTTGAGTATCGACTTCGGCATTCTTCTACCCCCTGGTTGAAAGTACGCGTTTCGGATGAGCACTACCGCCGGCCCCTCAGGCGCCCGGCGCTGTCGTCAGGACTTCACCACCTTGAGAGGTGGCGACGCGGATCTCTCGGATCGTGGTTTCTCAAGCGGCCCCAACCCGGAAAGCGCGGACGCCGCGGCAAACCCCTCACTGTGCTGGGGAAAGACAACCCTGCTGTCGCGCAGGCTCTTGAGCGGTTGGCCAAGGCCCTGCCAGCCCCGCTCCCGGACCCGCTGGACGTGGTCCAGATCGAGTTCCACAGCGATGACCTCATGGCCCTGGCCGGCTTGATGGATCACCTCGCCGCCCGGACCGAAGATGCCCGAAAGCCCAACGCCGAGCGTCCCGGCCACGTTGATGTCGACAAAATAGACCTGGTTGGTGGCGGCGCTTGCCCGGGCGATGGCCAGTTCCGCCTCGCGATCGATGGTGTTGGTCATGCCCGGATGGAGGATGACCTCAGCGCCCATCAGGGTCAGGGCGCGGGTCGTTTCCGGGAACCACATGTCATAACAGATGGACAGGCCAAACCGGCCTACGCGGGGCACGTCAAAGACCACGAAGTCATCGCCGGCCGTCACACCCTGCTCGTAGGGCAGAAACGGAAACATCTTCTGATAGCGGGCGACGACAACGCCATCCGGATCAATGACCGGCGCGGTGTTGTAGATGCAGCCGCCGGCGGTCTCGAACAGTGTACCGGGAACAAGCCAGACACCGGCAGCCTTCGCCGCCTCGCACATCGTGGCCTCGGCGGCGCCGGGCAGCGGCTGGGCATTGGCCGGCGAGGGGCCAAACAGCGCCAGTTCGCCGAGGATGACCATATCAACCCACGGCAGGCGCGCCTTGACCGCCGCGATCTCGGCGGCGATGCGTTCGCTGTTGTCTCCCTTGTCCAGCTGAAGCTGAAGGCCGGCGATACCGAAGGGCCGCATGTCGTCTCCCGTCAGGGGGTCCATCGCCCCATGACAGAAGAGTGACGGCGACAACGGCCGCCACATAGCGCCAGTCCCGGCCTATCGATGGCGCCAGATTGAGCTCACAACACCCGTCAGGCGAGATCTGGCGCCAGATGGTCGGCAGGGTCGGCGCGACGCAGGACGGCGGAGTCCACCAGCCGGTCCTCCCGGTCAAACCAGCCGATACGATCCCCGGCAATCACGGTCTTGAGGCTGGAAACCTCGCCATAGGACCAGCGGTTCCATTGCCGGAGCCACAGGTCGCCCTCGACCCACCAGCGGCCCTCGTCGCAGTCCTCGTTGGCATAGCCGGCCCGGCCGACCATCGAGCCGTCCGGGAACAGCTCGATGGTGCAGGGATCGGCATAGACGGTCTTGCAGAGCAGCACGGCGCCGGACATTGCGGACCTGAGCGCCTCGCCCTCCAGGCGGGATTCGACCCGCCCCGGGAAACTGCTGGCCGTTCCGGGAAGACTTCGCATGAGGTCCGCCAGAACCGCCACGCCCTGGCGGATGCGGTCAATTGGCAGACTGGTGACTCCCATGCGGAAGATGTTCGCCGGCCCCTTCCCTTCTGCATAGTAGGGTCCCACCGGCTCTATCAATACACCCCGGCGCTCAGCCTCCGCGGCAAAGTCAGCGACATCCAGATGGGCGGGCCCCCGCACCCAGTAGGTGGCGCCGCCTCGCAAGGGCGCGATGGCCACCGACTGCTGAAGATAGTGATTGAGGGCGTCGCGCAGTGCCGTGCGACGTTCGCGAAATAGCCGGCCCAGACGCATCATTGTCGCGTCGTAGTGGCCCATGGACAGAAAATGGGCGGCGGCGCGCTGATTGTTGAGCGGGGGATGGCGGATTGTCAGCCTCCGCAGTCGCCGGGCCTCGGCGATCACCTCCGGAGAGGCGACGATAAAGCCCAGCCTCAGCCCGGGACCCAGAACCTTCGACAGGCTGGCGACATAGATGACGCGCCCGTCCTGATCGAGACTTCGCAGGGCGGGAAGGGCCTCGTCCAGATAGTTGGTCTCACAGGCGAAATCATCTTCGATGACCACCATGTCCCGCGACGCCGCCTTTTTGAGCAGGGCTTCGCGGCGTTCGCGGGTCATCATCACGCCGGTGGGAAACTGGTGGCTGGGGGTGACATAGACCAGATCACAGCCATCAAGCCGACGATCGACCACCAGGCCCTGATCATCGACAGGCTGATGGACCAGTCGCCCACCCCGGTTTGCCACGATCCGCCGCATGTCCGGATAGCCCGGGTTCTCGATGGCGACCGTGGTGGTGGCGTCAATCAGCATATCGCTGATCAGGCTCAACGCCTGTTGCGCGCCGACCGTTATCAGAATTTCGTCCGGTCTCGCCTGGATGCCACGGCGCGGCAGCACCTTGGTGCGGATCTCCTCGATCAACATGGGATCGTCAGCGTCGCCGCTATCGGTCGACCACTGGCTGATATCGCCGACAGCCAGCGCTTGGCGACTTGCCTCCCGCCATTCAGCCACGGGAAACAAGGAGGTGTCGAACAGACCGTCGATGAAGGGATAGGGATACTGGCGCCAGTTGGGGGTGCGGCGAGCAGCGGGGTCGTCGCCCTCGCCGGTCTTGAACCGCCCCGACCACAATCCCGAAGGCGCCGGGGATCGACCGCCGGCGACCGACTGCACAGCCGTCCTGCCCAGCAGCATATCGTGGTCGACATAAACGCCGCTGCGCTCCCGGCTGACAAACAGCCCCTCATCAATCAGCTTCTGATAGGCGAGGGTCACGGTGTTGCGGGCCACGCCGAGCTGGTCGGCCAACGCCCTGGAAGACGGCAACCGACGCCCGACCGGAAAGGCTCCGGCGCAGGCGGCCTCGACCAGCTTGCGCCGGACCTGATCCTGAAGGCTCAGGTCGCTGTCGGGATCGAGATAGAAGAGGGGCCGGGACATGCGTCAATCTTCACTCTGGATAGGGGAGAAGGTCCACAGAAACCGGCCTCGCTCGCGCGGCCGCAAGTCAGGCACAACAGCTCCACCTGCGCCGGCCCGTCAAACCAGCCCCCCTTTTCGGCCTGGGCCAGCCTACCCGCCGATAAGGCTCCGGACGCTGACTCTTATACCAGAGGGTGCGGATCGTCGGCCTTGGAGCGTTGTCGGTGACCGGAACGTATTCAAGGGCGCATGGTCCGCCGATAGCGCCTGAGCGCGGGGCTGTCGTCCAATGGGTGAAGTGGTAGGCGCGGCAGGACTACGCACGCCCAGATAAATCAACGACTTAGCCTGTCAAACCCACCAGATCGCCATTTAATGAATTCAATGGGTTAGAGGGGAGTGTCAAATCGAACAGATGCATGGCTGCCGGTTCTGCGGTCAATCCAGGCGGCAGAAGCGCGGGCCTCTGCCATCCTAGTTGGCGGCCACCAATGAGAGGCGTTCGAGCTCCGACCGGAACATCGCCTTCAAGCTCAAGGGCGCTTCGATCGTCACGTCCCCTCGCCAGGTCATCAGATGCCAGCACAGCTCAAGCAGCCCCCCGACATGCATATGGACGAGCACACTCCCGTCGCTCTGCAGTTCAAGGCGCTGACTTGGGTGGAACCGGAAGGAAAGTGCACGTTCCGCCGCTTGCGGTTGGACCCGGAGGACAGCGGTAAGCCGTTTGCTGTCCAGAGACGGGTCATGCTGGCCCACGAGTCAGTCACAGATGTTTTTGAAATCCAGTTGAGTTCGCTTGAGACGGACGGCTCTGCCTGGGCCTTCGGCAGTGCCCTCAGGGAGGCGTTGGCCCGAGAGCTCGGTATCGAAGCAGAAGAACTCGGAGTAAGCGTCGATTGGCGAGCTAATGCTTTCGGACGTCGTGGTGCTTCTGTCTTCCTGTTCGACAAGGCCGCGGGTGGGGCGGGCTTCGCGGTCCAGGCCCAGCGGCTTCTTCCGCAAATCATCGACGAGATAATCGACATTCTAGATTGCAAGGTCGAGGGCGGTGTGTCAGGTTGCCCGGCCTGTGTGCTCGCAAGGGACCTCACAACAGATCAGGCTGAAGCGCTTGATCGGATCGCGGCGCTGAGGGCCGCGAAAGATATTTCCGGCGAGGCCAAGCCTAACGCAGAGGATCTGGCTTTCCCCAACGCGAGACTGGTCGCGTCCGTTACCAACGGCCTGCAGGCAGCCATCGAAGCGGGCAATGTCTTCTGACATTTCCTGAAACAATCCAAATGTCCGCTCTGAGTAGACGGCCAGATCAAAGCCCTCTGGCAGGCTGGCCGTGGCCGCCTCAATCTGCAGGCCCGACATGCGATCCAAGCGCCACAACACGGCATCAGGCCGTCCGACCAGGCGCGGCCCCGAGCGCCCGAGGGGACCGTCGGGCCATCGAAGCCGGGGAGCCATTATCCCACGACCTGAATAGCGCGCGACCCTGAAACGCTTCGGCGAGACCGTCCGACGGAGGCGTCAGATGAGACGGGCTTCCAGACAACCCCGGGCAGGCCGGCGCGGTCTATCCGGGGCGTGAATTCCAGCACTGCGACGGCCTGACTGAAGCACGCCCGCGCCGGAATTCGCATCGGGCTAGAGGCAGAAGACCCCTAAATACCGTGACCGGAAGCCCTCAGGTCGGGAGCGAGGGCGAGGCGGCGTCGGCGGCCCCATCATCTCGAAATCTATATAGCGTTCCCCGATTTCCCGGTCGGGACAGCCGGGTTCCTGGCCCAGCTCAGGTCTTGATTTGAACGTCGTGCCGTGGCCGCTGGCGCCCTGCCGTTATCGGATGCGGTCCCAGAGGTCTTCCCAGCCAGTCGACTTTAGCGTCTGCTGGACTTGAGCCCTCAGTCCGGGCTCCTGCGATAGGGTCTGTTGGGTAGACTGCTCCAGCTTGCGCCTCTCGTCTGAAAGCGATGCGAAGCCATTTTCTATGGCTAAATCGATGTCAGGGTTTCCGGTGAGCGTCGGTGGCAGAAATTCAATGCGGTGCACCGCGACGGGGCCATCCTCTTTCAGCGGGAAAAGGGCCCTAAACCTTGCATGATGGACCTCATACGACGCTGCCCGAGCCGGATCTTCACGAAGCCAATCATCCAGTTCCACGCGTCTTTTCGCCCCCTCGATCGCCGCATCTAGGATCGCGCGTTCCAAATCTGCAGCTTGCTTTGCTTGGGCCAGCGCCAGCTGTGTCGCCCGCGCTTTGCTCTCGAAGTCATTCATCTCGCGGGCTGCTCGCCCGACGCTCGAAAGCGTGCGGCCAAGACGGAAGAAGCCATTGCTTTCGCTGGGAACAATCACAGGCGCGGGGACTTCACGCTTACCAACTTTTAAAGCCGCCCGCACGTCGGCGACCGCCGCTATGGGTTGGTTGAACACCCTTCGAGCCGGAATGCGCAGTATCGTATACCCGAGCGCCTCGAGTTCTTGGTCTCGTCGCTGGTCTCGCGCCACAGCTTCTGGTGACGAGTGATACGCCGCTCCGTCTATCTCCACGACAAGCCAACGATCGACCAAAAAATCAACGCGATAGCGGCTCTCTTCCACTTGCAAATCCAGGCGCATACCGTCGCCCGCCAAGGAGCCTTTTTCAGGCCTCAAGTCGCAGGCGGAAATCATCGCTCGAAGAAAGGCGACCTCTGCGGGTGACTCACAGTGTTCCTCAACGACGCGCTGCCATTGGTCATGAGCCGGCGAGACCCGTAGATCGTTGCGGAACTTGGGTGAAGATTGTGCTGGCCGGCCTTTTTGCTGAGGCAAGAAGTGCCACAGCACAAAAACCGCAACCACGATGGCAACCCACATCAGTCCCGACAAGTGTCTCTCCTAACGATAAAGTTGCGGTCGCAGGCAAATTGCTTGGACACCCTTGATCATGCTTCGATCCACGGGACTGGCAACGAGGTGGCAGATAGCGCTTTGGGCTTGAGCCGAAACGAGAAATTGCCGTGAAAGTGCATTCAATCACCCTCGCGCAGGCGTTGTGACACATTCCGCCCATGGCTCGCATCGCTCGCGCCTTTCCTGACGTTCCGCACCATGTCACCCGGCGTGGCGAGGCTCGCACCCTGACCTTTTTCAATTGCGACGAACAGTTGTATCGCGATCTGCTGGCAGAGCAGGCGGCCCGGTGCGGGGTGGAGGTCTGGTCCCGCGCGCCGAGCCCAATACTGTCCATCTGATCCTCGTCCCGCCCGAGCCGGACGCCTTGCGCCGCCTGGATATTTTTCCACAGGTGGACGCAGAGTGGTAGGCGCGGCAGGACTCGAACCTGCAACCAGACCGTTATGAGCGGTCGGCTCTAACCATTGAGCTACGCGCCCCCGACAGGAGCAACAGCGCGCCTAGCATGGGCGGGGCGCGGTCGGAAGGGCCAGCCTTAAGGAAGGCGATACCTGCGGTTGCTACAAGGCTGACCTCAAGACCACAGCCGGGGCAGGCGCTCGCCAGCATGACCTTTGACAGCCTTCAGGACATCGCTTCGGGCCTGACCGCGTTCGGCGCCGGTCTGGGGCTGCGGGTTGTCGGGCTGTTGCTGGGGCCGGGGTCGGCGGCCTCCCTCGCCTCCCTGCTCAGCGCCCTGGTCATCGGCGGGCTGTTCCTGCTGCTCACGCGAGGGCCAGGCAAGCGACCGGTTCCGCTGCGGGTCCTGATCCGCGCCCTCATCCCCCGCCGTCTGTGGCGCAGCGCCTCGGGGCGCACCGACCTTGGCTTTCTGCTGTTCAACACCCTGCTGTTTGGAGCGATCTTCGGCTGGGCGCTGGTCTCCCAGGCGGTGGTCAGCGGATGGGTGCTGACGGGCCTGCAGGCCCTGTTCGGCGCCGGACCGGCTCCCGTCCTTGGCCCGGTCTTCGCCCTGGTCGCCGGAACGCTGGTGCTGTTTCTGGCGGCGGAGCTTGGCTTCTGGGTGGACCACTGGCTGAGCCATCGCATCCCCTTCTTCTGGGAATTCCACAAGGTTCATCACAGCGCCGCCTCCCTCTCGCCGCTGACCAACTTCCGGGTGCATCCGATCGAGGGGCTGAAGTTCGCCTGGATCCTGGCCCTGTTCATGGGAACCGCCGGCGGCGTTCTGACCTGGCTGCTCGGTCGCCCGGCCGGCGCCTTCACCGTCTTCGACCGCAACGTCATCGCCCTGGCCGGCCTCTATCTGATCCAGCACCTGCAGCATTCGCACCTGTGGATCCGCTTTACCGGCCCCGTCGGTCGCTGGATTTACAGCCCGGCCCATCACCAGATTCACCACTCCGACGCGCCCGAGCATTTCGACCGAAACTTCGGCAGCCTGCTGACCGTCTGGGACCGCCTGTTCGGCTTTCACTATGACCCGCCCGCCCGCCGCCCGGCCCTGCGCTTTGGCCTGGGCCCGGAGGAATCGACCCACGCCAGCCTGTGGGAC
>Ga0209066_10001573_pt1 | contig 29932 bp, 25 predicted proteins | sample All_14_2_FD_187198 | JGI IMG/M metagenome (GOLD analysis project Ga0209066, IMG submission 187198) | Freshwater microbial communities in response to fracking from Pennsylvania, USA - Allegheny Zone_MetaG_DW_15 (SPAdes) (version 2) ...
AGCCGGGGCTTTCTGGGCAACACCTAGAGATGAAGACGATGAGGTTATCTGGTTATCAGGCCTTACCAATAACGTAACCAACGGAGCTCCTTTGGCCTTTATGATCAAAAACCAGAACATCAAAAAACAAGATTATACTATTCTCTCCTCTGCCTATCGCCCTTCTCATGGGGATTTCACTTGGGAACAAAAATTCCAAACTCCTCCTACTACTGGTGGTGGGAGACTGAGTGCCCGCGAGACCGTGGTGCGTGTAGTCGCTGGTGCCATCGCTAAACAATGGCTCCAAAAATTCGGGATAGAGATAACAGGGTGGACCCAATCCATTGGCTCTATTTCTATTCCGGAAGAAATTACAATTGACAAAGTAGAGATCAACGCTTCTCCTTTACATTGCCCGCATGAACCAACTAGAGCACGAATAGAGACCTTACTTAAGGAGATCGTTGAACAAGGAGATTCAGTCGGAGGAGTTATAAAATGTTTGATCAAGGGGGTACCTATCGGCTTAGGAGAACCCGTTTTCGATAAAACCGAAGCCCTGTTGTCTCATGCCATGCTCAGCATACCCGCTGTTAAAGGTTTCGAAATCGGTTCTGGATTTGCCGGCACAAAGATGAAAGGAAGCCAGCACAATGATCTATTTACTTTAGAGGATGGAAAGATAACCACCTCCACTAATAATGCCGGCGGTGTTCTTGGAGGAATAACGAATGGCAATTCAATTGACCTTTGTGTTGCCTTTAAACCTGTTTCAACCATCAAACTCCCTCAATTAACAATTGACAGGGATGGAAAAGAAACTACCTTAGAGGCCTCAGGCAGACATGACGCCTGTGTCGTCCCCAGAGCCATCGTTGTTGTAGAAGCCATGGCCGCACTCGTCATGGCCGACTTAATACTTCGTCACAAACAGCCCTTCGCTTCCCCTTCGCTTCCCCTTCGCTCCTTCTCCATATAAAAGCGAAAAAAAAAGCATTTTTAATCGATCAAAAAAATCGGATTTTAAAACCGTATATGGAGAGGAAGCGAAGGGCAAAGGGAGAGGTAACAATAATAAGATGAAAATCAAGATCATCTGCCCAACGTTTTCTACTCTAATCATCAGCCCCACCAACATCCGGCAAAATAGCCTCTAAAGAGGTGGCACTAAGAAGATTAAACGTATAATCACGAATGTCTTTATAGAGAACCCTGATTTTACAATGAGCCTCATCCCTACAAAACTCGCAGGGTTGATAAGCCTTTTCGCTTACACAGTACAGCAATGCAATGGTTCCCTCAAAATGGCGAACCACCTCAGCAATGGAGATCTCGCTCGGAGGCCTTAACAAAAAGTACCCCCCTTTCTTCCCCAACTTACTTCCTAGAACACCTAATTTTTTTAGCTCCAACAAAATCCCCTCAAGAAACCGCTGAGGTATTCCTTCTGAGTTTGCAATATCCGAAATTAAAATAGGTCCATTTCCATACTCCTGACCTAGCTTGGTAAGAGCAATCAAGGCATATTGTGTCTTCTTCGATAACATGATTTACCCCTTTCTACTTATCTCCTCTAATAATTCAAAATTCAAGATCTCGATCTCTTTGCCATGAAACTCAATAATCCCTTCTTTGCGAAACCGAGATAATGTGTTAATGACATTCTCATGTGAACAGGCAGCAAACTCAGCGATCTCCTTTCTGCTAACAGTAAAAGAGAAACCTGATCTGTTATACACATTCTTATGTAAATACAATAGAATCGTTGCGATCCTTCCATTTACATGATTATGCGCCAAACTGATAAAATTAAAAATTGCATTCTGAAACATATCCATGGTATTCTCAACCAAGGCTAACAGATATGCAGGATTTCCAACTGCTAATTTCATGAATGCAGACGAATCTAGCATACAGACCTGACTATCCTCCATCGCCGTAATCGAGAAAATATTAACCGATTTAAAAAAGAGATTGGCACCTCCTAACAATTTAGGCCCCCGTACAATAGTCATGATGTAGTTATTTCCAGAGTCATATTGATAACAAAACTTCACAATACCCTCATGTAAAAACAACAATCCGCCTGATTTACTACCTTGCTTAAATATTGTCTCCCCTTTTGCAAAAGAGAGTTTCACACTCTGTTGCCTGAATTCATCGAAAGAATCTCCATCTACATAAAGGCTGCTCATCTTTCTAAACTCACAATTCTCGCAGCCAAACTTCTGATCCATCTTTGCTAACATGAAATATTTCAGCTTTTAGTTTGACATAATTCATAAGTTCATCTACAAACCTACATACAAATGTACACTTATCCGATAGACATTTGACCTAAATTTGAAAAACAATTACCAAGTACTATTAATCAAAGAAATATATTTGGTAGATAGCACCAAAATTTAGCCTAAATGTTCTTTCCAAACCCCAAAAACTTAACTCCTATGAACCGTAAAGTACTATTTCTATTCGTTTTTTTTGCTCCCCTGATTCTTTCAGCTCAGTCAGTAGATGATGTACTTAAAATATTGACAGAAAAGAAAGTGATTACCCAAGAGATTGCAGACTCGATGCGAGCCGAAAGTGCGATTAATCGTCAAAATGCTTTACCCCAAAATCAATTAATCATTGACATGGAGTATAGACCTAGAGCAGAAACAAGAAGAGGGTATCAACAATTGCCTGCTGATTCATCATTACCTACTTTTTTCATAGGACAAAGAACACGCCTGAACATTAATTACGAGTACTCTAATCAACTCTCATCACGCTTCTCAATGCAAGATTTACGTATTTGGGGTGATAGTAACCCTAAGGGGATGCAAGGATCCATTCAAGTCTTCGAGGCTTGGGTTGAACCAAAATTAACCCAAAACCTATGGCTAAGAATAGGACGGCAGAAGCTGGTTTATGATAATGAGAGACTTTTCTCAGAGAATAACTGGAGAATCGGAGGGAATGCGCATGATGCTATGACGTTAAGATGGGAGCCTGGTAAACTAAAAATCCACCTCTTTGGAGCGTTTAACCAGACGTCAGAGATGCTCTCAGGTACAAACTACGCCCCTACTGGATATACTAATTACAAATCATTACTTGCCTTATGGGTATCTTACAATCTTACGGATCAATTGACCATCTCATCAATGAATGTGATGGATGGTAACCAAGCAAAAGAGTATGCAGAGAAGATTCATCAGCGATTTACACATGGTATACGCATCCTTCAAAAAACAGATTCCTACTCTTTAAGCTTAACCGGCTATTGGCAGCATGGAAAAAACAGCAAAGGGGTAGATCTAAATGCTTGGTACATCAATCCAGAAGGGCAGATCAAATATGGACAGATGAATCTTAAAGCAGGTGCTGAATGCATGAGTGGGACATCGACTAAGACAAAAACCGAAGACAATGGTTTTTCAACGTTATATGGCTCTGGCCATGCTTTCAACGGTTATCTCGACCTATTCACCAAGTTTCCAAATGATAATGCAAACAGAGGATTACTTAATCCATATGCCTATATCACATGGCAGCCCTCTAAGAAAGTAGAAATCATGACCTCATTCCACTATTTCAGTACCCTGGAAGAGGTCTATAAAGGAACCGAGATCATGGACAAAAGCATGGGCATAGAGAACGATTGGATTATCAATTGGAAACCAAATAACTTTACTAAACTTGAATTGGGTATATGTTATGCCGATGTCACTTCAACCATGGAAATAGTAAAAGGAGCTCAAACCGGAGCTGCTGACAAAACTCCCTGGTTTATCTATACGATGCTGACAATTAAACCAACACTCCTTAAGTTTAAATGGTAATGATATTGGCTGCTGGCTGCTGGCTACTGGCTGTTGGCTACTGGCAACTGGCCAGCTGCTAGCGGCCAGCTGCTAGCAGCCAAGAGCCAGCGGCCAACAGCTAAAAAATCAAAAAGAAAACATGAAATACTTCAAAATCACAATGGTCTTAATAGCAATAACGCTATTATTCAACATCAAACCGGCAGTATGCCAGCAGAAAATCAACGGGAAGATCACTATCTCCGGGGCATTTGCGCTATACCCTATGATGATAAAGTGGGCTGAAGAGTTCAAGAAGGTTCAACCCGGCATCAAGATAGATGTTTCAGCAGGTGGTGCAGGGAAAGGAATAACCGATGCCTTGGGTGGGATGGTTGACATTGGGATGGTATCAAGAGACATCTATCCCGAAGAGGTAAAGAAAGGAGCCTTTGCTATACCGGTAGCACGCGATGCCGTGGTCTGTGTAATAAGTGAATCAAATCCTGCTTTAAAAGAGGTGCTGGCCAAAGGGATTACCGCACAAGTAGCTGCTAAGATTTGGATCAGCGGAGATTACAGGAGCTGGGCAGAGGCCTTCCGAATCAAACAACAGATTCCACTTCACGTTTATACACGTTCTGATGCCTGCGGAGCAGCCGAGGTCTGGGCTAAATACATCGGCGGAAAACAAGAAGACCTTACCGGAAGTGGGGTCTTTGGCGATCCGGGGTTAGCATTAGCAGTTAAACGAGATAAGGTTGGAATTGGTTTTAATAATATTGGCTATGCATACGACCAGAAAACCCGTCGACAAATCAGTGGTATTCGAGTGATCCCTATCGATATCAATAAGAATGGCAAAGTGGATCCCGAAGAACAATTCTATGAGACAATGGATGATCTAACCGAGGCTATTGCTGAAGGGAAATATCCTGCCCCTCCGGCGCGCGACCTTTATCTCGTCACTAAAGGAAAACCCACAAACCCTGCAGCTACTGCCTTTATTAAATGGATTCTAACCGATGGACAGAAATATGTCAAGAGCACAGGGTACATCAATCTTGCTAAAACTAAAGTAGAAGCCGCCATTAAAAAGCTGTAAAATGCTTATCTCAAGAAAAATAAAAGACACCCTCGCAACGCGCCTGATGGTAATTATTACCTCAGGTGCGATTCTCTTTTTTCTGGCTATCGGACTTGTTCTCTTCATTAAAGGAATCCCTGTGATGAAAAGCCATAGTCTTATTGAGTTGCTCACTACTAGTAACTGGAGGCCAATGAAGGGGCAGTTTGGATTTCTAACTTTTATTGTAAGCACACTTCTAGTGACCCTTCTTGCGCTGATCATCTCATTTCCATTAGCTATACTCAGCTCAATTTATCTTTCAGAGTATTCAGATTACCGTGCAAAGAAACTCTTTATGCCCGTAATAGATCTTCTGAGTGGCATTCCTCCCGTGATTTATGGTGTTTGGGGCACTCTCACCCTGATTCCTTTTATTTCAGAGACCCTAGCTCCACATTTTGTAGACTTCTCCACCGGATATTCATTGTTAGCAGGAGGAATTGTATTAGCCGTGATGATCCTGCCATTGATGATTAGTATTTTTTTGGAAATAATGGAGAGTACCCCACAAGATTTACGTGAGGCATCATTATCTCTTGGAGCAACAAAATGGGAGACCACCCTAAAAGTTGTCTTAAGAAAGTCTAAAGCGGGAATTTTAGCCGGGGTTGTACTGGCCATTTCCAGAGCTTTTGGCGAGACCATTGCGGTCATGATGGTTTGTGGAAATTTCACAGCTATGCCAAAATCACTGTTTGACGCCTGTTACCCTTTGCCGGCACTCATAGCAAACAACTATGGAGAGATGATGTCAATGCCTGACTATGAATCGGCATTAATGTTAGCAGGTTTTATCCTTTTCATCATCATTATTTTCTTTAACACCCTCTCATGGTTTATTCTAAAACGGATAAAAAAAGGACAATGATTAAAAACAGAAAAATAATATTAGATAGACGCCACATAACAGAACAGATGATGCTTTTATTGATGCGGCTCTCCGCCCTATCGATCTTAGCAATTCTCTTGTTTATTTTATATACAATAGCCAACAAAGGCCTCAAATCACTCAGTTGGGAGATGATATTTAGTTTACCCGAAGGAGGTTACTATCTAGGAGGCTCAGGAGGTATTGCTAACGCTATCGCCGGAAGCCTAATCATGATCGCAGGCTCAGCATCCATTGCAATTCTACTAAGTCTACCCATTGCCTTCTGCATCAACTTCATCTTGAAAAAAGAGGGATGGTTCAGTGGACTTGCCAGATTTTCAATGGATATACTTTTTGGGATTCCTTCCATTGTTTATGGAGCTTTTGGTTTTTTAATTATGATTTGGCTAGGTTTGCAAGCCTCCCTTTTGGGTGGAATTATAGCAGTGGCTTTCCTAATCTTACCCATCATGGTCAGAGCCATTGATGAAGTGGTAATGGTTGTTCCGCACGACCTTAAAGAATCCTTGCAGTCATTAGGAGCTACACGATACGAGATGATGAAAGTTATTCTTAGAAGTATTCTTCCGGGAGTTGGCTCAGCCATAATGCTAGCCATTGGCAGAGGTATTGGAGATGCTGCCACGGTTCTATTTACAGCAGGCTATACCGACAGCATCCCGTCAAATTTAACCGATCCCGCAGCAACCTTACCCTTGGCCATCTTCTTTCAACTAAGCAGTCCGATGGAAGAAGTTCAAGACAGAGCCTATGCAGCCGCATTGATTCTAACCATTATTGTATTAATCATCAGCTTACTTACACGACAACTCACAAGAAGGATAAAATAGACGATATGTTCTCATTTACAAATACCACCAATATAGAACCTCATACTAGTCAAAACGATGCAAAGGATCATGCCGCAATCTCCATTTGTAATCTAAACGTCTTTGCAGATAAACACCCGATTCTTAAAGATGTAAATCTTGTCATCCCTCCTAAACAGGTTACCTGTATCATTGGACCTTCTGGATGTGGGAAAACAACCCTGCTAAGATCTCTTAACCGTTTACATGACAATAACTCTCGAATTAAAGTAACCGGTTGTGTGAAAATCGGCGAGGATGATATCTATCAATCTGGCGTTGATGTCCCAGCTCTCAGACGAAAAATGGGACTACTGGCACAACGCCCTACCGTTCTTCCTATGTCTATCTTTGAGAATGTTGCTTATGGACTTCGGATCGGCGGATTGAATGACAAGGCAGAGCTGAAAAAAGAGGTTGAAGAAAACTTAAAAGCAGTTGGATTATGGGAAGAGGTCAAAGATAGGCTTCATAACACAGCAAGTCAGTTATCCATCGGACAGCAACAACGTCTTTGTCTGGCACGCGCTATTGCAGTTGACCCGCTCGTTCTTTTAGGCGATGAAGCCACCTCTGCCCTTGATCCTATTGCCTCTCGAAAAGTTGAAGAGCTACTGGTAACCCTTAAATCAAGAATGAGTGTTGTATTGGTTACACATACACTCAGGCAAGCAAAAAGAATTGCTGATTACGTTGCATTCATGTATATGGGCGAAATTATCGAATTTGGAGAAGCAACAAAAATCTTTACACATCCTGAAAAAGAACTAACTAACGACTACCTCGCAGGCAGTTTTAGTTAAAATGGATTATGAAGGTTATGATATACTTAAACAATCCTTTCAAGGCGCCTTTGTTATTGTACAATTAACACTACAATTAAAATCTGTCGTATATTTGTAGCTCGGGAAGGTAAAATAGAATTAACGAGCACAGCATAGACTATGTGCTGTCATAAACGAAATACGACATGACGGAAGTATTAAAATCACTTCAGCAAAAGGGGATTAAGCTGCCCGCCGATATTATTAATTTACTAGAAAACGCTAAAAGTGTAACACATTTCAACTCCACCGAAGAGATCATGTATTCTGCTCTTGGAGGTAGAGAGAACAGCAGTTTTAGTGTAGACTATGAAGTGAAAGGCAAAGGAATTGTAACAGAAGCCATTGTACATCGGGTCTCAAATGGTATTGCCGCAAACTATCCAGAGCCCTATATGCGTCGACGTGATCCAGATACGATGTTTATTGCTGATGAATTACCTACCAATAAAGAGAGATTCAGGGATCGTTTTGGGTATGATTTCTCTTCATTAAGAGAGGAGACCTTTGAGTGGCTGAAACAAAATGACCTTGCTACCTTCTTCTTTTATGCAGGCAGTTACCCCCTTGGTTCTGGAGGGCTCGTCATTGCTCCGGCCAATGCAGGTTTCTTCTCGTTTGGGTTAGCTTTACTTCAGAAATTAGTCTCATCAGATCACATTCCTGATGAATTTAAAATTGAATCCATCATCTTTGTTGCCCCACCCTTCCGTCATTCTCACTTTAATGGAAAGCAAGTAGTTGTACATCGTAGAACGGATGAGTACCATGAGCTTTTCTCCTATAATCTGTATCCGGGTCCTAGTGCAAAAAAAGGTCTATATGGAGTTTTGATAGGTAAAGGAGAGAGAGAGGGCTGGATTACCACCCATTGTTCAACGGTACAATGTACCTCCCCCTATGACAATCTCACTACTTTTATGCATGAAGGTGCTAGTGGCGGAGGAAAGAGTGAAATGATGCAATTTCTGATTAGGGAGCCCAAAGGTCAAATCGTTATTGGCCGAAATATGCTTAGTGGTGAAGAACGATTAATCTCTATCCCTCTCTTTTGTTCATTTAATCCTGTCACCGATGATATGGCGCTTTGCCACCCCTCGTTACAGAAAGACAATGGAAAGCTTACCGTTGTTGATGCTGAAAATGCTTGGTTTGTCAGAGTTGACAGCATAAAACAATATGGCGATGACCCCATTCTTGAAAAGACTACCATCAATCCAGCAGAGCCTGTTCTATTTCTTAATATCAAATCCAAACCCGATGGTATTGCACTTATCTGGGATCATATTGAAGATGCACCTGGTAAGACCTGCCCTAACCCTAGGGTAGTCATTCCAAGAAGAATAGTCCCGGGTGTTTTGAATAAGCCCGTAACGATTGATGTTAGAAGTTTCGGAGTAAGGACACCGCCTTGTAGTTTCGACAATCCAAGCTATGGGATTTTAGGGATCTTCCATATCTTACCTCCGGCATTAGCTTGGCTATGGCGACTTGTTAGTCCGCGAGGATACGCAAACCCCAGCATCGTTGACACAGGAAATATGGAGAGCGAAGGGGTAGGTTCCTATTGGCCATTTGCTACTGGTGAAAAAGTTAAGCAAGCTAACCTTTTACTTGAACAGATAGTCAATACGCCAAGGGTAAGGTACGTTCTCACACCTAATCAACACATTGGTGTTTGGAAAGTAGGCTTTAATCCTCAATTGTTGATGAGAGAGTATCTAACTCGTCGTGGAAATGCCAAACTAAGAGCTGATCAGTACCAGCCTGCCAGATGCGCACTTTTGGGCTATGAACTTAACTATATCACTATTGAAGGCTCAAAAATTCCATCCAGATTCCTTAAGGTGTATAAGCAACCGGAGGTTACTGAAGCTGGTTACGACAAAGGAGCAGCCATCCTTTACGATTTCTTCAAGAAAGAATTACCTCAATACTTACAACCCGATCTTAATCCCTTAGGAAAAGTTATCATTGAGGCATGCCTTAACGGAGCATCGGTTGAAGAGTATAACAACCTGATTCCTATGGAATATCACTATATTATTCCAAACATGAGTGATTATGAACATGGTTTAGATCTTGAGTAAAATAGATCAAAAAACAACTAAATAGTCAAAGCACTTTAGTTTCTAGAGCATATAAACTAATTAATAAGAGGAATCCCCTCAAGAAATGGTCTTCCAAATCTTGAGGGGGTTCTGCTTTTTTATCCATACATAAATTTATTAATCATTGATTTTCAACACTGAAAAACTAGATTTTTAAAAAAATGATAAATAATACCAAAAAAAACAAAGATTTTGGTCAAACATACCAAAGAAAAACTTAAAATTGCACTCAATAAAATCAACCTGTTCCTATTGAGGAAAGAATAGTTCTTATGAAGAATGCTAATTGGATTGCCACAGATCAGGAAAGAACACTCCTTTGAGTGTAAAACATGTGACAATCAAATCAGAATAGAATTGCATGAAATAGAAATTATAAGAATATATTCTTCCCTAACACCAAGTTTTTTACGCCAATTAGGCGACTTAACCAACCAACCCTAAAGAGACCGCTCCAACCAAGAGCGGTCTCCATTTTTAATCTAACAGGTCAATACAACACTACAAAGGTTTCACTGGAATGCAGATATCGACTATATGCTTCTTCTCAGGATGAGTATTATAGTCATTGTGGTAAAGTTCATAAGTACAGCCATCTCCCTGTTGATAGCCACTCTCTAAGAACCAATTACACATAGTATTCCAAGCCATCTCAAACTCTGTAAAACCCAATTCGAAATGCCCTACAGCATACGATCCTCCTGGAATTACAAGCTTACCAATCTCCCCATCCACCTTTATCTCATCAGCCACAATAATGCATGCACTCTGACGAACCTTCTCGATTTCTGTTACCGTCGGATCATCATGTATGACCGTTGCACTCTTTGAAACATTCGGGACAAAAAGCCCTCGTGGGAAAGCCCATTTAAACAGTTTCTCGTAAGCTTGTCCAATCTCATTAAATGGGCCAATGTGCCTAACATAGATTGCCTTCATCTCGGGCATCTCTTTTACTTCAATGTTTGCTTTCATAAAGAAATATTGTTTTAAATCTGTTCTGCAAAGCTCGCCCTCTTGAACAGAAAAAGTTTTCATATTCTTGCCAAGCATTTGCCCATTCTTGCTAAAAACAAAACCACTTGATGAATAAACCGGCTTCTCAAGCTTAATAAACTGACTAGGGGTTACCTTAAAATACCGCCTAAACGTACGACTAAAAAGGGAGACACTTCCAAAACCACACTCAAATGCAATTTCAGTAACACTACGAGGATTCTCCTCCCGCAGCTTCCATGCCGCACGTTCAACCCGAATTCGTTGAATATAATCTATTGGAGACTCCCCTATCATAAATGTAAAGATGCGATGAAAATGAAACGGCGAAAAACTGGCCACTTCTGCTATGCTCTTCAAATCTAAACTTTCATCAAGATGCTGATCTATATAATCCATCACTTTATTAACCCGAGCTCGATACTCTATCCTACTTCTATCTTGAATATTCATAGATTAATTTGTTTAACCATTAAAGGTAATCACTACCAACAAAACTCTTTGTCCTATTCTTGCCATCTTTACCTATGTCCTGCCACACCCCCTCAAATTTGCCAAACAAGATTAACAACCCTTTAAAGAGAATTTATAAACTAAAACCGACTATATTAGCATAAACAAAGCCTTACTTCTAACGTTTATTTTTCATGCTGCACTTAGCTTAGTAACGCTATACGTTTTGAAGTAAAAGTCCTTTCTGAACCATTTTATTTGACCTCATAAAACAGACAGATAGCAAATGAAAAAAACCCTAAAAGTCTCAGCAATCGTAATAGCAACCTTGCTATTAATCATGATTTTAACCCCCTTCTTGTTCAAAAGTCAAATCTTAAACCTCCTTAAACAAGAGGCCAACAAAAGCCTTAAAGCCAAAGTTGAATTCTCTGACATCAGCCTAAACCTATTCAGATCATTCCCTAACCTATCCGTATCAGTCCCAGATATTAAAGTAATCGGAGTCGAAAAATTCGAAAAAGATACCCTCTGCTCCATAAAGAACACAAGAATTTCCGTAGATATAATGAGTCTCATCTCCGGCGCAAAACCCGAAATCAAGTCCATCTTAATAGATAATCCTAAGATAAATCTAGTAGTCCTCGCCGACTCATCCACCAACTGGGATATAGCCAAAACCTCCTCAGAAAAGGCCCAACCTAGTTCCTCTGACACCACCGCCATCAGTATTGCTTTAAAAAAACTTGAAGTTATTAACGGTTCAATATCTTATAGGGATACTCCTAATAAAACAAACCTTCTTCTCTCGGGACTTGACTTTTTTATGAAAGGCGATTTAGGATCTGATGAGACCATGCTCAGCATTCAAGCCATTGCAAAGTCTTTGAACGTGAACTATGGCGGAATTGATTATATCAAAAAGGCACCCGTTGAGGTTAAAACTGAAATTAATGCAAATCTTAAGGAGATGCTCTTCTCTCTAAAAGAGAGTTCTTTGAAGATCAACGACCTTATTTTAAAAGCAGAAGGAAACTTTGCCATGCTTTCTGATGGATATGGGATGGATTTAAAATTCAATGCTCCATCAACCGATTTTAAGGCTCTTCTTTCTATGATTCCTGCTGTTTATAGCCAATCATTCGCTGAGGTCAAAACAACAGGGTCATTCAGTTTTAATGCCTTTACTAAAGGGGTGTTTAACGAAAAGGTCATGCCCGCTTTTGGACTAGAGATTAAAGTCCCCAATGCATCCTTCAAATACCCCGCCTTACCAACTAGCGCTGATAAAATAAGTATTGATCTCGCCATCAGTAATCCAGATGGGATCCCTGATCACACGCTTATTGATCTCAGAAAGTTTCATATTGCTTTAGCCGGAAACCCTATCGATGCTGCACTTAAGATACGTACCCCTATCTCAGACCCAAATCTGTTCCTTTATGCAAATGGAAAGGTTGATCTATCATCCTTGTCTAAAGTGATCCCATTAGAAAAACCCATGAAAGGCAAAATTTTGGCTGATATTACATTAGAAGGAGCCATGTCTTCTGTTGAACAAAAACATTACGAACAATTTAAGGCTAAAGGAGCTATCACCTTAGAGGGCTTTAGCCTCTACAATCCCAGTCTTAAGAAAGACATTATTATTAATAACGCCAATTTAGCGTTCGCACCTGAAGCACTTAACCTCACCTCTTTCGCCTGTGCAATAGGTAATAGCGACATCAATGCAAAAGGCAATATCTATAATTACTTAGGCTTTTACCTTAAAGGCGAATCACTTAGAGGTGGACTTAGTGTAAACGGGAAAAAACTCGATTTAAATGAGCTATATACTCCAGCACAGACACCATCCAATCAGCCTACCACTCAAAAAGCCACCGAAAGGGTTAGTATCCCTGAAAATATCACCTTTAAAATGGATGCTGCCTTTAATCAAATTATCTTCCAGAAAATCAATATGCAGGATGCTAAAGGAGATATCCTGATTGACAAAGGAAAGATAACGCTCAATAGCTTTACCTTTAATGCCTTCGATGGAAAGATTACAACAAATGGCTCTTTTGCCACTCCAAGCGCTAAGCCTTACGAGGCTCTATTCTCCTTAAAAATGGATCAAATCAGCTTCATGAAAGCAACTGATGCATTCAAATCACTCGATAGCATTGCTCCAATCCTTAAAAAGATAGATGGTAAAACATCTATGACGCTGAACCTAAAGAGTGATCTCAACAATGAATGGAGTCCAGATCTTAAATCCATACAATCTGATGGACTCTTAAACACAAGCAACATCACTATCTCTGGCCTCAAAGTTTTAGATATGGCAGCTGATGCTCTTAAAATGGACAAACTACGTCAACTTACTATAAATCCTACAAGCCTCTCCTACCTTATCCAAGAGGGTAAACTTCTTATTAAACCATTTGATATTAAATCAGGAGAATTTAAGGGAACCATTTCAGGAAGTACAGATATCGCAACTAACGGATTAGATTATGTTGTAACTATCGATCTCCCAAGAACGGCACTTGGACAAGCAGCAAATGGGGTGATTAACTCACTTGCAGGCACCTTACAAAAACAGGGAATCAACTATACCCCCGGTAATACTGTCTCCGTAGATCTCCTAATTGGTGGTTCATTTACCTCCCCGACTGTGAAACCGCGACTGACTTCCAAGAGCAAAGATGGTTCTATCACTGAGGATCTCAAAAAAACTGCAGAAGAAGAATTCAACAAGAAAAAACAGGAACTTGAGTCTCAAGCTAAAGCCGAGATAGAGAAACAGAAACAACAAGCAGAAGAGCGTCTCAAACAAGAACAGGAAAAACTTAAGGCCGATATTGAGAAAAAGAAAATTGAACTTCAAAACAAGGCTAAACGTGAAGCTGATTCTTTAAAACGAAGACTAGAAGAAGAAGCTAAGAAAAAACTAAAGAAACTTTTCTAAAACATCTCTCCTCACATTAGTACAAACGTCAGAGCTAAAAACTCTGACGTTTTTTATGAACGAGATACCTGTCTCAATAAAGCAGCGAACATCACCCTCCTAAGATACTTCCTCTCAATTTTTTTCATTCATTATTAATCAAGAAGTTATTAACTGCATTAGAGCAAACCGTTCAAATAAAACATTTTTTCAAAACCATGATTTTCTCAGCACGAGCAGATTCTACAATAATAATTTACTTTTTTTTTCAGATTTTCCCTTTAAATAGCTTAACAATCCTGCTTTTTAGTTACTTTGCAAAAAAATTTACAAAGAATGAATTCTTGGTTTAAAGGCCGGATGCAAAGTTTCAAATATGCCCTACATGGGGTCAGGCTGATGTTGCATCAACCCAACTTTAGGATTCATATTGTCATTTTTACATGCGTTATCTGCTTAGCCTATTTCCTTCGGGTTAGTTTAACTGATTGGGCATTACTTATAATAGTCAGCGGATTAGTCTTTGTAGCTGAAGGGATCAACACAGCCATAGAGACGTTAACTGATCTGGTTACCCTAGAGAAGAACAAGCGAGCAGGTATGGCAAAAGATATTGCAGCAGGGGCTGTGCTACTTGCTGCGGTTATTGCAGTTACAGCAGGTTTAATCATTTTCAGCAAGTATTTACTCTGATAAGAGATACTGACTTTATGGCAAATATTTTAATTGCAGATAGCGGAAGTACTAAAACAGACTGGTTCTATAAGAGCGAGAAGGGGGAGGTTATTACCTTCAAAAGTGCAGGACTAAATCCATATTTCTACACGCCGGAACAGCTTTCTACCGAGATTGATCAAGCGATCCCATCAAGTATAAATCGAGATTCTTGCGTTGAAGTAACCTTTTATGGTTCTGGTTGCAGTTCTAATGAACGTCAGAATGAGATAAAAGATGCCATCAGCCAATCCTTTCCATTAGCAAAAACCGAAGTTCATAGTGATTTGATGGCAGCTGCGCGATGCTCCCTTGGTAAAAAGAAGGGGATGGTAATAATCATTGGAACAGGATCAAATGTTGCGCTTTTTGATGGTACTAATATCACTAATACCATACAATCATTGGGTTTTATGTATGGTGATCAAGCCTCTGGTGCATGGTTTGGCAAGGCACTAATGACAGACTATCTCACCCTGAAGATGCCGGAGATGCTCTCTAAGCAGTTTGCAGATTGGCACAAGCTCTCGTTTGAACAGATCCTAGAAAAAACTTATAGAAACAATCAACCTTCACGCTTTCTGGCTTCCTTGGTTCCCTTTATGAACAACCACTTAGATAACAGCTATATTAACTCTCTTTTAAAACGTGGATTTAACTCTTTCTTTTGTGAGATGGCAGCGCAACTTCCTGCTCAACAGGGAGAACTACTTGGAGCTGTAGGCTCTATCGCATACTATTTTAAACCATTCCTAGAGGAGGTTGCTACAGCTAAAGGATTTCATCTTTTTACAGTAACCAACACTCCTATTGATGGTCTAAAAGACTATCATTCGCTTTGTAAATAGATTCACCATTATCTGTCAGACTTTACAGGTTTCATCACCCGAACATTCACCCTCAAAACTTCTGATTCATTCCATCTTAATTAAGCAACGGTTTCGTTCAGTCTACGTTCAAAAGGCTGATATCATTTCTGGTTTTTATTCTGACTGGGCATTGCCCACTTTTAACATTGTAAAAGTTTTAATCTATGCCTTTGCACTCATTGTAATTTTCCCATACCTCCCTGGTTCAAATTCCCCAATTTTTCAAGGAGTCTCAATATTTGTTGGAATATTATTCTCACTTGGGTCAAGTACAGCTATTTCTAATGCCGTAGCAGGAATTGTCATGACCTATATGCACCCTTTTAAAATTGGAGATAAAATAAAGGTCAATGATATTATTGGAGTTGTAGTAGAGAAAGGTCTTCTGGTCACTCGCATCAGATCTGTTTTTAATGAAGAATATACAGTTCCAAACAGTATGTTATTAGGCAACTATAGCGTGAACTACTCCCGTTACTCAGAAGAGAAAGGATTAATTCTTACCACTTCAGTAACCATAGGATATGATGCTCCCTGGCGTGATGTTCACAAAGTACTTCTTCTGGCAGCAGAGCGAACAGAAAATATTCTTAAAAATCAAAAACCTTATGTATACCAATCAGGCTTAGAAGACTTCTATGTTGCTTATACCCTGCATTTCTTTATAGATAAACCAACTTTAACACCTGCAATCCTTTCTGAACTCCATGGTAATATTCAGGATTGTTTCAATGAAGCAGGAATTGAGATTATGTCGCCTCATTACAGAGCAGAACGAGATGGAAACCAAACAACAATCCCGAGTAATTATTTAAATGACAAACCATAAACCCACAGAATTAGCCCAGATTCACATTCTATAAGGAAGACCTTGCTAAACTCGCCTTTTATTATCAAAACATGGTCTTGCAAGAACTCATATGGAGAAGAAGCGAAGAGCAACGGGAGAGGTAAAAGATTACATATCTCCTTTTATCTCTTCATGAAACTGTTCCAAGAACTGTTCCATAAAGAGATGACGTCTTATAGCTATAGCCTTAGCTGATGGAGTATTTAGTCTATCCTTTAGCAACAAAAGTTTCTCATAAAAATGATTAATCGTTGGGGCAGTAGAGTTCTTGTATCCTTCAAAATCAGCATGAAGTTCAACCAGTACGCTTGGGTCATAGAGTTTTCTACCTTTGCTGCCGCCATAAGCAAAAGCACGAGCAATGCCGATAGCCCCTATAGCATCAAGACGATCAGCATCTTGAACTACCGATGATTCTATGGATGTGCACGGGGTCGCAACACTTGCTCCTTTATAACTAACCTCGTTTATAATAGGTTTAATGACATTAAGATAGTCAGATAATCCTATCTTAAATAAGATGGCTCGCACCCTCTCCCATCCTATCTCTGCAGATGCTACTAATTTATGATCTGGCACATCGTGAAGCCATGCAGATAACTCACATATTACTGCATCAGCACTCTCCTCTTGTGCCAATTTCTTCACCAAAGTAACTACCCTCTGAGTATGATAAAAATCATGTCCGGTGCAGTCTTCTTCGAAGTTTTCGCGAACTAATTCTTCAAGCATCAAAAGCTGGTCGGAGGTAGGTTGAACCATCATCATCTTATTAATTAAGTTTAAAGGATTAAAAAAACCTTAGGATAACGTATAAAACAGGCTGTTGGACCAGTTATAGCTGTATGAGTAACACCATAAAAGAGAGTATAAAAGTGATTAGAGTGACTAATAGCCCAGGCAGAAGGAATCGCTTAAATGTTATAATAACACCAGCACGTTCAGCCGACTCAAGAACGATTAAATTAGCCATGGCGCCCATGATCGTAGCATTTCCAGCAAGAGTAGACGCCGAAGCTAAACTAAGCCAGAGAATGGGATCAGCGGAAATTCTCATCAGCGGAAGCATCAGCATCGTAAAAGGAACATTACTAACAATCTGGCTCATTACTAAACTACTAAGATGAACTATCGTAAGTCCCATAAAATTAGGATAAAGTTGATCTGTGGGCATTATGGATGATAGAACACCATGATGTTCCACTCCATAGACCACAACAAATAGCGAGGCAAAGAAGAGTAACAATACCCAATCAACATTACGAATAATCTCAGAAGGACGATGTTTCCCTGACAGAAGGACGAGAGCGCCACCAGCAAGAGCAATTACAGGGATGGAGAGTCCTAATATCTTCCCAAAGAAAAACGCTATGACCACAACAAAAAAAAGTGGGACAGAGAACCTCATCGATTTTAAAGAGTAGGAAAATTCATCAGTATGTCTCTTAAGAGGAGATCGATCACTAAAATGGTCTCGCCAGAGGATACGGATTACAATAATGATAACCAATAGGCTTAATAACGCAATAGGAGCCAGACGTAATAAAAACTCACCATATGATAATCCTGAGTTTATACCAATAAGCATATTTTGCGGATTACCTGTCATAGTCATCACCGACCCAGCATTCGATGCAAGAATCTCAGCAATCAAGTATGGAATTGGATCAAGTTCAACACGACGGCAGATGGTAATAATCACTGGGGTAAAAAGTAAGACAACTGCATCGTTAACCAAAAAAGCAGAGGAGATACCCGTGATGAAAACAATTAACTGAAGTAGACGAAAACGGGAATGAGAGTATTTTAAAGTCTTAACTGCGATAAAGGAAAAAAAACCATCAAGCTGAAGTGCAGAAATTAGAATCATCATCCCAAGTAAAAGATAAATAGTATTAAAATCAATAGCTGAAATTGATTCTTCAAAGGTGACAACCCCAAAAACAAGCATTGCAACAGCTCCAAAAAACGCTGCCGAGGGCCGATCTACATTAACCCAGGGTAATCGGGTAAAGATAATTCCTATATAGGTTATAATAAAAATAATTAGTGCACTAGCTTCTAATCCGCTCATATCATCATTAAAAAAATCTCCTAAAGGTATGATGATTTCTCGAAAAGCCCATTAAAAGTGACAGTTTACGTTTTACTAAAAACAGTACCTAATATCCTTTCTAACATTTTTTTTACTACTATTGTAGTGAATTTCATTACTCATACTTCAAGGCAAAATTTCATAAAACGATAGAAAACATCCATGATATACATGGTAGTTATCTATATTACATGTCATTGTTAGACAATAATTTAAACATAATTATTGGGACTGACGGGGCGAAGCTTTCGAAAACAGTAAACAACAGAATACAGTATATTAATCCACAAAAATTCTAAGTATGAAGTCTATTAGTAAAACCCTTTCGTTCTTTTTCGTCTTTACTCTCTTCAGTATGGTTCCATTAATGAACTATGGTCAAACGTGTTCATCTTGGATTTTATAAGTGTAGTGATTACGCAAGCCACTTAAATATCACTACAAAAGTATTCCTTAGTGACAAGACCGATAACTGACTATAAACCAATCACAAAATCTATAACACTAATGAGATATGAATTTAAAAACACGAACATAACTATATCTTCTATAAAAGCGTCTATCTTGTTTATTTTAACTATCTTGACCTTCGGATGCAGCAAAGATAGCGACAGTAATGAAAACGATATCCAACCCAGATATCGCCTTAAAAATTGTAGAATAGAATATTTAATATTTAACGACAACATACGGTATTCTTCGTTAACTGACCTTTACTTTAATACATCACAAGGTCAAATTATCAAGACTGAGTTTAAGTACAATAACAACAAACTTAGTCATGTAAATGGAGGCTTCTTTAACAATTATTTAGCAGGTCTTGTTTTCACTGATAGCATCTACGATTCAATCGTTAATAACGGAAACATCACTGATGTATACACAAAACCTCAATATTTCCCTGGGTTTTTTGGTAACTATTACAAGAATGATTCAATTAGTTATGTTGTCAACAATTCCAACCGCCTCTCTAGAATAACGTTGATTAATGGGGCAAACTTAACTTATATCTATTCTGTAGACACGATTAAGGAGATTGACTCCATGGGAGAAGTAGTTAGAACTTTCTATTTTAAAAACAAGAATCTGGTAAAAGTTGAAGAGATCTTAGGAGACAAAACAAGTGGAAATTACTATTTTGTTGAATATCATTTTAACAATTACGACAGTAAACCTAATCCGCTTAAAGGAATGTACTTTATGGAAGGGGCATTCTTTCGCTCCCTATCTGAAAACAACTATCTTGACTTTAGTAAGACAATCTCCTATTATGATCATGGAATATTTGCTGGGATTTTTAAATCATATAATTTTAAAATGCCATTCACATACAATTCTTTAGGATATCCCAATTTTGGAGAATATGAAGAGTATTAATATAAATGATATTTAGTCAACAACGAAATCACCTCAAAAACAAATTAAATCAAGATTAAAACTAATCTGAAAAAAAAACTCAAACAACACAATCATGAAACAATTATCAGTATTTGTTACATTTTTAGTCACAATAATACTTTCCGGCATTGCTATCAATGCACAAAGTCAAGAATGTGACTCTTGGATCAAGGGCAATTATCAACCAAATGAGAATTATAAAGGATTTCTCTGCTCAAATGAAGGATTGATATACGAAGCGACTTATAATTATGGATCAAGTTCTACACATATAGTGTGTAAAGACGACCAGTTAAACATCCTTTATGAATCCACCATTGATATTGATAATTTTGTAACAATGGAGTTCTTTTCAGAGGGAATACTAGTAGCAAGTCAGGATAATGATGTGGTACTTTATTATTTATCCAAAGACCTAAAACTAAAACAAAAGTGGGAACTGCCTTATAATTCCAACACTGTTATTAGACTTGCCGTTGGCAGTAGCCGAGTATTTATTGGACTTTCCGATTTAATCCTTTGTTATAATTATCAATTTGAGCAACAATGGGCACAAACAACAAATAACTTTTCTTCATTCCTTGCCTTAAATGCTACAGCTGATGACGAACTATACTATTTTGGCGATGAATCGACAATCTCTTTCGAGAGATATTATTATGGAAAAATATCAAAAACAGGAGAAAATGACATAATAAAAACCTTCAATACAATCTATAAAGAAAAAAAACACACATCCTATAATTGGGCATTAATCGACTCCAATGGAAACCTATATTTAGATTGCGGAGGATTTGTTGGATTTGGAGACACTTTATATTCCCCTTTAGTTAAAGTCAAACCTGACGGTACTCACAAAATCTTGATCGGACGTAATTACTCAATTTTCAGCATTTGTTATGATCGATTTAGGGATAAAGTAATTACAATTTATGTTCAACATGATCTATTATATCCTTTATGGGCGGATGTAACTTCTGACGGAGTTGTAACTAATCACTATGCGTACCCAACTTCAGGAGATGAATTATCTTATTATAATGATTTTTTTATTCCAACTCCAAAGAACCTGTTCATCCTTGGATGGGCTAATAAAACATATCTGAATATTCAAAAATATTATGATGGCTTCTTTGCGATGAAACTGACCAATGATTATTGTTTCTTCCCTAAAGACCAAAACTATGGAGGTGATAATAAAAGCATAAATTGCATTCAAGATGTAGTCATCGGACTAAAAGATGAACTCGCAGAAATAATAAAAAACCCAAAAAAAACATTCTCCGAACTCACCTACAACTGGGATTCACCAAACCTTGGAACAGGAGTTCAAAAAACGGTCAAACCAAACTTTACTACTGAATACAACGTTACAATAAAAGCAAAAAACTGCTCAATAAGCGACATGGTTAAAGTTAATGTATCCAGAAAGACAGATTTTACATACTCCGTCGATAATTATGAGGTACGTGTTACCCCCGTTCATCCCATTGATTACAACTTCATTTGGGATTTCGGTAATGGAATAACTAACCAGGTAAATATATACCCAACCTATACTTATCCATCATCAGGTACCTTCTCCTTGTGTCTTGCGGACTTCTCTAACACTGTTATTTGTCACAGTTGTGTTGACATTAAACTACCCGGCAACTATTCTGGATCTAGTGTATTACAACCAGGCATACCTGAGGATACTCAATTTCCAATTATCAAACTATTCCCAAACCCCGTATCAGGAAATACATTAACTCTTGACTTTGGCGATTATAAAGAGGATTGGGAGATTAAAATATTCGATATAACCGGACAATTAATGCATAGCAATTTCTATAAATCTCAATCTTCTATTAATATTGACGTAAGCCAATTTAACAAGGGATTATACCTTATTAACTTTAGTGCCCCAGGCAAAGAAAAATCTTTGAAGTTCGTAAAATTATAATTGGAGATTTCTCAGTTTACAATCTCTTCATATCCTCTATTAACGAAAAATCAAAATGATCAAATCACTTGACGATACCTCATTTGACAATCTATATATAGCATTCAGTAAAGCCTTTGAAGACTATAAATTCCAAATCTCCTACGACCAACTCTTTGCCATGTTAAAAAGGCGAGGGTTCAATCCTAAATTATCTTTTGCAGACTACGATAATGACGAAATTACAGCCTTTACATTAAATGGAATAGGTGTCTTTCAAGACAAGAAAACTGCATATGACACTGGAACAGGAACACTCCCCAACTACAGACAACAAGGGTTGGCCAATCGAATTTTCACCTACTCTATCCCATTCTTAAAAGAGAATATGATTGAACAGTATCTTCTGGAGGTCCTTCAAGAGAATAGTGCTGCAATCTCTGTTTACCAAAAACTGGGATTCTCAATTACTCGTGAATTTAACTATTATCACCAACCAATTAACGAAATCCTATTCTCTTCATCCAATATTCCAATCGATATTACGATCGCTGAAATCTCACCCGAACTAATGGACGTTTCTTTTCATGACTTTAATCCTTCCTGGCAAAACAGTTTGGAATCAATAACCAGATCAAAAGAAACATTTAAGATTCTTGGGGCTTTTTACAATGATCATCTTATCGGATACTGTGCGACCGAGCCTGCAACAGGCGATATCTCCCAAATAGCCGTCAAACAAAACTTCCGCAGACAAGGCCTTGGCACGGCTCTCTTACAGCAAGCTTCTGGTTATAGTCTGTCAGGAACAATTAAGATTGTCAACACAGACCCTAATTGCTGCTCCCTCAATGGATTTCTATCAAAGCTTAATATACCTTTGAGAGGAAAACAGTTTGAAATGATCAAAACATTGTAGTTTTTTATGACAGGGTCACTTTCCTGTTTCTTTTAATAAGAAGAGAATTCTGCCAGATCATTATTTAAAGACCTTACCTTTTCATACTTGAAGAATAATGTACATCTATCTAGATAAATAATAAACTAAACGAGTCCACGACTGTTCTGTATTTAAAACAACAAATAAATATAAACTCTCAGATGAATGTTATTATCACAGGAACGACTCAAGGAATTGGTAAATCTTTACTTCTGACATTACTTAAGAAAAAAGAGGTTGAAATAATCGCCATTAACAGAAGTGAAATGGATTATCTGAACTTGCTTTCAGATGCTGATAGAGGTCGTATCACTCCAATTCTTTTCGATTTAAAAGACATTAATGAGACAAGCAATCTGTTACAACTAATCCCGAAGGATAAGCTGGCTATAGATGTATTGATCAATAACGCTGGATTTTTAGTAAATAAACCCTTTAATGAAATCACAAAGGAGGATCTTTTAAACTCTTATACAATCAATGTATTTGCTCCCTTTCTGTTAATTCGGCAGTTGCTCCCTATTCTAAACAAAGGTGCTCATATCGTAAATATTATTAGCATGGGAGGAGTGCAAGGTAGTTCAAAATACCCTGGATTATCGGCCTATAGCTCATCAAAAGGAGCACTAGCTATCCTGACGGAGTGTTTATCTGTAGAATTAGGAGTTCATGACATTAAAGTTAATGCGATAGCTCCAGGAGCTGTTGACACAGAGATGTTAAGAAAGGCCTTCCCTGGTTATCAAGCACCAGTCAATACAGAGACTATAAGTGAATTCATTGCTCACTTTGCGCTCAATGGCCATAAAGTAATGAATGGCAAAACGGTTGAACTAGCTCTTAGTAACCCTTAACATCCGATAATAAAAGAAAATCATACACATAAAACCAAACGATTAGAATACAACTAACTTCATTGCAAGAAAAAGGCCGGCGCTTCTACCTATAGAAACGTCGGCCTTTTAGGTTAATGTAAAATGACTAAATTATTTTGCCATTCTCTTTCTTTCATTCTCATCAAGATAGATCTTACGAATTCTCATTGAAAGAGGAGTAATTTCAAGGAATTCATCCTCAGCGATATATTCCATTGCTTCCTCAAGAGAGAACTTGGTAGCCGGTGTAATTGAAGCCTTATCATCACTTCCACTAGCGCGGATATTTGTCAGTTTTTTGGTCTTACAGACATTTACAACCAGATCTCCCGGTCTTATTTGCTCTCCAATCACCTGACCGGCATATACCTCCTCACCTGGATCAATAAAGAATTTGCCACGATCTTGCAATTTATCAATCGCATAAGGAATAGAAGAACCCGTTTCAAGCGAGATAAGAGCCCCATTTCGTCTGGAGCCTATCTCCCCTTTCCATGGTTCATAACCTTTTAATTGATGAGCCATAACCGATTCACCTTCGGTAGCATTTAACAAGGCGTTACGAAGTCCTATTAACCCTCTGGCAGGTATTGCAAACTCAAGATAGGTACGGTCAATGCGAGCGTCGATATTAATGATCTCACCCCGACGTTGGGTCACTTGCTCAATGACTTTACCAGAGAAAGCCTCTGGTACGTGAACGGTCAAGAACTCTATCGGTTCCATCTGAACGTCATCAATAGTCTTCAATAACACCTTCGGCTGTCCAAGCATAAATTCATACCCCTCGCGGCGCATCGTCTCAACCAGAATTGACAAATGAAGAACGCCACGTCCAAATACCATAAAAGTATCTGCAGAGTCAGTCTCTTCTACTCGAAGAGCAAGATTTTTCTCCGTCTCTTTATACAGTCGTTCACGTAAATGACGAGAAGTAACAAACTTACCCTCTTTACCAAAGAAAGGAGAAGTATTAATCGAGAACAGCATGCTCATTGTAGGCTCATCAACCTTTATAGGTACCAAACCTTCTGGATTCTCAAAATCAGCAACAGTATCGCCAATTTCAAAATCATCAAGACCCATAATTGCTACAATTTCTCCACTTGCAACCGGAGTCTTTACCTTCTCTTTGCCTAACCCTTCAAAAAGATATAATTCCCTAATTTTGGAAGCCACTCGTGAGCCGTCTCTTTTTATCAAAGAGACATTTTGCCCCCATGAGAGAGTACCTCGAGTAATTCGACCAACGGCGATACGACCTACATAGGAGGAATAATCAATAGAGGTGATCATCATCTGAACTGAACCCTCTTCTATAGCAGGAGCAGGGATTTGCTCAACAATCGTATCTAATAAAAAGTGAATATCTTCAGTAGGATTACTGAAATCAGGCCCCATCCAACCCTGTTTACTCGATCCATAAACAACGGGAAAGTTAAGCTGATCTTCCGTAGCTTCTAAGTTAAACATCAATTCGAAAACAGCCTCAACCGTCCCTTCTGGATCACAATTGGGTTTGTCTACCTTATTAACAACGACAATAGGCTTTAAACCTAAGTTTATCGCCTTTTGAAGAACAAATCTTGTTTGAGGCATCGGCCCCTCAAAAGCATCGACCAACAATAAAACACCATCGGCCATGTTTAGAACTCGCTCAACCTCTCCGCCAAAATCGGCGTGACCAGGAGTATCGATAATATTGATTTTTGTTCCTTTATATCTTACAGAAACATTTTTCGAAAGAATCGTAATGCCACGCTCTCTTTCCAAATCATTGTTATCTAATATTAAATCACCTGTAGATTCGTTCTCACGAAAGAGTTGGCACTGGTGAAGAATCCTGTCTACCAAAGTAGTTTTACCATGGTCAACATGCGCAATTATCGCTATGTTCCTGATTGACTGCATATAAGTTTTTTTCTAAGAAAATGCCTGCAAAGGTACGTATTAATTTACGGGTAGAATGATATGACACGTTATTTTTACCTGATTTTATGTTATTTTTGCTTCTTATTAAAAACAATTCCAAATAAGATATGCGCTGCATATATAACTCGAGCACACATCCTCAATTCAATTTAGCTAACGAGGAATACCTTCTTAAACAGGCAAATGATGACATCTTCATGCTTTGGAGAAACGCCCCAGCCATCATCGTGGGTAAACATCAAAACACCTTAGCCGAGATAAACCAAGAATATGTTAAGAAGAATGACATCCATGTAGTTCGAAGGCTTACAGGTGGAGGTGCTGTATTTCACGATCTGGGCAACATCAACTTTACATTCATCATGAATGCAGATGAACCTCACTCTAACCTAATTGACTTTAGAAGATACACCTTACCTATTCTTGAGGTTCTTCAAAAACTAGGAATCAATGCTCGGTTTGAAGGCAGAAACGACTTGACCATCGAGGGGAAAAAGTTCTCTGGAAATGCCGAGCATGTTTATAAAAACAGAGTTTTGCATCATGGCACTCTGCTTTTCTCCTCAAAGCTTCCTGATTTATCTGCAGCCCTGCAAGTTGATCCATCAAAATTTCAAGATAAAGCGGTCAAATCGGTCAGAAGTAGAGTCACCAATATCTCGGAACACCTCAAGGAACCTTTAACGGTAATAGAGTTTAAAAATATGATCATGAAACATATCATGGAGATGTATCCTGATGCCGTTTCATACACCTTAAACGAAGATGACCTGGAAGAGATTAATAAGCTTGTGAAGGAACGATACTCTACATGGGATTGGAATTTTGGACAATCTCCTCAATACAATTTAAGAAAGATTACAAGAACCGCAGCAGGAACCATTGAATTCGATTTATTGGTAGCCAAAGGTAAGATAGAATCATGTAAAATTTTCGGCGACTTCTTTGGCATGTATGATATTGAAGACATAGAACAAGCTCTTAAAGGTGTATCACACACGGAATCTGCAGTTCATGACGCACTGGCTCATCTTGACTTAACTCTATACTTCAACAACATAGCACCTGAAGAACTTATCCAATGCATCTTTTAAAGGCTTTTTCATTGATGCCAAGATATCTGGTGTTCGCCCTACTTTCTGTTCTTGCTTGGTCAACGATAGGCACTGCTATGAAGTTAACAGTAGAACAGACTGATATCATTTCGCTTCTGGTTATTTCTGTATCCACAGCTCTGCTTATCTTATTAACTTTTATAATAATAACAAAGAAAGTAGATCAAATTATACCCAAAAATAAAAGTGAATGGCTTTATTCTATTGTATCGGGAGTATTAAATCCAACAGCCTATTATTTGATTCTACTAAATGCCTATAATCTCCTACCTGCCCAGGAAGCAGGAACCTTAAACTATTTCTGGCCCTTTATTTTGGTAATACTCTCTATTCCTGTCCTAAAGCAGACTCCGGGTTGGCATGGGATTATTGGCATTTTTATTGGGTTTTCAGGATTAGTGGTTATCAGTACTCATGGAGACCCCACCTCATTAAGATTCTCGAATACTACCGGTGTCATACTTGCCATCTCAAGTGCATTTATTTGGGCAACTTTCTGGCTAATAAACATGAAAGATAAACGTGACGATATAATTAAACTATTTAACAGCTTTCTAATAGCCTTAATTATACTCCTTATTGCATTCTTTATTGCTCCCTCCTCTCAAGAACTAACCCCTAAGAGTTTACTAGGTGGTATCTATTTAGGTACCTTCGAAATGGGAATTACTTTCATTTTCTGGCTTAAAGCTTTAAAAGAGGCACCAAACACAGCCACTGTTTCTAACTTAGTATTCTTATCACCTTTTATTTCATTAATTATAATATCTATAGTATTAAAAGAGACTATTTTACTTTCAACTATATCAGGACTAGCACTAATCGTTCTGGGTATTCTCTTTTCAAATTTCAGAAGAAAATTACCCAAAAATATTAGCCAATAAGAGTAGAGGTCTAATCCATTACTATAGATTAGCAATCCAAACAAGAGTCCTTATCTTTGTAACATGAAGAATAAAACTGTTGCATTTCAGACCTTAGGATGCAAATTGAACTTTTCCGAATCGAGTACAATCGCTCGTAATTTTATTGATAGGGGCTATAGTATAGTCGATTTTAATGATCAGGCCGATATCTATGTTGTCCACACCTGTACGGTAACCTCCGTTGCTGAAAAGAAATGCCGAGCTGCCATCAGTCAAGCTAACCGTAGAAATCCAGAAGCGAAGATTGCCGTTATAGGTTGTTATGCTCAATTAAAGCCTACAGAGTTACAAAACTTACCTGGTGTTGATATTGTTTTGGGTAATCAGTCTAAGTTTAATCTCGCTGAATACTTGGAATCACCTTTATCAGAAGGCAATACTCCTATATCAACGCCTTGTAAGGACTGTACCGATGATATTTCAGATAAGAACTCTCCTTTTAATCCGTCTTGGTCGGCCGGAGATAGGACCCGATCTTTCCTAAAAGTTCAAGATGGTTGCGACCATTACTGTACCTACTGTGCAATCCCTCATGCTAGAGGAAGAAGTCGGAGCGGTACAATTCAACAAGTAGTAGGAAATTTAAATGAGATCATCTCATCGGGAATAAAAGAGGTAATCTTAACCGGCGTCAATATTGGTGATTTTGGCAAAAGAAACATCAATGGATTTAAAACTGAGACCTTTACTGATTTACTTAAAGCTCTTAATCAAGTACCAAAAGCACCGCGAATCAGAATGGGCTCAATTGAACCTGAACTACTTACCGATGAACTCATTCAACTCACCTCCGATTCTAATATCATAATGCCTCACTTTCACCTTCCTTTGCAAAGCGGATCCAATCCGGTACTTAAAGCAATGAGAAGAAAATATGATACACAACTCTATGCTGAAAGGGTTTTTGCAATCAAAAACAGACTACCTCATGCCTGTATTGCGGCAGACGTTATCACCGGTTTCCCTGGTGAAACAGAAGAAAACTTCGAAGAGATGAGATCGTTTATCGAATCCCTACCCATCTCATACCTCCATATTTTTACCTATTCTGAAAGGCCAAATACCAAAGCACTCGAGATTACCTCAAAAATTGCCTCTCAAGAGAAACAACGTAGAAGCAAAGTCCTTCATGAACTTGCTGAGAGAAAAGCTAAAGACTTCTTCATAGAAAACGTTGGTAGAGAAGAGAGTATTCTATGGGAATCCGTGCGAAGGAAGGGATTAATGGAGGGTTTTACATCGAATTATATTCGAGTAAAAAGGGTTTGGAATAAAGATCTCATCAATAGTATAACCACTAATAAAATACCAGATCTTAATCAAGAAGGAGAATTTATCCTTGCTGATGATCAAAAGTGATAGGCGAAATTAACAACATAAAGTTTATGATTAACATAGAGGAGATTGCGAATAAAGTAGGTGAGATTGCCAAAAATACCGGACTGTTTATATCATCGAAACGAGCAACAATTAGCCAATCGAATATCGAAGTTAAGGGAACTCATAACTACGTCACTGATATAGATAAGCAATCAGAGAAGATGATCGTCAAAGAGTTATCCAGTCTTTTTCCGGAGGCAGGTTTTATTACGGAAGAAGAGACGATAAAAAGAGAATCCAAAGAATATAATTGGATAATTGATCCTTTGGATGGAACAACAAACTTCATCCATGATGTGCCGGTTGTTTCAGTTAGTATTGCTCTGGCATACCACAATCGTCCTATTATTGGAGCAATTTATGAGATTGGTCGTGATGAGCTCTTCCTTGCTTGGGAAAACGGACCAGCACTACTTAACGGGAAAGAGATAAAAGTAACAGGACAAAATAACCTTAACGAATCATTATTAGCTACCGGATTTCCATATTATGATTATGGGTTAATGGATCAATATCTCAGACTTTTCAGATATCTAATGGAAAACAGCAGAGGATTGCGAAGGTTAGGGTCAGCTGCAGCCGACATGGCCTATGTTGCCTGCGGAAGATTTGATGCATTCTATGAGTATGGCCTACATCCTTGGGATGTTGCTGCGGGAACCATTATCATTCGACAGGCTGGAGGAATCGTTAGTGATTTTAACAATGAAGAATCGTTCATGGAGTCCAAGAGGCTTTTGGCCTCAAACGGTGCCATTCATGAAGCCATGCTTCAAGCCATTGATCAATACTTCACTGATAAGAGTGCCTAAAGTCATAGAATTGATTTAATGTATCGAAAAAAGATTGGATACTAACTCTATTTGCACTATTTCGACTATCATTGTTAAAAATTTCACCAATGAAACCTCTAAAAGCTTTTTTTACCTTTCTGACTATCCTATCTCTTCTACTAC